>ERZ839767.5822-NODE-5822-length-10628-cov-3.928213_pt1 | contig 10628 bp, 9 predicted proteins | sample MGYA00519879_ERZ839767 | MGnify/ENA primary metagenome ERZ839767 (study PRJEB31850, sample SAMEA3708852) | human gut metagenome | biome: human gut; feature: human-associated habitat; material: faeces | place: China | collected 2014 ...
CTTGTATGCAGGAAGGATCATTACCATTGGTACGTTGATGGCAGTGTATCTTTCTACATCAGATGAGATGCTTCCGATCCTGATCTCAGAGCAGGCGGATGTCCGTAAGATCATGGCAATTTTAATCGGAAAGATTATCGTTGGTATTGTTGCAGGGATTCTGGTTGATATCGGAGTGCGGGTGCTAGGCAAAGGATACCAGAGAGGGCTGCACATTCATGATATCTGTGAGCATGACCACTGTCACTGTGAAGAAGGAAGCATTGTAAAATCAGCACTCATCCATTCGGTACAGATTCTGGTATTTATATATGTAATTTCCTTTGCGTTAAATGCTGTTGTGGAGTGGATTGGAATGGAACAGGTCATGAACGTGGTGACTCATTATCCGATTGCCGGAATTTTTCTGGCTGGTCTTGTCGGCCTGATCCCGAACTGCGCAGCTTCTATTGCAATTACAAAATTTTATCTTGAGGGAGTCTTAAATGTCGGCAGTATGTTTGCCGGACTTTTGTCATGTGCCGGAATCGGACTGATCGTGCTTTTTAAGACGAACCATAGTTGGAAGAAGAATGTGATGATCGTCGCAACACTTTACGGAATCAGTGTAGTGTGCGGAATTATAGTGGAAATCCTGTTTGGAATGTAGTACAATATCCTTATATGGCGCAGAAGACTAAAAGGAACGAGAGAAGAGGATTTGAGATGGCTAAAAAAGGATTTATTGCAGAATTCAAAGAATTTATTGCAAGGGGAAATGTAATGGATCTTGCAGTCGGCGTTATTATTGGTGGTGCATTCCAGTCGATTGTGAATTCTCTTGTAAATGATATGATCATGCCGGTGATCAGTCTTCTGACTGGTGGGGTCAATTTTTCCAACTGGGTGATCCGGATCGGATCTGGTGAGAATGACACGATCAAATATGGCAATTTTATTACAGCGGTGATCAACTTTCTTCTGATGGCACTTGTTATTTTTTGTTTTGTAAAAGTGATGAACAATCTTGCTTCAAGAACAGAAAAGCTGCTTAAGAAGGAGGAAGAAGCACCGGAAGCACCGGCTACGAAGATCTGCCCGTACTGCATGTCAGAAATCCCGATCGCGGCAACCAGATGTGCATACTGTACATCTGAGCTTCCGGCTGAGGATACGGACAAAGAAGAATAAAGAAAAGACAGGAATAATACGACAGAGAGGAACATAAAAACAATGGAGAAAATTATTTTAACAGGTGACAGACCAACCGGACGGCTTCATGTCGGACATTATGTTGGATCCTTAAAGCGAAGAGTAGAACTGCAGAATTCCGGAGAATACGACAAGATCTTTATCATGATCGCAGATGCACAGGCACTGACTGATAATGCAGATAACCCGGAAAAGGTACGTCAGAATATTATTGAGGTTGCACTGGATTATCTGTCATGCGGACTGGATCCGGAGAAATCCACGATTTTCATCCAGTCACAGGTACCGGAACTGACAGAACTTTCTTTTTATTATATGAATCTGGTTACGGTATCCCGTCTTCAGAGAAACCCAACAGTTAAATCGGAGATCCAGATGCGTAATTTTGAAGCAAGTATTCCGGTAGGATTCTTTACTTATCCGATCAGCCAGGCAGCAGATATCACAGCGTTTAAGGCAACGACTGTACCGGTAGGTGAGGATCAGCTTCCGATGATCGAACAGTGCCGTGAGATCGTACACAAATTCAACAGTGTATATGGAGAAGCATTGGTTATGCCGAAAGCGCTGATTCCGGAGAACGAAAGCTGTTGCCGTCTTCCTGGAACGGATGGAAAAGCAAAGATGAGTAAATCCCTTGGTAACTGTATTTATCTGTCTGATTCCGAGGAAGAAGTAAGACAGAAGATCATGGGAATGTATACAGATCCGAATCATTTGAAGGTATCTGATCCGGGACAGGTAGAAGGGAATTCCGTTTTCACTTATCTGGATGCATTCTGTACAGATGAACATTTTGAAAAATATCTGCCGGATTATAAGAATCTGGATGAATTGAAGGATCATTACAGACGTGGTGGACTTGGTGACGTTAAGGTTAAGAAGTTCCTGAATGCGGTTATGCAGGAAGAGCTTGCACCGATCCGTGTAAGAAGAAAAGAACTGGAGAAGAAGATTCCGGAGATCTACGAGATCCTTCATAAAGGAAGTATTGAAGCTGAAAAAGTGGCAGCACAGACTTTAAAAGAAGTAAAAGATGCGATGAAGATCAACTATTTTGAAGATCAGCAGCTGATCCAGGAACAGACAGCAAGATTTGCAGAATAAAGAAAGGCTTTAAGCCGGAGGAGAGATAATAATTATGGGTAAATATTTCGGAACAGATGGATTCCGTGGAGAAGCTAATGTAGTACTGACGGTAGAGCATGCGTTTAAGGTAGGACGTTATCTTGGCTGGTATTACGGACAGGAACACAAGGCAAGAATCGTGATCGGTAAAGATACCAGAAGAAGCAGCTATATGTTTGAATATGCACTGGCGGCAGGACTTACTGCGTCAGGAGCAGATGCATATCTTCTTCATGTGACGACAACTCCAAGTGTGTCTTACGTGGTAAGAACCGAAGATTTTGACTGCGGAATCATGATTTCTGCAAGCCATAACCCGTACTATGATAATGGAATCAAAGTGATCAACAGTAAAGGTCAGAAGCTGGAAGCAGAAGTAGAAGCCAAAGTGGAAGCTTATATTGATGGGGAATCCGGAGAAATTCCGCTTGCTAAAAAAGAGGCGATCGGAAGAACCGTAGATTATGCAGCAGGAAGAAACCGTTATATCGGACATTTGATTAGTCTGGCAACCCGTTCTTTTAAAGAGGTGAAAGTCGGACTGGATTGTTCCAACGGAAGTTCTTCAAGTATTGCTAAAAGCGTATTTGATGCACTTGGAGCAAAAACTTATGTGATCAATAATGAGCCGGATGGAACCAATATCAACACAAATTGCGGCTCTACACATATTAACGTGCTTCAGGAATATGTAAAAGAAAATGGTCTGGATGTCGGATTTGCATACGATGGAGATGCGGACCGCTGCATCGCTGTTGATGAGAATGGAAATGTTGTTGACGGGGATCTGATCCTTTATGTGTGTGGCAAATATATGAAAGAACATGGTCAGTTAAAAGACGATACCATCGTTACTACTATCATGTCGAATCTTGGACTTTATAAAGCATGCGACAAGATTGGCATGAAGTACGAAAAGACACAGGTCGGCGACAAATATGTCTATGAGAACATGGTCAAGAATGGATTCATGCTGGGCGGTGAACAGTCCGGACATATTATTTTCAGTAAGCATGCAACGACAGGAGATGGTATTCTGACTTCTCTGATGCTGATGGAAGTTATCATGGAGACCAAACAGTCCCTCGGACAGCTGACAGAAGAAGTGAAGATCTATCCACAGCTTCTGAAAAATGTGCGTGTGGCAGATAAGAAGACAGCAAGGGAGAATCCGGAAGTGGTCAAAGCAGTCGATGCAGTTGCAGAAGCACTTGGAGATGACGGAAGAATCCTTGTCCGTGAAAGTGGAACGGAACCGGTAATCCGTGTCATGGTTGAAGCGGCGACGGACGAGCTTTGCGAAAAGTATGTGACTCAGGTAATCGATGTGATTGAAAAAGAAGGACTCATCGTAGAATAAAAAATCTGAAATAGAATCGTGCAGAAAAGGATAGCTTGCAGATGAAAGTCTGTGGGCCATCCTTTTTTAGTTTGCGAACCATAGTCTGGATGTTTGAAAAATATTATTTGAATAATAAAGAAAAATGTTCTTCCGGTATAGATTTTCTATATTTTGACATGCTATTAAAAAAACATGGAGGAAAAAGAAATGGAGGAAATGTTTTGTTTTCAATGTCAGCAGACCGCTCATAACACGGGCTGCGAAGGACATACAGGTGTATGTGGGAAAAAGTCGGATACAGCAAATCTTCAAGATGAACTGACTGGTGAACTGATCCGGCTGGCAAGGGCAGTTACAGAAAATGAAAGAAGCAGATCTTCGGATGAACTGATGTTAAAAGGTCTGTTTACCACGATTACAAATGTAAATTTCAACAGTGATACAGTGAAAAAACTGTCAGATGAGATCAGAGAAGAAGCAGAAAACAGAAAACCAGGAAAAGATGCTTATAATGTACAGAAGATCTGGGAGGCACCGGAAGATATCCGTTCGTTAAAGTCATTGATCTTGTTTGGCTTACGAGGGACTGCAGCATATGCTTATCATGCATGGGCACTGGGATATGTGGATGCGGAGATTATGAATTTCTTTTATAAGGGAATGAGGATTCTGGGAGAAGAAAAAGGGATGGAAGAACTGCTTCCGGTAGTCATAGAAACCGGTAAAATCAACCTGCGCTGCATGGAACTTCTGGATAAAGCAAACACGGAAAGCTATGGAGATCCAATTCCGACAGAAGTTCCGCTTACGATAGAAAAGGGACCGTTTATTGTAGTCAGTGGTCATGATCTGCATGATATGAAGCTGCTTCTGGAGCAGACCAAAGATAAAGGCATCAATATTTATACGCACAGTGAAATGCTTCCGGCACACGGATATCCAAAATTAAAGGAATATCCGCATTTGAAAGGTAATTTCGGAACGGCCTGGCAGAGTCAGCAATTTGAGTTCCATAATATTCCTGCGCCAATTTTATTTACGACAAATTGTCTGATGCCGGTCAGACAGAGCTATGCAGACCGGGTGTTTACAACTTCGGTGGTGTCTTATCCGGAGATGGTTCATATTGGTGCGGACAAAGATTTTACGCCGGTTATTGCAAAAGCGTTGGAATGCGGTGGATATCCGGAAGATCATCCGATGACAGGGATCAATGGAGGAACAACCGTGATGACCGGATTTGCACACAACGCAGTTCTGGAAAATGCAGGAAAGATCGTGGATTTGGTAAAGCAGGGGAAAATCAGGCATTTCTTTCTGATTGGAGGCTGTGATGGCGCAGCACCGGGCCGGAGCTACTACACGGAATTTGCGAAAAAGACACCGATGGATACGATCATCCTGACGCTGGCATGTGGAAAATACAGATTGAATGATCTGAAGCTCGGAGAAATTGAGGGGATTCCAAGAATTTTAGATATGGGACAGTGTAATGATGCGTACAGTGCGATTAAAGTTGCAATTGCTCTTGCAGAAGCGTTTGGGTGTGAGGTAAATGAACTTCCACTGTCTATGATTCTGTCATGGTATGAACAGAAAGCGGTTGCGATTCTGCTGACACTTCTGGCGCTCGGAATCAAAAATATTTACCTGGGTCCGACGCTTCCGGCGTTTGTGTCACCGAATGTTCTGAATTACCTGGTACAAGAGTATCAGATTACCCCGATCAGTACAGTAGATGAGGATCTGAAGAAAATTTTAGGTTGAAGAGGTTTGAACGTGAGAAAAAGAAATCGGAAATAAGAAATGAAAAGCATTACTTCTGAAACGGAAAGCACAAAAAAGTGTGAGTAAGAAGAGGTAGTGCTTTTTTACATACTGTTTTCTTTACAAAAAGTGTCGTCTGTGCTAACATGAATATAACAATGGCGATGCCGGTACAATAGAAAAAGGAGTGCGTTTTATGCTGATTGAAATTGATTTTAACAGTGATGAGGCGATTTATATACAGCTCAGGAATCAGATCATTATGGGAATTGCCACTTCGACGATTCATGAAGGAGATACTTTGCCGTCTGTGAGACAGCTGGCAGATAATATCGGAATCAATATGCATACAGTGAATAAGGCATACAATGTCCTGCGGCAGGAAGGTTTCCTTCAGCTTGACAGACGAAGAGGTGCGGTGATCTGTATTGATGAAGATAAGCTGGAAGCTTTGCAGGATCTGAAAGAGCAGCTTCGGGTACTTCTGGCAAAAGGAAGTTGCAAAAACATTACGAAAGAAGAAGTTCATGAACTGGTAGACGAGATCTATGCAGATTATGAACAGAGATAGATTGAAAAAAGGAGACTAAAATTATATGGCAGAAAAGCAATATACAAGGCAGGCGCAGGAAGCGCTGAATATGGCACGGAAGATTGCAGCCGAACTGAAGCATCCATATGTTGGGACAGAACATCTTCTTTTCGGGCTTAAGAGGGTTTTTACCGGAGTTGCAGGGCAGGTGCTTGATAAGAATAAAGTCGATGAAGAACAGATGGAAAAAGCAATGGATATCCTTGTATCTGCTCCTGAGGCAGCTAAGAAGGAAAGAAAGCATCTGGAGTACAGTCCGAGACTTCGATATATTCTGGAAGAAAGCCAGAATGAGGCAGCGCAGCTTGCATCTGAAAAAGTCGGAACCGAACATCTTCTGCTTACAATGCTCAAAGATGGAGATTGTGTGGCTACCCGTATGTTGATGACCCTGAATGTAAATATTCAAAAACTTTTTCAGGATCTTCTGCTTGCGGCGGGAATTGATCCGAAAGAGTATATGGAAAATCAGAAGGATGGGGAAACTGTTGGCGGAATTATAGACCAGTACAGTACGGATCTGACACAGGAAGCAAGAGAAGGAAAGCTGGATCCGGTTATTGGACGTGAAAAAGAAATTGCACGTGTCATGGAGATCCTGAGCAGACGGACCAAGAATAATCCGTGCCTTGTGGGAGAGCCTGGAGTCGGTAAGACAGCAATCGTGGAAGGACTTGCAAGACAGATCGCGGAAGGAATTGTTCCGGAAAGCATGAAAGATAAGCGGATCATGGTGCTGGATCTTCCGGGGATGATTGCAGGCTCCAAGTATCGTGGTGAATTTGAAGAGCGCATGAAAAAACTGATCCGTGAGGTAAAGACGGCGGGTAATATTATCCTTTTCTTAGATGAACTTCATACCATTATCGGTGCCGGTGGTGCAGAGGGCGCGATTGATGCATCCAATATTCTGAAACCATCTCTGGCAAGAGGGGAGATGCAGCTGATCGGTGCAACAACTCTTACGGAATACCGCAAGTATATTGAGAAGGATGCGGCTCTGGAAAGAAGATTCCAGCCGGTTACGGTTGAAGAACCGACAGAAGACGAGTGTATCCGGATCCTGGAAGGCCTGAAAGAAAAATATGAGGCTCATCATGATGTAGAGATCGAAGAGGATGCGTTGAAAGCGGCAGTTCATATGTCATGCCGTTATATCAATGACCGTTTCCTTCCGGATAAGGCAATTGATGTGTTGGATGAAAGCTGTTCAAAAGTAAAACTTCGTGGATTTAAAGTGCCGGAGAATATTGTTGGGACAGAAATCCGCTGTGGAAAGCTGGAGCAGGAAAAAGAAGTGGCACTGAAAGCAGGAGATATTGAAAAAGCATCGGAGCTCCATAGAGAACAGAAGGAAGCAGAAAAGAAATTAGAGCAGGCGAAAAAGCGTTTCAATAAAAAGAATGAAAAGAAAAAAGTTCCGGTAACTGAAGAAGATGTTGCGGATGTAATTTCCATGTGGACACGAATCCCGGTAACAAGACTGAATGAATCTGAGAGCGAACGCCTGAAAAAGCTGGATAAAACACTGGAGAAGCGTGTGATTGGTCAGGAAGAGGCAATCCAGGCACTTTCCAAAGCGGTAAAACGAGGAAGAGTGGGATTGAAAGATTCGGCACGTCCGATTGGTTCATTCTTATTCCTTGGTCCTACAGGTGTCGGAAAGACAGAGCTTTCCAAAGCTCTTGCAGAAGCACTCTTTGGCAATGAAGAGGATATGATCCGGGTAGATATGTCCGAATATATGGAGAAGCACAGTGTATCCAAGATGATCGGATCGCCTCCGGGGTATGTGGGACATGAGGATGGCGGACAGCTCAGCGAAAAAGTACGCAGAAATCCATATTCTGTCATTTTGTTTGATGAGATTGAGAAAGCACATCCGGATGTGTTTAATATTTTACTTCAGGTACTGGATGACGGACATATTACGGATTCGCAGGGAAGAAAAGTAGATTTCCGCAATACGGTTATCATTATGACGTCCAATGCAGGTGCCAAGGCAATCATTGAACCGAAGAAGCTTGGATTTACCCAGCAGGAAGACCAGAAGGCGGATTACAAGCGTATGAAAGCAAATGTGATGGATGAAGTAAAGCAGTTATTCCGCCCAGAGTTCCTGAACCGTATTGATGAGATCATCGTATTCCATCCGCTGAATGAGGACAATATGAAGAAGATCGTAGGGCTGATGTGTAAAGAAGTTGTGCAGAGAGCAAAAGAGCAGCTTGAAATTATACTGGTTGTGCGTGATTCTGTGAAGAAGCATATCGTTGAGACCGGAAGTGACAAGAAGTATGGTGCAAGACCGCTGAGAAGGGCAGTACAGAGCCAGTTGGAAGACAAACTTGCGGAAGCACTTTTGAATGGTGAGATCAAACGTGGAGACCATGTGGAAGCCGGTATTTCTAAAAAGGAAATAAAATTTACAGTCAGAGAGATAAACAGCTAGCAAAAGAAGAAGTTTTATTATATAATAAGAAAAACGGTTCGGATGTGGAAAATTCACAGTCCACAAGTCGAAAGAGAAAGACCATTAGGAGGATTTGAACAATGACAGTAGTCAAAGAACTTATCAGAAGTGAATTAGACGGAACACTCAGTTTCGGCGATTACACTCTGGATACAAAGACAAAAAAGGATGGATTTGAATTTCAGGGAGATATATATAAAGTAAAGACATTTAAAGAGATTACAAAGCTTGAAAAGAATGGAATGTTCGTATATGAATCTGTTCCGGGAACTGCAGTAGAGCATTTTGAAGTATCAGAGGATGTGATCTCATTCAAAGTATCAGGGACAGGAGATGCACAGATCACACTGGAACTTGAACCGGATACCGATTATATCGTATATATGAATGATATGAATGTTGGTGATATGAAGACAAACTTAAGCGCAAAGCTCAGTGTAAGTGCAGAACTTGGAAAAGAAAGCGTTGAGATCAAGGTCGTAAGAAAGTAGGACAATGATTATAACAAGGGTTGTCTGAAGTACATAGGTATTTAAGAAAAGTAAAAGAGTCTGCTTCGGCAGGCTCTTTCTTTACCGGAAGTATACAAAATGGGAACAGGCAAGAGAAGCAGTTGGTAATTTTTTAAGATAGATAAGGAGCTGGAATATGGCGAAGGCAAAAAAGTCGGTTTTTTTCTGCCAGAATTGTGGGCATGAAGAATCAAAATGGCTGGGACAGTGCCCGATGTGCAAGGAATGGAACTCTTTCGTGGAAGAGCGTGTGACAACGTCGAAAACGGCAGCGGTTAAAGCGGCAAAAGAGATTCGTATTGTACCATTGTCAGAAGTAAAGACAGAGAATGAAGAGCGGGTGACAACCGAGATTAAAGAACTGGATCGTGTACTGGGAGGCGGAATCGTACCGGGTTCCCTGATTCTGGTAGGCGGTGATCCGGGAATCGGTAAGTCAACGCTGCTCCTGCAGGTGTGTCAGAAACTGGCAAAAAAAGAACGAAAGGTTTTGTACATATCAGGGGAAGAATCGCTTCGCCAGATTAAATTGCGTGCACAGAGGATGGGAAAATTTAATGATCATCTGCTTTTGCTTTGTGAGACTAATCTGGAACTGATCCGCAATGTGATTGAAAAGGAAAAACCAGATACCGTGATCATTGATTCGATTCAGACAATGTACAGTGAAGAAGTCGGTTCCGCACCGGGAAGTGTGTCGCAGGTCAGAGAGGCAACAAATACGCTGATGCAGCTTGCAAAAGGGCTTGGGATTTCGATTTTTATTGTCGGACATGTTACAAAAGAAGGAACTGTCGCCGGTCCAAGAGTATTGGAACATATGGTAGATACGGTTCTGTATTTTGAAGGAGACAGGCATGCATCTTACCGGATTCTTCGAGGAGTGAAAAATCGTTTTGGTTCGACGAATGAGATTGGTGTATTTGAAATGCGAAGAGATGGTCTTCGGGAGGTGGAAAATCCATCAGAATTTATGCTGAATGGGCGCCCGGAAAATGCATCTGGATCTGTTGTGGCATGTTCTATGGAAGGAACACGTCCGATCTTGCTGGAAATCCAGGCGCTGGTATGCGAAAGCAATTTTGGAATGCCAAGAAGAACAGCAGCAGGAACAGATTACAACAGGGTGAACCTTCTGATGGCGGTTTTGGAAAAAAGGATTGGATATCATCTTGGAAATTATGATGCCTATGTGAATATTGCCGGAGGTATCAAGATCAATGAACCCGCGATAGACCTTGGAATCGTGATGGCGATCGTATCAAGCTATAAGAACAGACCATTTGATGAACGGACGATTGTGTTTGGAGAAGTTGGATTAAGTGGAGAAGTCCGTGCGGTAAATATGCCGGAACAGCGGGTGGCAGAGGCGAAAAAGCTTGGATTTGAGACGTGTATTGTGCCAGAAGTATCTTTGGATAGCGTGAAGAGTATTGGTGGGATCAAAATCATTGGAGTGAAAAGCATTAACGAGGCAATCGGACTGATTGAGTAGGAGAACATGTAAAGAGGAAACAGGATAGATGTGATAATTTCTGTTCCCTCTTTTACATAGCAATGATGTTGGAGTCAAAAGGTATTTTGACCCCTTTGATACCAGATTGCTACGTGCTTTGCACTCTC
>ERZ839767.5827-NODE-5827-length-10611-cov-4.648257_pt1 | contig 10611 bp, 8 predicted proteins | sample MGYA00519879_ERZ839767 | MGnify/ENA primary metagenome ERZ839767 (study PRJEB31850, sample SAMEA3708852) | human gut metagenome | biome: human gut; feature: human-associated habitat; material: faeces | place: China | collected 2014 ...
ACTTAGGTGGTCTTACCAAGAGAGAAGCCGAGCAATATATCAAGGACCAACTCAAGTCTCAGTTCCGTGAAACGCCCATTGTCACTGTGCGCATGATTAATTATAAAATATCTGTTATCGGTGAAGTCGGTCGTCCGGGAACTTTCACCATTTCCAACGAAAAAGTCAATATCTTTGAAGCCCTTGCCATGGCAGGCGATATGACTATCTACGGCATTCGCGACAATGTCAAACTGATTCGCGAAGACAATACCGGCAAGCGGGAGATTGTCACACTCAACCTGAACGATCAGGACATTCTGCAATCGCCGTATTACTACCTGCAACAGAATGACATCCTATATGTCACTCCCAATAAGACCAAGGCAAAGACATCCAATATCAGCAGCAGTACCACCATCTGGTTCTCGGTTATCGGCTCATTGGTATCACTGGCGAGTCTTATTATCGCAATTACAAAATAAGAGAAATAGAACCTCAACAAACGAAAATAAAAAATTACAGACGTGAAAGAAGAAATATACGACGGCCTGTTCGAAGAAAAAGAAGAAAATACCAATTGGCAGGCTATATTTTTCAAATACATCATCCGGTGGCCCTGGTTCATTGCCTCAGTCATTTTCTGTCTAATATGTGCTTGGCTCTATCTAAAGGTCACTACTCCTGTATATAACATCAATGCCTCCATTATCATTAAAGATGACAAAAAAGGCGGAAATACCGGCAATGACCTCAGTGCTTTCACTTCCGCAGGCGCAGGCACCTCTAAAGAGTATCTTGAAACAATCACCAAGCACGGCGCTGTGATGATTGACAATTCAAGCGCTTTCCGTATGGATGCCGATGTTCCTTTGGTTGTACCCGAAGTCAATGCCGCCGATGCCAAAGACCGTCCGCGCGGCGTTATCGCCAATCCTAACTGTACTACTATCCAAATGGTAGTGGCACTGAAAGCCATCGAACAGCTTTCTCATATAAAAACCGTGCACGTGTCTACCTATCAGGCAGCAAGTGGTGCGGGTGCTGCTGCCATGGACGAATTGTATGAACAATATCGCCAAGTATTGGCTAACGAACCTGTTACCGTGGAAAAATTCGCGTATCAGTTGGCATTCAACCTGATTCCTCAGATTGACGTCTTCACCGAAAATGGTTACACCAAAGAAGAAATGAAGATGTTCAACGAAACACGCAAAATCATGCACTCCGATATCAAAGTCAGTGCTACTTGCGTACGTGTTCCTGCATTACGTGCTCACTCTGAAAGCATTTGGGTAGAAACAGAACGTCCGATTTCCGTAGAAGAAGCCCGCGAAGCATTCGCCAAGGGCGAAGGATTGGTTCTTCAGGACAATCCGGCAGAAAAGGAATATCCGATGCCGTTGTTCCTTGCAGGTAAAGATCCGGTTTACGTAGGACGTATCCGTAAAGACCTGACGAACGAAAACGGACTGACTTTCTGGATTGTAGGTGACCAGATCAAGAAAGGTGCGGCATTGAACGCAGTACAGATAGCTGAGTATCTGATTAAAGTAAAAAACGTATAAGAAGGCATAAAGCCTAAGGATATCCAAATGATCGACTTAGGGATATTCCTAAAATAAGAAAATGCAAGGCAACTAATTCGCTATGAATTAGTTGCCTTTTTACATCTTTAAGCATTCCCTCGAAAATACAATTGACGACGAAAACGGGAGTAACTTACTGTTTTTCTTATTATTACACACCATTTTTTAATATTAGTATTCTATTTCACAGTATGAGCCCACACAAAAGGAATATAATTGAACCTTTTTCCTTTTTCCGTTATATTAAAGACTATTTCCTTTTTCAACTTTATTTCCATTTCTTGATAAACAGAAACCGGTACTGTTGCAAGCATACTAACAGCCGGAAAACGATATTCTACATCACGTATTATTCCTGTGTTAGTATCAACACGCAGTATTATTATAAATTTGCAACCTTGTACCCACGTTCTCTCCTCTTCAGAAAAAGATTCATTCAAAATAGACAAACATTTTCCCCATAACTGACTATCATCTACAAAGTTTGCCTCTTTTCTTTCAGCATCAGTCATTTCTGCGCCCGTTTCTTTATTGACAGCTTCAACTTCTGTAAACTTATTACTTTTACTATATAGCCTTACAGACTTGGATTCTTGTGTTACATCACAAACATAACGCTGAGCATAAAACACCTGAGTAGTATCATAATAAAATGTTTGTGCATACATATCAACTAGCACAAATAACAAACTAACTAGGACTATTACTTTTTTTCTCATATCAACAATTTTTAGCTATTTCTCTTAAATTTTCAAAATCAAATTCCACACCACGACTATTGTCATATGGATAATCTTTATAGGCATCAGTTTTTCTAAAAACATTTACAATATTATTTTCAATAAGACCATTCACATATTCCGGTGACATATCAGGTAGTAATCTCCTTTTATTGTTAATATATGTACTTAACATCTGTATCGCTATGCCTCGATTGTCTGCATGCTCAGCCGCAAACGACCATCCTGGAGCATCATCCTCACTCTTTAATAAATAACAGTATTGCGCAAAATGTGCCTCAATTTCATGATTCATTTTCGCATTACAGAATGAAGTGATGTTCTTCTCCTTTCGATACTGGTACGCATGAAACAATTTATGAAAAAGTTCGTTGCTCTCCAACTTTGAATTTATTCTAAGAAGATTGTTTTGTGGATAATATGCCGTATCTATCTAAAAATGTATATCAAAAGTAGTAAATAATAATATTAAAGACAAGATATATATAGTTTTTCTCGAAATCAATTAAGCAAATAAATTAACGTAACCATTGCATTCCTGCTTCTCTGGCAGTTACCGTGGCGCTACACAATTTCTTTGTCGTAAAGCCGGAGAAGATTTCCTTTACGCTATGCAGTTCCGTGATCGGTGACTTCGTCATGATGGAGCAAGAGGAAGAGAAAGGAACCGTACGCTGTGACCTCACCGGAAATATTTATTCGGAAACAGTATTCGCCAGTATCCTGTCCATGTTTTATTTCCGCCGGTTGATGTCCGACGAGCGTTTTCCGGACACTCTCAACGGAGTAACCGTTACTCCCAAGATAGTACAGACGGAGAACTTCAACTTCCGAAATGTCCCTACCGATATAAATACCCCATCTATCAGGCTGTACCCTCTGTTGGAGTCCATGTTCGGACGCGTAGACTTGAAAATGCCCGGCATAACATTCACTTCCTATACGGATAAATATGTAATGCCCCGCTTCGAATAGTCTTTTAATGTTACCTATAAATAAAATGAATCAGAGATTACCGGAAGCCTATAAAACAGAATGGCTCCCGGCAGTCCTTGATTATTATTTCTAAATTCCACTTAAAACAATAGACGATTTTTTTTCTTTATTCAACAGAAAGCCATACCTTTGTCCCCGTAATCATAAGATAAGCCGCAATTGTCTCTGCGTTATTCACAAACAAATACGGTTAAATAAAATGACTTTATACAAAACCGTATGAGAATTTGTAAGACTTTCACGTTTCTAAGTATCTTTATTGTCTTATTCTATAATTGTTCGCTTCCCGCCGACGATGAAGATGAGGGAAATCCAGAAGAAGATAATACTACATCCGAACTGCCCTGGGAAGGAGAAACAGATAAATTCACAATCAACTCTAAAGAAGGACTGCGCCTGAACGATCCGCAAGAAAATGCAGGAACCGCTTATGTCACTATACCTTCCAACTCCGTAAAGAATACCCGTTGGGAGTTCGGAGTCCGCCTTACATTCAATCCTTCCGCCAACAATTATGCCCGATTTTACCTGACTTCTTCTTCAAATGTACTCTCCGGCAACGTAAACGGTTACTATATCCAAATAGGAGGAGCCAAAGACAACGTTGCCCTTTACCGGCAGAACGGAGAACAACCCAAGCTGTTGGCTTCGGGAAGGGAAGTGATGAAAGGAAACAACTCACCCAAGTTATACATAAAAGTGGAATGTGATAACAATGGTTACTGGACTTTCTGGACACGACTGGAATCAGAAAATGAATACACCAAAGAAAAGCAAGTAAAAGACAACAGTATTCTGACTTCTCTTTATTGTGGAATATACTGTATTTATACCAAGACACGTTGTAAAGGTTTCACATTCCACCATATACAATTGTCCAATGATGTGGAGACTACTACCAAACCTACTGAAACACCTGATGAGCCAGATAAACCTGATGTTCCCGAAGATCCGGTTCTGCCTGATTATCCGGAAGAAGTCAAGGATATATTATCATTCAACGAAATCATGTATGACAATGCAACAGACGGTGCGGAATACATAGAGTTTTATAATCCGGGCAACAACGGTATTTCTATTCCGGCATTAAAACTTCTAAGATATATCGACACAGATAACGGCTCAACAGAAACCAAGACAACGGTAGTCTTGAAACACCCGGACAACAATCAAAACATCTGCATTTCTTCCCACGGATATATATGCCTGACCAAATCTGCCGCCGCACTTAGAAAAAAGCATAAAGTAAACGGAGAAACCATTATAGAGATTCCCAACTTCCCGAAGTTGACTAATGAAGACAGCCACTTGGCTATAATGACTAACGAAGAAAATCCCCGAATGATCGACAAGTGCAGCTATCTTGAGTCAATGCATAGTTCCGGTAACAAAAGGAACCAAGGTATCTCTCTCGAAAAGAAATCACCGGACTTAGTATCTTCAAAGCAAGCTAACTGGCATTCTTCCAAAGACCCGACAGGAGGAACACCCGGAATAAAGAATACACAAGAATAATCAGGGTTTCTATGATAAATGTCTATATTCAATCCTCCAAACAGAGTCTAAATAAAGAGCGAAATGAGAAACCTCAATTTTTACAATCCAAAAATATTACCACAATTACAAACTAATCCCTATCTTTGCAGCAAAGCCAATAAATGTAAAGTATAAAACAACATCTAATCACATATATATCATGAAAAAGCAACACTTGATAATTATTCTTTTATTCAGTTTTCTATTAGCCGTTCCGGCTGTACAAGCACAAAAGAAAGTTCTACCTGCAGAACTGGAAGTTGAACTCAAATATGGCGCCGACCGTCTCGGTAAAAGACAGGACCCTGCTATGCAGAAGTTTCGCGAAAACCGTTTGGGTGCATTCATTCACTGGGGGTTATATGCCATTCCCGGCGGTGAATGGAACAATAAAACATACCACGGCGCTGCCGAATGGTTGAAAGCGTGGGCCAAAGTTCCGACTACGGACTGGCTGGAACTTATGAAACAATGGAATCCCCAACAGTTTGATGCCAAGAAATGGGCTAAAATGGCCAAAGAAATGGGAGTAAAATATGTAAAGATAACCACCAAACACCATGAAGGCTTTTGCCTGTGGCCCAGCAAATATACAGAGTATACGGTAGCTAATACCCCTTACAAGAAAGATATCTTGGGAGAATTGGTAAAGGCTTATAATGCAGTCGGCATCGATGTACATTTCTATTTCTCCGTGTTGGACTGGAGTCATCCGGACTGGCGAAGCAGTATCAAGACCCAGGAAGATAGCATCGCTTTCCAAAGATTCCTGACATTTACCGACAATCAGTTGAAAGAATTGGCAACCCGCTACCCTACTGTCAAGGATTTCTGGTTTGACGGAACATGGGACGCAAGTATCAAGCAAAACGGTTGGTGGACTGCACACGTGGAACGTATGCTGAAAGAAATGCTTCCCGGTGTAACTATCAACAGCCGATTGCGGGCCGATGATTACGGGAAACGCCATTTCGACAGCAACGGACATCTCATGGGGGACTATGAATCGGCTTACGAGCGCCGCCTGCCTGATCCCGTAAAAGACTTACACGTAACAAAATGGGATTGGGAAGCCTGTATGACTATTCCCGAAAACCAATGGGGATACCACAAAGACTGGTCACTGAGCTATGTGAAAAATCCGACTGAGGTATTGGCACGTATTGTACACGCCGTATCCATGGGTGGAAATATGGTAGTCAACTTCGGCCCTCAGCCCGATGGAGACTTCCGCCCGGAAGAGAAAAAGATAGCCGATTTCATCGGTAAATGGATGAAGAAAAACAGCGAATGTATCTATGGTTGCGATTATGCCGGCTGGGAGAAACAAGATTGGGGATATTATACCCGCAAAAGCAATCAAGTCTATATGGTCGTATTCAACCCTCCCTATTCCGGACAGCTCACAGTTAAAACTCCCAAAGGGATAACTATCACCACCGCAAAGACATTGACGGGTGAACAAACCCAGGTAACAGAAACCACTCGCAATGAATATAATGTCAGCCTGCCTAAAAATATGCCGCAGGAGCCGTTTGTTATTAAGTTGGAAGTAAAAGATGCACAAAAAACGCAGGATAAGTACCGGGAAGCGCTTACATAAGTGCGAAACGAATCGAATCCTTTAAACAGTAGATATGAGTCCAATCGTTTTGTCCGTTACTATCGTGGCATACTTCGCAATCCTGTTCACAATCTCTTATATAGCAGGACACAAGGCCGATAATGAAGGTTTCTTCGTAGGAAACCATAAATCGGCATGGTATATCGTCGCTTTTGCCATGATCGGCTCCACCATCTCCGGAGTTACTTTCGTTTCTGTTCCGGGCATGGTGCAAGCCAGCAGTTTTTCCTATCTACAAATGGTATTGGGATTCATCGTCGGGCAAATTATCATAGCGTTTGTGCTCGTCCCGCTTTTCTACCGCATGAACTTGGTATCCATTTACGAATATTTGGAGAACAGGTTCGGCTCCTCGTCTTATAAGACAGGCGCATGGTTTTTCTTTATCTCAAAGATGTTGGGGGCAGCCGTACGGCTATTCCTCGTTTGTCTGACACTGCAACTGCTCATTTTCGAGCCCTTTCACCTCCCTTTCCTGCTGAACGTCATTCTCACCGTATTTATTGTGTGGCTCTATACATTCCGGGGAGGTGTGAAATCACTGATATGGACAGATGTACTCAAAACATTCTGTCTCGTTGTTTCTGTTGTCTTGTGCATTTATTATATAGCTTCGAGCCTGCACCTGAATTTTAACAGCTTAGTCACTACCCTATCGGACAGTGATTTCTCCAAGACATTCTTTTTCGATGATGTGAATGACAAGCGATATTTCTTCAAACAATTTCTGGCGGGTGTATTTACCGTCATTGCCATGAACGGACTCGACCAGGACATGATGCAACGTAATCTTAGTTGCAAGAACTTCCGGGATTCTCAAAAGAACATGATTACAAGCGGCATCTCACAATTCTTCGTGATTCTGCTTTTCCTGATGTTAGGGGTATTACTCTATACATTCACAGCGCAACAAGGCATTAAGAATCCGGATAAGAGTGATGAGATATTCCCTATGATTGCCACGGGAAACTACTTTCCGGGTATAGTCGGTATCCTATTCATCATCGGATTAATAGCTTCCGCCTACTCGGCTGCCGGCTCGGCATTAACCGCACTGACCACCTCTTTCACTGTCGATATTCTGAATGCACAGAAAAAAGGGGAGGCCGCTCTCAGCAAGATACGCAAGCACGTACATATCGGCATGGCAATCGTTATGGGAATCATTATTTTCGTTTTCAACCTGCTGAATAATACCAGCGTCATTGATGCGATTTATACATTAGCCAGTTACACGTATGGTCCTATTCTCGGATTGTTCGCCTTCGGTATCTTCACCAAGAAACAAATTTACGATAAATATATCCCGCCGATAGCTATCGCTTCCCCTGTCCTCTGCTATATCCTGCAAAGAAATTCGGAAGCATGGTTCAACGGTTATCAAATCAGTTACGAACTGCTATTATTTAACGCTGCATTTACTTTCACCGGGCTTTGCTTCCTTATTCGAAAGAAATCAACCATAAACAATACGACAGCTCTTTAATACCAATTAGCAAAATGAAAAAAAGAATCAATTGCTTTATACCTTTCGGCACTTCGGAAGATACAATGCAAACAGTGAAAGAATTACAAGCGTCAGAGCTAGTAGATAAAATCTATTTATTAGGTTCTGCTCCCGGTAAGAAATGTCTCCCGGATTGTAAATGGCTCCCTATCGATGGGCTTTACTCCACAAGTACGATGAAAACAATCGCAGCTCATGCAAGTACAGACTACATTCTGTTGTACACCAAACAAACTCCATTAAAGTTGGGATTATATGCATTGGAACGCATGGTGCAAGTTATGGAGAACAACAAGAAAAATGGAATAGTATATGCCGACCGCTATCAACAGATTCATGAAGAACTAAAACAAGCACCCGTCATTGATTACCAATTGGGAAGTGTTCGAGATGATTTCGACTTCGGTTCCATACTTTTATTCAGCACTTCCGCATTCACTTACACAGCGGATAAACTGTACAAAAGATATCAATATGCAGGACTATATAATATGCGCTTGTTCATAGCTGTCAACTATTCCATTATACACATTAACGAATATTTATATACCGAAGTAGAAAGTGACAAGCGGAAAAGCGGTGAGAAGCAGTTCGATTATGTAGACCCTAAAAACCGTCAGGTACAGATTGAAATGGAACAGGCATGCACCAACCATTTGAAGGAAATTGGCGGATATCTTTATCCTATCTTCCGTCCCGTAGACTTTTCTTCCCACACTTTTGAATATGAAGCTTCTGTCATTATACCCGTACGCAACCGTATTCGCACAGTCAAAGATGCCGTACGCTCGGCACTGAACCAGCAAACGACCTTTCCGTTCAATGTCATTGTCATCGACAATCATTCGACAGACGGAACCAGTGAAGTTCTCCGTGAACTTAGTTCGGACAAGCGACTGATTCACGTCATTCCCGAAAGAGATGACCTCGGTATAGGCGGATGTTGGAACATAGGTATCCATCACGAGAAATGCGGAAAGTTTGCCGTCCAACTTGATAGCGATGACGTGTATAAAGACGAACATAGCCTGCAAATCATCATTGATACTTTCTATACACAGAAATGTGCAATGGTAATCGGCACTTATATGATGACTAACTTTGATATGCAGGAAATTGCCCCCGGCATCATCGATCATAAGGAATGGACGCCCGACAACGGACGAAATAATGCATTACGTATCAACGGTCTGGGAGCTCCCCGTGCATTCTACACGCCCATTCTTCGGGAAATCAAAGTCCCGAACACAAGCTATGGAGAAGATTATGCCCTTGGATTGAAAATTTCACACGATTATCAGATAGGCAGAATATACGACGTGATTTACCTTTGCCGCCGTTGGGAAGGCAACTCGGATGCTGCACTGCCTGTTGAGAAAATCAACCAGAATAATCTATATAAAGACCGGCTTCGTACGTGGGAATTGGAACAGCGCATCCTGCAACAAGAAACGACATTAGAGAAAATTCAGCAAAGTATCGAACGGTTATTCCAAAAGCAAACTCTTTCTTGGGAACTAGCCAAAGAGAATTACCAGGCATTGAAACAGTATCGGTCACGAACAAAAGAAATATCCAAATGGTTTGGTAAGCAATATTTAGATGCGAACCTATTCCTTAATCCGAAACGTATTCTTTCGACTACCGCACAGACAGATACTGCCTCCATTCACTCACGGCCTTGCTTCCTCTGCCAAACAAACCGACCGCAGGAACAAGAATTCATCAGTTATAGGAATTATCAGATACTGGTTAATCCCTATCCCATATTTAAACACCACTTTACAATTGTAGATAAGGAACACAAGTCGCAATCCATAGCCGGGCGTTTTAAAGATATGATAGAACTCACCGACATTATGGAAGAATACTTCCTTTTGTATAATGGACCGGAATGTGGAGCTTCCGCTCCCGATCATGCCCATTTTCAAGCTTGCAGTAAAGAGGAAAGTATGCAGGGATCATATTACGATCACATAGATTTAATAGATAACGACAAGGTGCAAATTAGTTATGAAGATTTCCCGTACAGTTTCATCAGGATTCAGGCGAAAAACAAGACAACAATGTCGAAAACCTTTCATCTGATTTACGACATTTTAGCTGCCAATAATAACGGAAAAGAACCAATGATGAATATTCTTGCCTGGTATGGTTTGGAACGCACCAAAGAGGATTTTGGAAAGAACTATGACGATGAATTTGAGTCAGTGGCCGAACACCCTTACAATTGTGTTATCTTCTTACGCAGCAAACATCGTCCTGACTGCTATTACGCAAAAGGAGACGAACAAATTCTCATCAGTCCTGCTATTGCTGAAATGAACGGCATATTCCCTATAGTACGTGAAGAGGATATGGAGAAACTGACTCCTGAAAAAGTATATGATATCTATCGGGAAGTATCGATATCTAAAGAAAAGCTACAAGAAATAATAGAACGCATTAAAGCCGCCTTATGACAGAGCCTCAAATAGCAGTTGGCATTCTTTCCGGGAAAGAGATTGAATTCTCTTTCCCGGAAAAATTTAATTCTTCTGTCGGAACGGAAATTTCCGGGACACAGAAAGTTATTTATCAGGATAGGAAGATTCATTGGCAAGGGAAAGAATATAATGAATTATCTTTCACTCCCCAACA
>ERZ839767.5833-NODE-5833-length-10598-cov-11.635208_pt1 | contig 10598 bp, 11 predicted proteins | sample MGYA00519879_ERZ839767 | MGnify/ENA primary metagenome ERZ839767 (study PRJEB31850, sample SAMEA3708852) | human gut metagenome | biome: human gut; feature: human-associated habitat; material: faeces | place: China | collected 2014 ...
GCCGGACCTGCTGACGGCGTTCAACGGGAAGTCCATCACCTACGACGCCATAGGCAATCCCCTGTCCGACGGCACGTGGACCTACGCCTGGCAGCACGGCCGCCAGCTGGCGTCCATGAGCAAGAGCGGCAGCAGCATCGCCTATGGCTACAATGCCGATGGCAAGCGCATTTCCAAGACGGTCAACGGGACGACGTATAATTACGCCTATCTGGGCGACGCCCTGACGGACCTGTCCTGGGGCAGCAACCGGATGCACTTCACCTACGACTCCATTGGCCCGGCGTCCGTGACGTACAACGGGACCACATATCTGTACGTCAAGAATGCGCAGGGCGATGTGGTTCAGATCGTGGACGGCAACGGGAACACGGTTGTGACTTATATCTACGACGCATGGGGCAATATGCTGTATCATTACGGCTCCCATGTGGACGATATCGGAAAGTACAATCCTTTCCGCTATCGCGGGTATGTCTATGACACCGAGACGGGCTTGTACTACCTCAGCAGCCGGTATTATAACCCGGCCTGGGGAAGGTTTATCAATGCGGACACGGCTGCGGTGGTGGCCGCTTCTCCCAACAAGGCCAACTGGGATAAGAACCTCTTTGCTTACTGCGACAATAACCCGATCAGCCGAAAAGATGACGGCGGGGAGTTTTGGCACCTAGTTGTTGGGGCAGCCATCGGAGGAATTATTGGAGCCGTCTCTGCGGCAGCAAGCGGAGGAGACGCAATAGACATGGCAATCGGTTTTCTTGCTGGCGCAGGAGGAGGTGCATTGGCGGCAAGTGGCGCGGGTGTTTTTGTACAAGCTGTTGGTGGTGCAGCCATAGCTATGACATCTAATGCTGCTCAGCAAGCAAATAAAATGTACATTTCAAAAAAACAGGAGTCTTTTGACGTTGGAGATATGTTAATTGATGGTGCTGTTGGTTTAGTATGCGGTGCTTGGGGCGGCAATGGTGCCAGTTATGGAAATTCAGGTGGCATTATGGCGGCGGGAAAGCAACTTTTCAAACGAGGTTTTTTTAATCCGCAGGCACGAAGCTATTACGCAAAAACAGCACATAGACTTGGAGGAGATTATGTTTTTAAACCACTTCTTGAATCTTTGGGGAAATCCTCTGTAGGTACAACAGCTGTAACCATCAAAAACATAGTCAGAGCATGTCTCAAGTAAAAAGGGTGACGTTCAATGACCAAAGTTGTAGTTTTGTATATCGTTCTTTTGGCTCTTTTAGATACGATTGCCATTAGCTCCCTGCGTAGATTTTTATATGATTTTTTAATTGGCGCAAGAAATCGGAAAAACGCAAGGAATATATACAGGCAACGATCCTTAAAAGATCGTGTTTTCTTGGGCTTTATTAGATCCTTCCTAAAAAGCCACAGATCGGCGTTTGATGTGTATCATTGGATCTATTTGATGGAGTTGGTGTCACTTGTTCCACAATATGCAATCTTGCTTGCAGTTTATATGCTGAATGTCGTGCAAAACAACATCCTCATTTTTTCCGTGATTGCAGTAAAAGGCCTGCTCTGTCTGATTATCCGTTTTCAGGTTGATTCTCTGATGAGATCAAGATACAGGAATGGAAAATAACGATATGCACAGCATCCCTTAAAGGTTTCAGAATTCCTCTCGACAAGCTCCGCAGTATCACAACGGCGATTGTAGTACACCTTTTCAGCCGCTAATCCCTGAAACTTGTCCCCGGAGGGGCTTCATCCTCTCCGGGGGCGGCTGCGGCAACGCTGATTGGCCGGACCTGCTGACGGCGTTCAATGGGAAGTCCATCACCTACGACGCCATAGGCAACCCCCTGTCCGACGGCACATGGACCTACACCTGGCAGCATGGCCGCCAGCTGGCGTCCATGAGCAAGAACGGCAGCAGCATCACCTACGGCTACAATGCCGACGGCAAGCGCATTTCCAAGACGGTCAACGGCACAACGTACAGACAGCTTCAGCCGCATGACAGGGCTGACCGCCAAAAACGGAGTCCCTCTTACCGCAAAAATGCCTCATATATAAGACGGGTATAACAGCTTACCTGTCTTATATATGAGGCTTAGTTTTGTTCACATTTTCTTCTCTATCGCCTTACGCGCCTTGCTCCTGGCCCTTGTCAGCAGCATCCGCACACTACTGGGCTTGACGCCCAGGGCAGAGGCAATCTCCGCATCGCTCATGTTCAGGACATATTTGTCCTCCAGCAGCTGCCGCGTCCGCGAATCCAGCTGCGGCCAGACCCGCCAAAGCACATCGGCATCGTCCAAAAGCAGGATCTGCCGTTCCGGATCCTCTGCATCCCGGGAGGCAATGTCGATCACCCCATTCCCCACAGGGAAGGGGGCTCTGCGCTGACGCTTTTCCTCCTCGATGGCATTATACCGGCACGCCACAACGATGTAGTTGGTGCGGGAGGCTGCGTCCATCTCCCGCAGCTGGGGAATATGGTCGATGAATTTTCTGACAGACTCCTGCAGCACATCCTCGCACGTCCATTGGTCATGTATGACCTTCCGGATGGTTGCGTACATGAGCGGATGGTATTCCAAAAACAGCCACTCCATAAAGTCCCGGTCATCATCATTCTCTATGGTTTGAATGCAGATGGGAATCATTCGGTATTCTCCCCTTTTCAGAAAAGCAATAAAAACCGAGAAAAATTATAGCAAAAAAATCGCATCTTGACAATAGTGCTTCCATGGAAGAAAATATTTTTGGAAAAAATTTAGAAAAACTGTTGCATTTTGCCGTTTCAACAGTTCTATTAGTGTAGAGGGATTTGAGGAGGTACCAGCATGACAAAGCAGGAAATGCTGTATGAGCAGTATAATGATGCATTGTTCCGGCTGCTGATGCACAGTGTTGCACAGCATCAGGGGCAGCAGTACCAGGAGGAAAACCAGGCGCTGAAAGTGCAGGAGGGCGGCCCCTCCGAGACGGCGAAGCGCCGGTGTCTGCGGACGATTTCCCGGCAGGTAAGGCGGGGCCACGCCCGCGCCGCAGCCCGGACGGCGTCGCGGGTCCTCAGCAAGGCGGCGGTCGTTATGCTGCTGGTCATTTCCTGCCTGACGGCTGCGTTCGCCGTGTCACCCGTTTTCCGCAGCGACGCGCTGCGGTGGGCTGTGGCAACCTTCGGCGATCATGCGGAGTACCGATTCAACCAAACGGAAGGAGGTGTTCAGTACCAGGGCATCGAAGTGGGCTGGCTGCCGGAGGGATATGAGCTGGTGAGAAGCAGGATATCAGATGAGACAGAGCAAAGATGCTATGTCAAATCCGTTAACGGTACGGAACAAAGTATTGAGATTCAGGTAATGGACTTCGCTGGTGAAGGTATCTTCAAGGTTGACACGGAAGCCGACGAACTATACCAAGTTATCGTGCAAAACACTCTTGCTACTGTGATTGAACGAGGCAGTCGTATCCAGATCACATGGATGCATCCGAAGTTCAATTGCATTGTCATGCTCTACAGTGATAATATCTCCGCGGAGACTGCCCTGAGAATTGCACAGAGTATAGTTTTGTCCTGACAGACGATCAGAACTCTTATTGCAGAAAAATACAGACAGGAGAGAAAAGCATGAAGAAGAAACTGGTTTCCTTTGTGTGCGCCGTCATGGCTGCACTTTGCCTGGTGGTATCCGTTCCGGCGCAGGCCTATGCCGCATCGGAGGATGAGATCGCGCTGCAATATGCGGGCATTTCAGAGATATCCGCCAATCTGGTTTTTAAGGATGGAACCGCCCATTGCCGGGGAACGACCCATGCATATACGGGTTATACCGTTAAGCTGGTCATGGTCCTGAAGCGCAGCAACGTGGAATATGCACGCTGGGAGGAAACGGTAACGGCAGGCGGAATACTACTTGAGGAAATTTGCAACATCACTCACGGCCATGTGTACCAGGTAGTGGTCACGGCCTATGTGTATAACTCTGCGGGGAAGCTGGTGGAGACACAGACAGCCGAAACTTCCATCAAAGCCTATTAACACCGCAAAACTGTAACAACAAAAAATGAACGAAGGTGACCCTTCATGCAGACCGAGGATGCTCCAGAGCTGACACCGGAGTTTCTGGAGGACTTGCATCGATATACGGAATACGGGTGGGGACCCGGGATCACGGCGGCGCTGCTGAACCGTTGGCATCCGGTGGCGCTGACAAACCTGGATGTGATCAGACTCCGCCGACGTTTGGGCCGAGCGGCAGCACCGGTGCAGGATACCGGCGGCGACGAGCCGCCCCGCCACTGATTCCTGACCTAAAGCGATTTCAAAATATATAACCTCTTTACAACACAATTTAAGGAGCCCTGCTCCCGGAGCTATTACGCCCCGGGAGCAGGGCTCCTTAAATCACAGCGGTATTCCTGACGCTGAAAAAGCCGATGGAAGCCGCCGCATCGCTTGCCCCTGACGGTATGTTCCGAGTGAATGCTTTTGCACCGAAACACTCTGAATATGGGTAGTAGATTGAGACGCTTCAAGATGACAAGTGCACCTGTAGGCAGGAAGTAGAAATTGCAAGGCTAAAAAAGAGTATAATGTTTTCACCTTTTTTGACATACCCTGTGCATCCTTTTTCTGAACTTGACAAGCATTTGCTTGCCAGCCTGTTCAGTTTAGCACTTGCCGGAATTACGCAGACGACTTATTTGACTCCCAAAATGGCCATTGGGCCATGCTTAGTAAATGACCGTTGTCGGATGATGTGCGGAATCAATTTTTTTTTCATGTAATTCAGCACAATGCACTTGTATCTCTTGTCAGAATATGATAGAATTAAATAGAAATGTGCAAACATGTCCATCGCGGATTTTGTAACTCTGCGAGAAGAAGATGCAGAGCAGACGAAGCATGCTCCAGGAGAGAGAGAGAGAGAGAGAGAGAGATGAGACAGATGGAAAACAGCGCTGCGGCAGAGGAACCCAGCCAGCTTTGCCAAGCAAGCCCCGTGACTGGGGCAGCACGTTTGACCTATCGAGCGGTGAAGAGGGCTTTTGATTTCACAGCGGCGCTTTTGCTGTCGGTATTGCTGGCTCTGCCAGTGGCTGTTCTGATGCTGCTGATCCGTCTGGACTCTCCGGGTCCCGCCATTTATAGGCAGGAACGGCTGGGCAAGGACGGCAAGCCTTTTACGATCCTGAAGCTGCGGACCATGCGGCTGGACGCGGAAAAAAACGGTCCCAGGTGGGCCGAGACAAATGACAGCCGCTGCACCCGTCTGGGGCGCTTTCTGCGTAAAACTCGAATAGATGAACTCCCTCAGCTCTGGAATATTCTGCGGGGAGAGATGAGCTTTGTAGGGCCGCGGCCGGAAAGAGCATATTTCTATGACCAGTTTGAGCAATACATTCCGGAATTCCGGGACCGTCTGGCTGCTGTCCCCGGCCTGACCGGCTGGGCACAGATCAACGGCGGCTACACACTCCGCCCGGAGGAAAAAATCGTCTACGACATGGAATACATAAAAGAACGCTCCCTGCGGATGGATGTTAAGTGCCTTCTTATGACCGTACCTATCATGCTCACGCACAACGGAGCCAGGTGAGGAATACATGGAAAAAGAAGGGCCTTTGGTGTCGGTCATCATGCCGGCCTATAATGCGGAGAAATATATTGAGGAAGCGATATCTTCCGTAGTATCGCAGACCCATGAAAACTGGGAGCTTCTGATACTGGACGACTGCTCCACCGACCGCACAGTCGAGATCGCGGAGCGTTTTGCAGGGCTTGATGCACGTATCCGCCTGCTGCGGAATCCGCAGAATATGGGCGTGGCAAAGACACGCAACCGGGGCCTTGATTTGGCCCAGGGCGAGTGGATCGCGCTGCTGGACAGCGACGATGTGTGGCACAGGGATAAGCTGGAAAAGCAGCTGGCCTTGGCAGCGCAAGCCGGGGCAGAGCTGGTGTATACGTCCTATGAGCTTTTTGCCGGTGCAAAGTCGAAGATAGCGGACTATTATGTCCCTGCGAAAACGGATTACCGGCACATGCTGAAAGAAAATGTCATCGGCTGCTCCACGGTCATGCTCCGCCGGTCGCTATGCCGGCAATTTCATTTCCGCCAGGATGTTTATCACGAGGACTATGCACTGTGGCTGGAAATCCTTCGGAATGGGTACACAGCGGCAGGCTGCACGGACATCCTGACAAAGTGGCGTGTCTCGGAGAAGTCAAGGTCTTTCGATAAACGCTCCGCGGCGAAAAACCGATGGCTGATTTACCGTAAGGTCGAAAATCTGCCGCTGCTGAGCTCCGTCTGCGCCTTCGCCGCATACGCGGTCCGCGGGGCGGCCAAGCACAGGAGGGTTCGGTAGCTTGAAAGTCCTTTTGATATCGCATAATCCCATCACTACTTACAATAACATGGGGAAAACCTTCCTGGCGCTGTTTTCCGACTTCCGGCCTGATGAATTGTGCCAACTGTACCTGTATCCAACCGTTCCGGATACCAACCACTGCGAAAGCTATTACCGGTTTACGGACAGGGATGCTCTGCGCTCCCTAGCAGACAGACGCGTCGTAGGCAGTGAAGTATTCCCGGACCTGGAGCACCACATTGAGTTCAGCAGTGAAAAGGAAGAACGGATTTATCGGGCTTCCCGGAATCAAGGGGGAGTGGCACGGCTTGGCAGAGACGTGGTCTGGAGCCTTTCCCATTGGAACAATGCTGCCCTGAATGAATGGCTGGACCAGCAGGCGCCGGATCTGGTATTTGCCGCCGTGGGGGAGCAGGAGCTGCTGTACAATGTGGCTATGACGGTTGCCCGGCAGCGCGGTCTGCCGCTGATCGCCTATGTGTGCGACGATTATTACTATAGCAGCGGAAACGGCGGCCTTATACAAGGGCTGAGAAGAAAGCGCCTTCGCGGAAAGATCCGGGAGCTGATGCGGACCGCCGCCCTGACGGTGACGATCTGCCGGGAGCTTACCGACGGATACGCAGAAACCTTTGGTGTTAAGGCGGAAACCGTGATGACCTGCCCGATGATCTGTGCCCGGCCCTATGTCGGCCACGGACCGGGTCCAAGGCATCTGGTCTACATGGGGAACATAGAGGTCGGCAGGGAGCAGCCCCTGCTGGAGCTGGGCCGGGCCCTGGATGCGGAGAACCGCGCGGCGGGAACAGCGCATACGCTGGAGATCTATACCGGCAGCAAGCGCCCGGAGGCACTGGAGCGTCTGGCGGCTTGTCCTGCCATCCGGCTCCACGGCTTTGTCACAGGGGCGGCGTATAAGGCGGCCTTTGACAGCGCCGACGCTTTTGTTCATGTGGAGTCCTTTGACGAGAATAACCGGGAGCGGGTCCGCTATTCCGTTTCCACCAAGATCATCGAATGTCTGGCCAGCGGCCGTCCGCTGCTGGCCTATGGACCGGAGGACATTGCCTCTATGGCCTATCTTCGGCGGAACGACTGCGCTGCGCTGGCATGTTCCCGGCAGGAGCTTCCCGCTACTGTAAGGGCTGTTTTGACGCAGGAGCCATACCGGGCGGAGCTTGTGGGGCACGCTATGGCGGTCTCCGGGCGTGAGGCCGGAAACAGCCGCCGTCTGCACCAGCTGCTGGAGGGCGTGCTGAGGGACCGGATGTGCGCTGTTTGCCGGTGAGGAGCCCGGGCCCTTGGGGCTGCGGCGTCATTTATCATGAGAAAGGCGGCCTGGCCATATGAGGGTGCTGTTTGTCAATTTGGTATACAGAGTCGGAAGCACCGGGAAAATCATCGCGGACATTGCGGATCTGCTGAGAAGGGGCGGCAGCGATGTGCGGATCCTGTATGGCACCGGTGCGGATCCCTCCGATGCGGACGCCCGAAGAACTGCGGGAAGGCTGGAATATTATGCGCACAATGCACTGTCGCGGCTTACCGACCATGCGGGGCTGTATTCCCGGGCCGCCACCCGGAGAATGATCCGCGAGATCAAGACCTTCCAGCCCGATCTGATCCACCTGCACACGCTGCACGGTTTTTATGTGAACTATGAGATGCTGTTCCACTTCCTGAAGGGAGCCGGTATTCCCGTGGTCTGGACGCTGCACGATTGCTGGTCTTTCACCGGACACTGCACCCACTTCTCTCAAATAAAATGCACCCAATGGCAGACGGAGTGCCATGACTGCCGGCTGCTGCGCCGATATCCGCACTGCTATGGAAAAGGCGATGTAAGGCGTAATTTCCGTCGAAAAAAGGATGCCTTTACCAGGGTGAAAAACCTGGTCATTACAACGCCGTCCCAATGGCTTGCCGGCCAGGTAGCCCTGTCATTTCTGCAGGATTACCCCAGGGTGGTGATTCCCAACGGGATCGACCGAACGGTTTTCCGGCCCCAGGCCAGCGACCTGCGGAAAAGGTATCACCTGGAGGACAAGAAAATCGTCCTGGGCGTTGCCAGTACATGGAGCGCGCAAAAGGGGCTTCCGGACCTGCTGGCTCTTGCGGAGCGGCTGGGAGCGGACTATCAGGTAGTTCTGATCGGCCTGACCGCGCAGCAGCTGACCCATGTTCCGCCGAACGTGCTGGGACTTCCGCGCACGGCAAATCAAATGGAGCTGGCGCAGTGGTACACGGCGGCGGACGTGTTTGTAAACCCCACCTATGAGGAGACTTTTGGACTGACTACGGTAGAGGCTCAGTCCTGCGGAGCACCTGCGGCGGTATACGAGACGGACGGCTGCCCGGAAACTCTGGTCACGGGGGACAGCGTTCTGGTCGCGCAGGGCGATCTGGATGGTTTGGAGCGCGCTGTGCGCGGCATTGTCCGGTGTGGAACCCGCGTGGCTCCCTGCGAAACGGAACGGTTTGATAAGGAACGGATATATGGGGAATATATCTGGCTGTATGAGCGCATGTGCGGCAATGTCGGATAAGGAAAAGCTCAGAATTATGACGGATTTACAGAAAAAACAGCTGGAGATGCTTCGGACGGTAGACAAGGCGTGTGAGCAGCTGTCTCTCCGATACTATCTCGTATGCGGCAGCGCATTGGGCGCGGTAAAATATAAGGGCTTCATTCCCTGGGACGATGACCTGGATATCGGCATGCTGCGCCCGGATTATGAGATATTTATCGAGAATGCTCAAAGGCTGCTTCCCGACGATTACTTCCTGCAAAACTACCGCACGGACCCGGCGTTTCCGCAGATATTCAGCAAGGTGCGCGATTCCAGCACGACGTTCATTGAGAAAAGCTCCGCAAAATTGCCCATTAACCACGGCGTATACATAGATGTTTTCCCGCTGGATGGTTATCCGCGCGGCAGGTGCGAAACGGTTCGGCTTGAGGTATTGAAAAAGCAGTATACATTAAACGCGGCGTGTGCGTTCCAATTGCCGTGCAGGCGGAGTGCCAAGCTGTTTTTCGGCATGGAGCGGCTGCTGGGACTTCACAGGCATACCCAGCGCATTATGAGAAAGTATGAGCGCCTGATCGCGTCCTATCCGGTGGGAGACTCAAAGCTCCTCTGCAACCACGGAAATTGGCAGGGGAAGCTGGAGTATGCTCCGCGGGAGCAGTACGGGGACGGCGTCTGGGCGGACTTTGAGGGGCTGCGGGTGCGGATACCTGCGCAGTATGACGCATACCTTACGCAGAAATACGGAAATTGGCGGGCCGATCTGCCCCAGGAGCAGCAGGTGGGACATCATTACGCGGAAGTGATCGACCTGGACCGCCCCTATACAGTCTACACCAACGGTGAAGCCGACGGCTCGGTCCGCAGGAAGGCCCCGGCGAAATAACCATAGACTATCCCCTGGCAGCAGAAAAAACCGTGCAGGAAAAAAGCTGCTTGCGCAGGCGGAGGATAGCTTGTTACCGTATCCAAAGCCCGCCCGGTACGGGCTTGGAAATATTAATGGAGGGAGATCTATGCACAAAAGCAAATCGGCAAAAATCCTGTCTCTGCTTCTGTGCCTGGTCATGGTGCTGGGAACACTGCCATGGCAGGCTTTGGCAGCAGAGCTCCAGGCGGGAGGCAGCTCCGGTCTGGAAAAGGGTGATTCCATCGGTGGGACCGCGTACCACGTAACCTCGCGGCGGAATTACGCCATCGCTCCGGATATTTCGGAGTCTGTCATCATCACCAACAATGCCGCAGGCAACTCACAGACGGTTGCCAACGTCATGGAGGTGAACACCGCAGGCGGCCGCGCCAAGATCGTGGCCGGCTACGGCAACCGCAACCCCAAGGAACAGGGCTGGACCCTGAAAACCACCACGGACCAGGCCCATGTCTATGAAAAAGAGACGGGTCTGAACGTAGTGGGCGGCGTCAACGCCTCCTGGTTCAACATCAACACCGGTGAGCCCTCCGGCTATCTGGTGATGAACGGTGTTGTCCACCACGACAATTCCAGCCGCGCGTTTATCGCCGCCTTTGACGACGGCTCGGTGAACGTGTTCCGGGAGGGCACCACCCTGGCCCAGGCCGAGGCGGATCAGAGCGCCAAGCAGGGCAAGACCGTGAAGATCCTGGAGGCCGTGGACGCACTGGTGGCCATGGTCTGGGACGGCAAGGTGGTCATCACCGAGTCCGGCAACAGCGGCTACTATCCCCGCACCTGCGTGG
>ERZ839767.5838-NODE-5838-length-10585-cov-4.641785_pt1 | contig 10585 bp, 7 predicted proteins | sample MGYA00519879_ERZ839767 | MGnify/ENA primary metagenome ERZ839767 (study PRJEB31850, sample SAMEA3708852) | human gut metagenome | biome: human gut; feature: human-associated habitat; material: faeces | place: China | collected 2014 ...
CAATGAACAAGCTCATTGTATTGCCAATTACCTTTTTATGGCTGAACTGTTACAAATTATTTTCTGAATTGTTGAGGTGACATTCCTTTTATTTTCTTAAATTGTCTTGAAAAATGTTCGAGGTTCTCGTATCCGCATATGGCAGCTATCTCGGAGATTGAGTCGTTGCTGCCCTGTAAAAGTCTTGCGGCGTGTTCTATTCTGGCTTTTATTATATCCTGGTGAACAGATACTCCGAATATCTTTTTGTATGTGTGCTGGAAATACGATGTGCTCAGTCCGAGTCTGCCTGCTATTTCTTTTGCACCTGATGGTACATATTCATAGTTGTAGAGATGTTGTCTGAGTTTTGAAAACTCATCAAAATATTTGTCAAAAGCGGAGCCGGCATTTAAGGTGGTTCTGTAAAGATCGCTGAATTTATGAAAAAGAGCTTCAGCTTTGCTGCTCATTATATGTTCGTGCTGGTCGCCTTCATTGAAGTATTCGATGAAAAGGTCTGCTATCATGTCAGTTATAACTTTCGGTGTCGAGAGTGTTATAGGAGTGTTAAAAGGAATTTCAAGCTTCTCAAAAAAGTTATCATATTCATCAAAATCAAAATGAATCCAGTCGTTTATAAAGTAGTCATCAGCGGAACCGGATTGAATATGTCTGTAAATCTGTGGTTTATTTTTTTGGTATAAAATAAAAGTGTTTTTTGGAACGCGTATGCATTTATTGTCTGTCATGATTTCAGTTGGAGAACGCAGATATAAAAGCAGATAATCTCCGGAACCATTTGGACGGTTTACATAAAAATCAGGGCAGTTGTGAAAATGGTATCCAATAAGTCTGATTTTAATCATTTATTATTTCCTCCTGAATTTTACAATGGTAGTTGATTAGTAAATATGGTTGTCGTTTTTTGAGTTTATATCTTTTGGATTTTAAATCAAGTGGCATTTGTTGTTTTGTTTGGTTAATTACAATAATAGTATAATATAAAAAGCTAAAAAAATCAAATACTTGACAGCTAATATCATGGACTAAAAGTCAAAAGATTTATATAATCATAAATGTAAGATTAAATAGCAATGCATGATATTGTAGGGATTTCCGCAGAAAACTTCCTCTCGTAAGCTAATAAAGTTTTTGAAAAAAGCAATATCTATGCATTGCATTTAATAAAACTATAATTTAATTTTTAACTGAAAAGTTCAAATTTAGAAAAGAGGATGAGTATGAGACTTAGCAGAAAAAAGATTTTAGCATTGTGTATGAGTGGTGCACTTGTTTTAGCATCAATTCCGGGAATGTATGTAAAGAGTGTTGCCGCAAAGAAAAATAATTCACCTGTTATCAGGCTGAACACGACAAGTATCAAAATTGTAAAAGGAAAAAAGAAAACATTAAAAGTCACGGTAAAAAATGTAAAAAAATTAAAAAAAGTGACTTTTACAAGCAAAAATAAAAAGGTGGCTTCTGTTACGGCAAAGGGTGTTATCAAGGCTGTAAAGGCAGGCAGTACAAAGATAGAGGTTAAGGTAAGTTATCTTCCGAAAAGTTCAAATAAAGTGACAAAAAAGACTGTAAGATGTACGGTTAAAGTCACAAATCCAGAAGATACGACGGATGTGGCACCTGACCTGACAGTACAGGCTACCGCTGCACCGGCTCCGACCGTTTACGGAGATGCTGGAAAAGTCAGTGGGTACAACAGTGAACAGAGCAATTATTTATTAAATATCAATGCGTCTGATAAAGTACATGATATTAGTGATATTTTATATGGAATATTTATCGAGGACATAAATTTTGCGGCAGACGGCGGACTTTATGCCGAGATGGTGCAGAACCGTTCATTTGAATTTACAAATCTTGCATCGGATAATGAAAAGCACGCATGGAGCGATGTCGGAACAGTTACGGCAAAGGTTGTAAAGGATGACAAGACAGGCTGTCTTAATGCAAATAACCCCAATTATATGGTTATTGAGAACAAATCAGACAGTGATGCGGGTATTGCGAATGAGGGCTTCCTTGATGGAATGTCGATAAAAGAGAATACCGGATATGATTTTTCCGTATATGCAAAAGGAATGGACAGCTATACCGGTCCATTAAATGTCAAACTTATGAATGGAAGTGATGTTGTAGGAAGTGGAACTATCGAAAATGTTACGGCAGAATGGAAAAAGTATGAGCTTAAACTTACATCGTCGGTTACTTCAAATAAAAATGTAAAATTACAGGTTACGATTCCTAAGGGGAAAATTGCGGTAGACATGGTTTCGCTTTTCCCACAGGATACATATAAGGGCAGAAAGAACGGTCTTAGAAAAGACCTTGCAGAAAAATTAGAGGAACTTCATCCGGGATTTTTGAGATTTCCGGGAGGATGTGTTGTTGAGGGTGCGACCATCGAGACAAGATATAACTGGAAAGATTCAATAGGTGCAGATTCAAGCGGGCAGCCGTTTGAATTTAACGGAACATATGGCGATGTTGCAGCAAGAAAGCAGGGACAAAATATATGGACGGATGAGAGGGCAACAAACGATAAATATCCTTCATTTATGACATACGGTCTTGGATTTTATGAGTATTTTCAGCTTGCTGAGGATATAGATGCAGTCGGAGTTCCGGTTATTAACTGTGGTAAATGTTGTATGGGACAGTCGGATGGAAACGGACCGTCATTAGACTCTGCTGAGTTCAAGCAGTATATTCAGGACGCTCTTGATCTTGTTGAGTTCTGTCGTGGTGATAAGACTACAAAGTGGGGAAAGATAAGAATTGCGATGGGACATGAAAAACCATTTAAACTCAAATATATCGGTATTGGCAACGAGCAGTGGGGTGATGATTTCTTTAAGCATTATGAAGCGTTTGTAGATGCGTTTAACGATGCAAAGAAAACAAATCCTGCACTTTATGGTGATATAGAGCTTATGTTTACAGCAGGTGTCGATGACGGAGACAGTGGAAAAGATGTTTATATGGAAGCATATAATGAAGCTGCAAAATGGCTTAAGGCACATCCTGACAAGACAATAAATGACTTTGCGGGGGCTATCGACCATCATTATTATAATGAGCCAAGCTGGTTCTTAACACACACGGATTATTATGATGAAAAGAATTACAGCAGAACTACTGACAACATGACAACTTCAACTTACGGCGGCGGAATGAATGTGTTCCTTGGAGAATATGCGGCACAGTCAAATACCTGGAAAGCGGCACTTTCCGAAGCAGCATATATGACGGGACTAGAGAGGAACGGAGACATAGTTAAGATGGCTGCATATGCACCATTATTTGGAAACTTGACGGCACTTCACTGGTCACCTGACCTTATTTGGTTTAACAATAACACAGTCACAAGCTCGGTAAATTATTATGTTCAGAAAATATTTGCCAAGAATGCAGGAACTACACTTCTTAAATCGGATATGTCAGGGGCAACGGTGGCATCAAAGCCGTTTGCAGGAAAAGTCGGTGTAGGTACATGGAATACGGCTGCAAAATTTGACAATGCAAAGGTTGTGTCAAACGACACCGGAAAGATTTTAGGAAAGGATACATTTACAAAAGCAGAAAACTTCTCGAAATACTGGGAGAAAGCAACAGACGGAAACTGGTCGGTCAAGAATGGCAAACTTGTCCAGTCATCAGATGTGACAAACACTGTGGCATATGGAAATCAGGGAAGTGTTGCTTACTTTGGAAACAATACATGGAAAAATTATACATATACTGTTGAAGCGACAAAGACTTCAGGACAGGAAGGATTTATGATACCGTTTGCCGTAGGAGATAAGAACGAAAATTATTTCTGGAACATTGGCGGCTGGAACAATACGGTATCATGCTTACAGAGAGTATCAGGCGGTTCAAAATCAGGTCAGATAGCAGGAACTATTATGAGCTGTCAAATAAGCGAGGGCGAAAAGTACAAGATAAAGATAGTAGTAAAAGACAGAAATGTTAAATGCTATCTTGATGATATGCTCTATGTGGATTATACTATACCTGAGACAGAGGGAAGCGAGAGCTACCAGGTTGTAAGTACGGACAAGACGGGCGATGTTATCATAAAACTTGTCAATGTAACAGGAGCAGATAAAACATTTGCAATAGATGTGACGGGATTGGGCGAAATTTCAGATGAAGCAGATGTAGATGTTGTTGCAGGACAGAGCGAGACAGATGATAATATTCTCGGAAAAGAGGAGGCTGTGACTTTAAAGAGTGATAAGGTGACAGGTATTAAAGATAAGTTTAACTATACTGTTCCGAAGTATTCTGTTACGGTTCTCCGCATAAAACATCAATAATTAAAATGATAAAAAGACAAAATATATAGCAAAAAACAGGTGGCTGCGGATTTTATTGCAAGTTTTGTTAAATGTAAGTATATGACATTTTTTTTGCAAGTATATAAATGAGACTAGGAGGTTTTTATGAATTATAGAAATGTAGGAAAGTCAGGATTAAAGGTTAGTGAGATTGCAGTTGGAAGCTGGATGACAGATCTTGTGGGGTCTAAAAAGGTTGATATTGCAAGAGATACGATTAAACTTGCATATGAAAATGGTATTAATTTTTTTGATTGTGCTGATGCTTACAGCGGCGGCGAAGCTGAGAAGTTTTTAGGCAAGATACTTAATGAATATCCGAGACACAGCTATGTTGTTTCGAGTAAAGTTTTTTTCCCGACAGGCGGCGGTGCAAATGACTGGGGATTGTCGAGAAAACATATTTTTGAGAATGTTGACCGTTCCCTTTCAAATCTGAACATGGATTACATTGACCTCTATTATTGCCATAGATTTGATAACACAACTCCGATGGAAGAAACTTTGAGAGCATTAAATGACCTTGTTTCACAGGGAAAGATTCTCTATTATGGTGTCAGCGAGGAGTGGGGTGCTGCAAGGCTTGAGGAAGCACAGAGGATAATCGACAGATACGGACTTTATCCTATGACGGTTGTTCAGCCGCAGTACAATATGATTGACAGATACATAGAGCATGAGATAATGTCCGTTTGTGAAAAGTACGGTATCGGAATTACACCGTTCTCGCCGCTGGCACAGGGGCTTCTCACCGGAAAGTATAAAAAAGGTGAGCCATATCCTGAGGGTTCAAGGGCAACCCACCAGGCAGATAAACAGATAAATAATCTTCTTACGGATGAAAATCTTGACAGAGTGGAGAAACTTTCAAAGATAGCCGAGGAGCTTGGTACTAATATGTCGGTGCTCGCACTTAGCTGGATACTTAGAAAGTCCATCATTTCAAGTGTTATAACAGGTGCAAGCAAACCGTCACAGCTTGAGAATAATCTTGCGGCGGCAGATTTTAAAATTCCTGCTGACGCACTTGAGGAGATTGAAAAAATACTCGATTTTAAGAGATTTGAAAGACATGTTGGTTAATAATTGCAGACATCAGGATAAATTATTTAATGTAGAAATAAAATATAAACTCATTTAATATAAAAAAATATTGAGAAACAATATCAAAAAGAGCCTTTCCAGGCTCTTTTTGATTAAAATTTCTCAATAAGTAAAATTAGCCGTGTCGTACTGGATTTTTTGTTGTATAATGTCACAAAAGCAGACGGATATGTCTGTTTTTGTGAAAGAAATACAAGTAAAATTTTTTATCCAGAGGAGGAACTTATTATGTTAGATTGTTTAAAGGCTATTAATTGGAAAAAGACAGGTTTATTTGCAGCAGGTGTTGCATTTGGAACCGCAGGCATTAAAGTTCTCTCCAGCGATGATGCAAAGAAAGTATATACCAACTGTACCGCAGCTGTTCTTCGCGCAAAGGATTGTGTAATGAAGACAGCTACTACCATTCAGGAGAACGCAGAGGATATCTATGCAGAAGCTGTTCAGATCAACGAGGACAGAGCAGCAGAAGCAGATTGCTTTGAAGACGAAGCAGACGATGAGGATATTGAGGAAGTTGAAAACGAAGCAGACGATGAGGCAGCAGCAGATGCTGAGTAATCAACATAAATGTGAAAAGATAAGGTTTAAAGTTTTATCTTTTTATACAAAATTTATCATTAGATAATAATCTGACATATATTTATACAAGACATCTGATTTTTCAGGTGTCTTGTTTTAGGTATATGGCAGTAAGATGATACTAATTGAAGTTAAAAGAACAATATCGAAGTTAAAGGAATAATACGGAAAAGGGGGCAAAAAATGAAATTTTCTATTAAGCATGAAATAAAAGGCAGAATAAGAGTTCATTTACATCAAAACAGAATGTCCTTTGAACAGGCAGATACATTATTATATTATCTGACCAACAATCAGTATGTTACAAATGCAAAAGTGTTTGAGAGAACAGCGGATGCTGCTATTTATTTTGTCGGTGACAGGGGAAATATAATAGAAGCATTGAGAAAATTTGCTTATGAAAATGTTGATGTGCCGGCAGCAGTATTAGAGACATCAGGCAGGGGACTTAACAACACATATCAGAGAAAAATGGTTGAAAAAGTCGTTTACAGATATGCGAGAAGGATACTTCTTCCTTATCCGGTAAGGGCGGTCTATACAACGGCAATGTCATTGAAATATATTTATAAAGGTGTAAAGACTTTACTTAAAGGTAAGATAGAAGTTCAGGTTCTTGATGCGACTGCAATAGGTGTATCAGTTATCAGAAACGATATAGCAACTGCGGATTCGATTATGTTCCTGCTTGGAATAGGTGAACTGTTGGAGGAGTGGACACATAAGAAATCTGTTGATGATCTTGCAAGGACAATGTCGCTCAATACGGGAAGTGTATGGATGCTCAGTGACGGAAAAGAGGTTCAGGTTTCTTCAAATGATATAAAAGAGGGCGACTGCGTAGTCGTACATATGGGAACAATCATTCCTTTTGACGGTGAGGTTTATGACGGCGAAGCTATGGTAAATCAGGCTTCGATAACGGGTGAGTCAATGCCTGTAAGACGAGTTAAAGACAATTATGTCTATGCCGGAACTGTAGTTGAAGAGGGCGAGATAACCATCAAAGTTAAAAAAGTCGGTGGAACGAGCCAGTATGAAAAGATAGTTGGGATGATAGAGGAGACAGAAAAACTCAAATCTGCAAGTGAGAGTAAGGCAAGTCATATTGCGGATAAACTTGTTCCTTATACACTTGGAGGAACAGCCTTAACATATCTTTTGACGAGAAATGTCACAAAGGCATTATCAGTGCTTATGGTAGATTTTTCTTGTGCACTAAAGCTTGCAATGCCGATAACGGTTCTGTCGGCGATTAGAGAAGCAAGCCTTCATAATGTAACTGTTAAAGGCGGTAAATTCCTTGAAGCAGTTTCAGAAGCAGACACTATTGTGTTTGATAAAACAGGAACACTCACAAAGGCTAAGCCTACTGTAGTGGATGTTGTTTCGTTCTGTGATGAGACACCGGATGAACTTTTGAGGATTGCAGCCTGCCTTGAGGAACACTTCCCTCATTCAATGGCAAAAGCAGTCGTTGAGGCAGCAAAACAAAAATCTCTTGAACATGAGGAGATGCACTCAAAGGTTGATTATGTTGTCGCTCATGGAATATCTAGCTATATTGACAACAGAAAAGCAGTTATCGGAAGTTATCATTTTGTCTTTGAAGATGAGAAATGCATTGTACCTGAAGATAAGAAAGAACAGTTTGAAAATATATCTGATGAATATTCAAGACTTTATCTTGCGATACAGGGTGAGCTTGCGGCAGTTATACTTATAGAAGACCCTCTCAGGGATGAAGCAGAAGCAGTTGTAAATTCTCTCAGAAAATCGGGAATAAGCAAGGTTGTAATGATGACCGGGGATAGTGACAGGATTGCAAAGAACATAGCTGAGAAAGTCGGAGTTGATGTTTATTATTCGGAGGTACTTCCGGCAGATAAGGCTGCATTTGTAGAGAAAGAGAGAAGTGAGGGAAGAAAAGTCATCATGATAGGTGATGGAATAAATGATTCGCCTGCACTCTCGGCAGCAAATGTCGGAATTGCCATAAGTGACGGAGCAGAAATAGCAAGAGAGATTGCTGACATAACGGTTGGTTCGGACGATCTTTATCAGATAGTGACACTTAAGATGTTAAGCGATGCACTTATGAAAAGGATAAAGAAAAACTACAGAACAATAGTTGGATTTAATTCGGGACTAATACTCTGTGGTGTGACCGGAATACTTGCACCTACAACATCAGCACTTTTGCATAATGCATCTACGCTTGCAATAAGTCTTAAGAGTATGGAAAGTTTTCTTGACTAATTAGATAAGTGAGGAATAAAATGACATCTTTTTATCAATAATATTTATATTGATAAAAAGGTGTCATTTATTTTATTGACTTTAGTATATAATTTATGTATCATAATCTCAAAGTTAGGAAAAACTAACTAAAGTATTTCATTTTGAAAGGAGAATTATAATCATGGGTAAGATAAGTGTTGTATATTGGTCGCAGTCAGGAAATACACTCGCTATGGCGGAGGCAATAGGTAAAGGTATCACAGATGGCGGAGCACAGGCAGAAGTTGTCAATGTAAGTAGTTGCCAGGTCAGTGACCTTGATACAGAGGAAGTGTTTGCACTTGGTTGTCCTGCCATGGGAGCTGAGGTTCTTGAGGAAAGTGAGATGGAGCCATTTGTTGCAGAACTTGAGGGAAATGTAAAAGGTAAGAAGATTGCTCTGTTTGGTTCATACGGCTGGGGAGATGGTCAGTGGATGCGTGACTGGGAAGAACGCATGACAAGTGCCGGAGCGACAGTCGTAAACGGAGAGGGTCTTATATGCCAGGAAACACCTGATGGTGATGTGATAAGTGAATGTGAGAGTCTCGGAAAACAGCTTGCCGGAATGTAGGATTGAGGGCTTACAATATAATGATAAAGTGACGCCGTGAAAAAGGATTATTATTCTGTTAAGTAATTGCGAAACTAATTATATGTTGTGCTATTTGTTATATTTGCACAATTTATTCATGCAACAGATAGTTTCGCAAATATTTAATATAGTTAGATTAATAATCCTTTTTCACGGCTGTTTTTATGAAAGTATGTTGTATTAGTTTAAAGTGTTATAGGTTGAAAAATATATTATGAATTATAAAGTATTATTGTGAATTTAAGCTGTTTTTATAGTTATATAATATAGGATGGTTATGTTTTTGATGTTTATTTGTGGTACGGGATAATGAGTCGGCTTGCACTAATGTTTTTGTTTTCTTATAATAGGATATAAATGATAAAATGTTATCATAAATTTGCAAGACAAGAGAGTTTGTTCTCTTATAAGATAAAATTTTAGGAGATTTTTAAAATATGGATAAAATAGTGCGTGAAAGACTTTTTTCTATGAGTGAGGAGAAATACAGAGATTTTTCTAAGGCTCTTATTCCGGGCTGCGATAATATACTTGGGGTTAGAGTGCCACTTATCAGGAAGTATGCGAGAGAACTTTTAAGAGAAAATGAGGACTGGCAGGGATTGCTTGAAGAGGATGATTTGTACTTTGAGGAGACGATGCTTCGTGGATTTATTACAGGTATAGCGATGGCAAAGGAAGATGATGTGAAAATTGCAAGAAAGAAATTGAATGAGTTTCTTCCTTATATAAATAACTGGTCTATAAATGATGGGTTTTGTAAAGAGTTCAGGATAATTGATAAACATCATGACGAGTTTATAAATGATATTGAAAAAATGACAGCTTCTAAAAAGGAGTATGTGGCGAGGGCGGGACTTGTACTTTTGCTTGAGCATTATGTAAAGATTGATATGGCAGGGAATAAGATTGCAAGAAAGAAAACGGTTGACAGATATGACATAGATTTAGAAAGCATATTGACAGATGAAGGTGTAATAGAGGAAAGAAATGCTTTGCAGTCGGATAGTGATACCAGTAAAGTCAGATATAATAATGAAGCCCCAAATAGTGTTTATAAAGGTAAATATACAGACAAAATACTTGAGCTTGTAAACAGAGATTTTTCAAAAAACGGCTACTATACGCAGATGGCGGCAGGCTGGCTTATAGCAGAGTTGTTTGTGGTATATCCAAAAGCAGTATGGGATTTTTTAAATGAAAAAAACAACTTGAAGCTTGATGAAGTGTCATATAAAAAAGCAATAAGGAAGATATGTGAGTCAAAAATACCGACTAAGCAATTAAAGAAATATATTGTTACCGTTCAATCGTAGGTATAGTATAAGATATAAAGTTATGTACTGATAAGTAAATTTGATTTCATCAAGTTAAATTTTACATTTCAGATAATGGTGGAGTTTGATTTGATAAAATAATAAAGAAATGAGTTGTTTATAAAAATAAAAAATGAAATGGTAAACTGTTTCAAAAAAAGGTCAAAAAAAAATTGGGGGGAAAATATAAAAAGCTGTTGACTAATGATAGATTTGTGGTATAATAATATTTGTGCGTACAGGACTGTGGTTCTGTGAAAAAATACCCTACACAGTTGTTTGTGTATTTGATGCATAATCTACAACTGGAGGGAGGTTAGGTGTGAGACTATGTCAAATGTAATCGTAAAAGAGAATGAGACATT
>ERZ839767.5843-NODE-5843-length-10572-cov-2.396881_pt1 | contig 10572 bp, 7 predicted proteins | sample MGYA00519879_ERZ839767 | MGnify/ENA primary metagenome ERZ839767 (study PRJEB31850, sample SAMEA3708852) | human gut metagenome | biome: human gut; feature: human-associated habitat; material: faeces | place: China | collected 2014 ...
GATTCTGATTCCGGAACAGACTGGATTTGGTTCAATATTTGATTTGCCGTAAGATTGGCAGTAAAACCTTGCTTACCTGTCATACAAAACAGGCAGTTCATCTTGCATCCGACCTGCGAGGACACACATAATGTAGCCCTGTCGTCGGTCGGGATATAAACAGCCTCCACAAAATTGCCGTTCCCTGCAGCAAACAAATATTTAATCGTTCCATCGACCGATTTCATACAATCAACCGGAGGGAGTGCCCCTACCTCAAAAGACTCTTCCAAAAGAGTACGTTTGGCAACAGCAATATTAGTCATTTCCGCAATAGAGGTAACTTTCTTCTTATACAGCCAATCGGCCATCTGTTTTGCAGCGTATCCCGGTAAACCGATCTGTGCCGCCACTTCCTTCAGTTCGTCCAGCGTCATGCCTAACAATTGTCTCTTTTCTTGCATTGTATATTGTTATATAACGATTAATCCGGCACAAAGATAAAAAAAGCTGCCGGACTTTTCTGAATAAGTCCGGCAGCTTTCCTTAAAAAGGATTATGTAATACCTTTTGAGCTTTATTTGTTTAGAAGAAACGTATACGGTTGTCTTCTACATCTGCTTTGTTAACCAGTGACTGGATAGCCTGGAATCCGAAGCGATATGCATTCGATGCATCCAACGTTTTAATTTCTTCTGCTTCGTTGTATTCTTTTGCATCTTTGTTTCTGTCGTATACTTTAAATACATATACGCCATTGTTACCGGCAACCGGAGCACTTACCTGACCAACCTCTGCAAGAGAAACCATTGCATTCAGTTTCGGTTCTACACCGATACCGGCGATACGACGTGTTCCGAAGTTGATAAACTTCACTGAATCAACTTTTGAACCCATTGCATTAGCATAAGCTTCAACTGATGTCAGATTTTTAGCCTTCAGATCAGCAGCGATCTTCTCACCTTTCTTCTGAGCAGCGATTTCAGCTTTCAAAGCAGGAGTTAAAGAGGCAACCGAACGGTAACCTTCTTTTATAGTACCTTCTACGCCTGCAATTACAAACTTATCGTCACATTCAAAGATTTCAGAGATTTTACCCTTATCATTCTGGAATGCCCAACGGATTACCGGACGAGAATTTTTAATGCTACCCAACGTCTGGTTATCAGCAGTAACATTTACACCTGCAATCAGATTATATCCGGCTTCTTTAGCAGCTTCATCCAACTTAGCTAAATCGTTGTTCTGTGAAATGAACTGGTTCAACTCGTTATAGATATTGCTATAAGTTTTAGAGCTCGGAGATACTGTCATGTCAATATCCGCTACTTTATACTTATTTACATTAGCTGTTTTTTCTGTTACTTTCACCAGGTGAGTTCCATACAAAGATTTCACTTTTGCAATTTCGTTTACCGGAGTAGAGAAAACAGCATTCTTAAAGTCTTCATTTACACCTCTCAGTGCAGTAATTTCAGTGAACCATCCCAGTTCTCCGCCATTTTCAGCAGCCTGGTCTGCAGAGAATTCTTTTGCCAATGCAGCAAAGTCCCCACCGTTCTTCAATACATTCATCAAGCTGTCAGCCAAAGCTGTCGTACGGGCTTCGTCTCCATTTGCCAACATAATATGGCTTACCTTAACAGAGTCAGGCCCCATTTTCTTGTCTACCAACTTGAACATTCTGTACTTATCGTTATCGAATACCGGACCATACACAGCACCCACTTCCGAAGTCGTTGCGAATTGTTTCATTTCCGGATCAAAGGCATTTTCTGTAAAGAATGCATCCATGTAAGGAACTTCTGAATTTTCATTTACAATATCAGCCACCTTTTCAGAAGTCGTGAATTCTTCTTTCAAAGATTCGATATCAGCACTTGCTTTGTCATAATCCTCCTGGCTGGGACGAATGTCAACAGCAATATACTTAATTACTTTACCTTCTTTTTGTTTGTAAAGTTCCTTACGCTGGTTGTACAGCTTTTCGATTTCACTCTTGCTTACTTCGATTGTCGAGTCAGGAATGCTTGCATATGACTGCATAGCATAAACAATGTCAGAGTTTTCAGCTGCGTCATTGAATGCTTCTTTTGCATCCAGCACGTTTGCTGCAACAGCCTTACTTAACAAGGTTGTATATTTTTGTTCCAGACGCTGACGTTTAATGTTCTTTTCCCAGAACAACCAGAAATTGCGAGCCTGAAGCAACTGAGCCTGCTGATCTGCAGGGTAGCTTGCGATATTGTCGTCGTCAATTGTTTTCAGGAAATTCAACAAAGCAGTTTTGTCGAACTGTCCGGTCTGCGGATTAACAAACATCTGCATCTGCTGGATCATCGGTGAAATGTTCTCACCCTGAACCATATCGAACAATTCTTCCGGACTTACAGTCATACCTAATTTATCAGTTGCTTCGTCAAGTACAATTTCCTGTACCATAGCATCGAATACCGACTGACGGATCTGATTCATGTATTCTTCGGGCAGATTGGTCTGACCGGATTGCATCTTGTACATCTCAGTCATTTCATCAATACGTCCCTGATAATCCTGAATTTTAATTACTTCCCCGTCAACCTTAGCAACTCTCTCCTGAGTTTGTCTGAAATAAGTAGAACCGGAGTTCAAAAAGTCTCCAATGATAAAAGCGAACAATGCCAAACCCACAACGAGTACGAGCAGTCCTGCTTTGCTTCTGATTTTTTCCAGCGTAGCCATTTATCGTTATTTATTTTTAAAGTTTATATTTTACAGTTTAAGGGCACGAAGATACGAAAAAAAGGATTTGTTACATCTTTTATTCCACTTTTTTTCATCAATTGCCTACTTTCATTCGCACAAGTTCTATTTTCGTTGCCGTTACTTTTATGATTTTAAAAGTATATTTATCAATTACGATTGATTCATTCAATTTAGGAAATTTTTGGTAGAAATGCAGGATATATCCGGCAATCGTTACGTAATCGTCTGATTCCGGGAGCTCAAGATTGAACTTTTCATTGAGAGTATCGATCTCCATACGACCGGATATCAGGTATTCATCGTCCGAAACTTTCCGGGCTACGTATGATTTCATATCATGCTCATCCTCTATCTCTCCAAAGATCTCCTCTACCAGATCCTCCAGCGTCACAATCCCCGCTGTACCGCCAAATTCATCCACAACCACAGCCAGACTCTTTTTGTCCTGCATCAGCACCTTCATCAACTTATTGGCCGCCATCGTTTCCGGGACAATGGAAACAGTCTTTATTCTCTGTGTCCAGTCTTCCGGATTTTTAAATAATTCCGATGAATGGATATATCCGATAATATCATCTATATTTTCGTTATAGATCAATATCTTTGACAACCCCGTTTCAATAAACTTAGAACGAAGTTCTTCCATACTGACAGTCTTGTCACAGGCGACAATCTCCGTACGGGGAACAATACAATCGCGCAAACGGACATTGGAAAAATCAAGCGCATTCTGAAATATTTTCACTTCCGTATCCATATCTGAGTTCAGAGGAGCATCTTCGATACTTTGCTGAATAAAGAAGTCAAGATCCACTTTACCTAAAGTACGCCTGCTCGATTGAGTAATATTCTTTACACCCACCAATTTCAGTATCAGATAAGAAATCAGTGCCGAAAACTTCGAGATAGGATATAATATAATGTATATGATCAACAAAGGAACCGAAAACAAATTCAAAGAAAAGTTTGGATTCAATTTGAAAATCGTCTTCGGGATAAACTCGCCTGTAAACAATATCAGGAGTGTCGAGATAATAGACTGAATAAGAACAATCAGAGCCTCATTATCAACGAAACGGGCGATAAACGGTTCCAGAACAATTGCCATCTGTAAACCATAGACAACCAGTGCGATATTATTACCCACCAGCATCGTTGATATAAACTGGTTTGGATTCCGGTAAAAAATATCCAATATCTTACCGGCTATATTCTTATTCTTTTTATCCAGTTCATGCCGCAACTTATTAGAAGAAATAAATGCGATCTCCATGCCGGAAAAAAAAGCGGAAAAGGCTAATGAAATCAATATGTACGTTAATGCATTCACATCAGTTCTATTTTATTGAATCCGGCTTTGCTATATTCACAGCCACAGAATCGCCGGTTGCAGTATTCACACGCGAAGTATCACGTGCTGTATCGCTGACAGGGAATGTTCCCTGCGAATTAAATATCTTATATTTCGTCATGTTCTGGTTCGACTTAAATCCGATGCCGGTGATAATCTTATCCCCTTCTTCCAGCTCAAAGTATTCATCTGTGTAAATCTGGTCTTCTTTCTGGTCGAAATACAGTATTGAAGTATTCAACTTTTTACCTTCCTGGCTCAAAATACCCACATGACCAATCAGCTTATACAGCCCTTTCTTATCCCAATAATAAGCGGTATCTGCTTTTACACTTGCTTCTACATTAAACAAGGAATCAAATTTCTCCACGTAAACACCCTGGGGAAAATAGCTGTAAGGCTCCCTGGCTTTTCCGAACACCAGCCACTCTTTCGCGTTCATCCGGTAACGGGTGATACCGGAATCAGAGATAAGACTGGAGACATCGGTCGTTCTCAGCGTATAGGTATTTTCCGGATCGAAGGTTACTTCCACCACTTCTTTATTCTCCTTGCCACAGGAAGCCATAAATAAAAGAAGCATAACAACTACCGCGAAAGTAGTTGTTATGCCATATTTGTTCGTTTTACAAAGAAAACGCGTTTCCGTCATAATTATCTGATTCTTGTTGTCTCACCGATCCAACCACCTACAGTAAACGATTTACCCTTTTCCAGATCCGGATGCATGAAAATTTCCTCTGTAGAAGGTAAATGAGCACGATAAGTACCGATCAATTTATTAGCTTCCTCTACACAGCTTTCATCAACCTGTTTTGCTTTTTCCCACTGGTCGATTGCCACATTGTAGGCAGCTCTTGCCAAAACACCGTCATTCGGAAATACATTCTTAACTGTAGCAGCATACATTTGGCCAATCAGGATGTACGGCTGACCATAGCTAGTATTTGTAGCTGCAGCTTTCTTTGCATATTCCCTTGCTTTTGAATAATTTTTCTGATCCAGATTAATCACTGCGATCATATAATAATCTTCAGCTTTTGAAGAAGGGTCTGTTTCCATATTGGCAGCTTCTTCAAAATATTTGACAGCTGTGTCATATTCTTTATTCTTTACAGCACGTTTAGCGATACCGATAGCGGCATCTGCACTCGGCTCAAGTTCATAAGCATAGGCTGCTGCTGCAAAGAATGCATCGATTTCCTGGCAACGAACACGTCTCAACAGAGAAACGATTTCTTTTAAAGCAGCCAGATCACTCTTGCTTTCTTCAACTTTCGGAGCATACAGGTTCTGCAATGTTTCGCAATCGGCAGCACCACTGTTTGCAAACGCACCGTTCACACTGGTTTTGAATGTTGTCAGGTTGTTAACTTCTTTTTCATTGTTAGCAGCCTGTGCTGCCTGCAACTGAGTATCCAGGATTTTAGATGCTTTCAGATAATCTTCAACATATTGTCCTTTGTGATTAGGATCATCAGCCATCTTCTGGTAAGAAGCAAACATATACAAAGAAACACCTAATGCTTCCGTATTGTCTCCATATTCGTTGATGATTTCACCCAACCAATTATACAATTTATTATAATCGGCTTTATCTCCCATCTGCTGGATATAATCCTGTGCCTTACGGGAAACGATCCAGTCTTTACCATAACGTTTGTCATCACCGAAATATTTCACACGTTTGTCATATACTCCCATCAGATCATCGATCAAAGCAGCTTTCTTTGCCGGATCTTTTTCATTGGCAATCTTCCATGCCATGATCTTTACACCATGCAGATAAATATCCTTTGTTGCAGCAGGACATTCATCGTAAACAATTTTCCAAAAATCATATGCATCCTTAAAATTCCCAGCCTTAGCATAAGGAACGAACAAGCTGATATTGGTTATACAACGGATACTGTCTTCGCCAGACCCAAATTGTGTTCCATTATCTACTCCTTTCTGTGCATACGCGCCTAGTGCTCCCATAGAGCATGCAGCCGCAATTAATAATACCTTTATTTTCATATCTGTTTTAATTTAAGTTAGCAATTTAAATTAATCTACCTTTTTCTTCCAGAACCACATTTCATTGAATGTGTAATTAACAGTAAAACGGAAATACTGTTCATCAATCATGTTTTTACCACTTGGGTTAATCTTCGTGTATTCAAAAGACACATTTACCAACGAACGGTTATCAACCAACGGTAATCCGAAACCGACACTCACACCATATTCATTATAGCCATTTCCTTTATATGCTGCATCATCTGTATTATTTATCATCAGATAGGAATTGCTATAATGGGCACCTGCGCGGTATCTTACCCGACCGAAAAAATTACGATTCTGATAATTTGGAATAAACTCGCCTCCGGCTGCAACCCGAACACGGTTCTTAAAACTATCTTTTGAATCATCATAATACGCTTTATCCCATGTTTCATACAGTACATCCGCAGCTAATGTCATCTTATTATTTTTCACATATGATGCACCAAAACCAATCGAGTTCGGTATATCAAATGCTTTACTCTTTGTCGTATCCGAAGCTACGATCTCGGCAGAACCGGAACTGGTTGCCGCATAAGTCATATTAATATAAGTCGCATTCAAACGGTTTTTGGGAGAAAAGGCCAACCCGAATGTAACATTTTCTGTTTTACTGATCGGTGTCCGGATATCATAACGTTCTTCCGCATTCTGTACTCCCATAAGAGTCAGACGGACATCCACGATATTTCCTGCCGCATCTCTGCCGATATTATTGTACCGGATTCCTGCACTGCCCGGTTTGTAATTTTCCGATACACGGACAGTTTCCGCATCACGGTCGCTCCTTCCATGATCCGAGAATGCTTCCCTGTCCTTATTATCGCATCCAAAAGTTTCATATGAGGTAACTCCCGGCTGATACTTCATATTAAAACGATAATCGTAGTCAATCATCTCTTCATCTTTCCAGGTTCCAATTGAATTCACTGCCGCATGCACCACACTGCCTGAAGCCACCGGCAAAAGGCTCAGGACTGCCTGCAGCACAAACAGCAATGCAAGAAAGAAAGCCCCGAGACGTTCTTTGAGTTTCAGATTTTTTTTCATGTTTTCTCCTTTCCATTTGTATCTGCAAAAAGTATGATTCTTCGCTCTGTACACAACAATACGCTTCGCGGGATATTGCCAATATACAGCATCCGGAAAGTACAACACTTTTTGCAGATATAAAATATAAAAATTGTGGGATTTAGCCTGCACCTGGCAGGATTCGTGAATATAAAAATAAGATTGTGATCAGAAATATGAAAAAAAGCAGACAAAAATAATAAGAAAAAACGATTTGAAAAGTGATAAAAAAATGATTTGAAAAATAATAAAAAGAATGGTCAGAAAAAATAATTCATGCTCAGAATCAGAAAAATCAGAAAGCTTCTGCGCCGCAATTTTTTGTATCTGTTTGCAGCGCAAAGCTCAGGAATCTGTAAATTTATCGGGCAAATATCTGTATTCCTGCCCGTTTCGGTTATCTCCTAACTATATCTCTTCTTCAGCCAGGAAAGAACTGAGAGAATAATCGCAAGAATGATAAAAAACGGAAGTACCGCTCCGATCACCAGGATCAGTAAAATGATAATGACCGCTGCTCCTGCGATCACCACTGCCTTTCCCTGCCAGGTAGAAAGATCCAGAAACTTCTTCCATCTCTTCTCCGGCTGTGGCGGTGGTTCCATTCCGCTTCCATAGGAAGAATATTCACCATATCCCTCCTCCACATCTCCTCCATCCGTATCGATCAGAGTCTTGGCAATCAGCCTGGGATCTCCGAGCTGTTCCAGAACTTCCTTCTCCGGGCGTCCGCTCCGGACCTGAGATTGTATATAATCTTCATAATATCGTATATGTGCCGCAGCTTTCCCTTCCTGCATCTGACCGGAAAGCTGACTTCTGAGAATATCCAAAAATTCTGTTCTGTTCATAACGCAGTCTCCATTTTACAATATTCTTATCTGATGTACTGATTTACCATTGTCTCAGGCAAATCAGCCAAACCTGAATCAGATAAGTTTTCTGAAGCTTCGTAAGCAGCAAAAGTTACAAACTTATCTGCCTTACGGAAGCAGTCATCTTAGTGCTTCTATTCTAACATACTTTGTCAGGATAACAACTAATATAATCATTAATTTTTTATGAAATCCTTATAAACTCACTGCTGTTCACTCCGGCTACAGTAACACCCCCTGCTGATATGCCGCAGCAAAAATCCCTTTCAGATACGCTTGTCCCAGTCAGCACAAAATAAAGACACAGCAAACACTCTGCGATTCCCGGAAACATTTCCAGATTTCCATTTGATTCCCATTTACATCGTTTATTTTTTAACAGTCATATTTCTTTCCAAACGAGAATTTCTCTCAACGACCTGATAAGTGCCTCTTTCCTGTTATTGAAATTGCATAACTTTTGTCCAGATTATTTGAATTTTTTGACGTTTTGGTAAGATTTTCTTGACATTTTTTTCTCAAAATGCTATATTGTATTCATCAATTGAAAGAACCTTCGAGTACTGACGGAAAGAGTGGAGTGCAAACCACGTGGAGTCGGAGGTTTGTGGGAGCCGACCGTCTGGGCAGTATTTGAAATATTCAGATACTGGCCTTTTTTTATAACTTTCAGGGCAGAAATCAGGAATACCAGGCAGACCGGCCAATACTTCTTTCAATTAATAATTGTTGCTGATCGCGGAGTGAACAGCAACAGAAGTTTTTCATGTTATGCGGAAACGAAAGGAGAAAAACAATTATGGGATTCAAATCAGACATTGAAATTGCACAGGAATGCGAGATGCTTCCAATTACTCAGATCGCAGAGAAAGCAGGTATTGACGACAAATATCTGGAGCAGTACGGAAAATACAAAGCAAAAATCGACTACAATCTTCTGAAAGAAAGTGATAAGAAGGACGGAAAATTAATCCTCGTTACAGCTATCAACCCAACTCCAGCAGGAGAAGGTAAAACTACTACTACTGTAGGTCTTGCAGATGGTATGCAGAGACTTGGAAAGAGCGTTATGGTAGCTCTCCGTGAGCCATCCTTAGGACCGGTCTTCGGTGTCAAAGGCGGCGCAGCAGGCGGCGGATATGCACAGGTAGTTCCGATGGAAGACATCAATCTCCACTTCACAGGTGACTTCCATGCGATCGGCGCAGCAAACAACTTACTTGCAGCCATGATCGACAACCATATCTTCCAGGGCAACGCATTAAACATTGACCCACGTAAGATCACATGGAGAAGATGTGTAGATATGAACGACCGTCAGCTTCGTAACGTAGTAGATGGTCTTGGCGGAAAGACAAACGGTATGCCTCGTGAAGACGGATACGACATCACAGTTGCATCTGAGATCATGGCAGTTCTCTGTCTTGCAAGCGACATCAAAGACCTGAAAGAAAGATTATCCAAGATCATCATCGGATATACATATGGTAAAGTTTCCGAGCAGAAACCGGTAACAGCAGGTGACCTCCACGCAGAAGGCGCTATGACAGCCCTGTTAAAAGATGCCCTGAAACCAAACCTTGTACAGACTCTGGAACACGTTCCTGCAATCGTACACGGCGGACCATTCGCAAACATCGCTCACGGATGTAACTCCGTAACAGCTACAAAGATGGCTATGAAACTTGCAGATTATGCCATCACAGAGGCTGGTTTCGGTGCTGACCTTGGTGCTGAGAAATTCCTTGATATCAAATGCCGTATGGCTGGCTTAAAACCAAGCGCAGTTGTAATCGTAGCTACTGTACGTGCCCTGAAATACAACGGTGGCGTTGCAAAGGCTGACCTTGCAGAAGAGAACCTGGATGCCCTTGCAAAAGGTATTGTAAATCTTGAGAAACATATTGAAAATATTCAGAAATACGGTGTACCGGTAATCGTTACACTGAATTCATTTGTAACAGATACAGATGCTGAAAATGCATTTATTGAAAAATTCTGTCGTGAACGCGGATGCGAGTTCGCCCTCTCAGAAGTGTGGGAGAAAGGCGGAGAAGGCGGTGTAGATCTTGCGCAGAAGGTTCTTGAGACACTTGAGACAAAAGAAAGTGATTTCCATACGCTTTATAATGATGAGCTTTCTCTGAAAGACAAGATCCGTACAATCGCACAGGAGATTTACGGCGCACATGATGTTGTATATGAACCTGCAGCTGAGAAACAGCTCTCCAAGATTGAATCTATGGGATTTGGTTCTTTCCCGATCTGTATGGCAAAGAATCAGTATTCTCTTTCAGATGACGCTACAAAGCTTGGAAGACCTGAGAACTTTGATATTCATATCCGTGAAGTATATGTAAGTGCAGGAGCCGGTTTTGTTGTCGCACTGACGGGCGCTGTTATGACAATGCCTGGACTTCCAAAAGTTCCTGCTGCAAACGGAATCGACGTTACAGATGACGGAAAGATCACCGGACTTTTCTAAAGTTTTTACGATTGGCTGCC
>ERZ839767.5855-NODE-5855-length-10528-cov-2.165760_pt1 | contig 10528 bp, 9 predicted proteins | sample MGYA00519879_ERZ839767 | MGnify/ENA primary metagenome ERZ839767 (study PRJEB31850, sample SAMEA3708852) | human gut metagenome | biome: human gut; feature: human-associated habitat; material: faeces | place: China | collected 2014 ...
TATAAGCTTTATTTTAGACATTATATTTATATGTCTCCAAAATACTATGAAAACTTAACCAAAGATGAAGTTCATTATAATAGCCAATATTTTAAATTAAATAAAAAAGCAAGTGAAAAGAAACTTACAAATTATTGTGATCATCATGAAAATATTACTTCTATTCAATATGTCAGTGGTATTTCAGAAGGATTCTATAGTCAAATGGAAAGCTTAGATAGTGTTGTCTTTATTTTAATTGTTTGTGCAGGTGCACTTGCGTTTATTGTTTTATATAATCTAACAAATATTAATATTCAAGAAAGAAAAAGTGAAATTGCAACGATTAAGGTTTTAGGTTTCTATCCAAAAGAAGTCTATGATTATGTCTTTAGAGAAAACATTATTCTAGCCTTTATTGGTTCGATTGTTGGACTTGGTCTTGGTAAGATTATTCATGCTTATTTGATTAGAACGGTTGAAGTAGATATGGCGATGTTTATTAGAACAGTTAATATCAGATGCTATATGATTGCTATTATTTTAACAATGGCATTTACATTCTTGATTAATCTTTATATGCGAAGAGTTCTTAAAAAAATAGACATGGTTGAGTCTTTGAAAAGCATAGAGTAATCATAAATATTATTTAGGATTACGTAAAATTAAGGATTTTTTCAAAAAAAATTAAAAAAAACTGAATCTTCTAAATCCCTTGCTATGGTTGACATTCAAGGGATTTACTACTTGTATAGACAGGACAAAGGGTGGATTTTTAGTTGATTTTACGTTATAATACGTTTGTATTTGTTGAAAGGAGGAGACGAATGGAGAGAAATATTAAGGAAAGAGTTAGTCAATATGTAGATGAAAACAAAGTCAAAGAGAAGTTAACTCAGTTTTTCCAAGAAAAAATTGTCAATAGAAAAGCGATGTTTATACCTATTACAGGTGTTGCAACATTTATGTTAGTAGGATACGCTGCTGCTGATACAAAAGCACCAGAAATCACATCTGATCAAATTGAGGTTCCTTATGGAGAAAAATTTGATGTTGATACTGTAGATGAGAGTCTTATTAAGGACGGTACCATAAGCTTTGACAAGACAGATATCGCAAAGAATCTGACACTGTTCTTATATCCAGATGACAGTGATGAGGCAGGAAACTTACTTCGTATCTACCAGCAGTATTTTATGGTAAGCAATGCAGCACACTTGATTTTGGATGAGTGTACGGCACGCGGCTGTAAGCTGACCGACTTAGATGAGTATGCAGCTATTCAGATCAATGATACTCATCCGTCAATGGTTATTCCAGAATTGATTCGTCTGCTTCTTGAGCGCGGCATTACCATGGATGAGGCAGTTGAACTTGTCACAAAGGTATGCGCATACACAAACCACACAATTCTGTCAGAGGCACTTGAGAAGTGGCCGCTTGCATATTTAGAGAAGGTTGTTCCACAGTTAGTTTTGATCATCAAGGAGCTTGATAAGCGTGCAAAGGCAAAATATTCAGATCCGAAGGTAGCGATTATTGATGAAAATGACCGAGTTCACATGGCACATATGGATATCCACTATGGTCACAGTGTAAATGGTGTTGCTTACCTGCATACTGAAATTTTGAAAAATTCAGAGCTTAATGCTTTTTACAAAATTTATCCGGAGAAATTCAACAACAAGACAAACGGAATCACCTTCCGCCGCTGGCTGCTTTCATGTAATGAGGAGCTTTCAGAGGAAATTGAAAATAAGATTGGAAGTGGTTTTAAAAAGGATGTGAGCTTGAGAAGCTGCTTTCATTTAAAAATGATGATAGCGTATTAGACAGCATTCTTGCGATCAAGAAGGAGAAAAAGCGTCAGCTTGCTGACTATTTAAAGCATACACAGGGTGTTGTTATTGATGAAAATTCTATTTTTGATATTCAGGTAAAGCGTCTTCACGAGTATAAGCGTCAGCAGATGAATTTACTTTGGGCAATCCATAAATATCTTGAAATCAAGAATGGAAAGCTTCCTAAGACGCCAGTAACGCTGATCTTTGGCGCAAAAGCAGCACCAGCCTACACAATCGCAAAGGATATCATTCATGCAATTCTTTGCTTACAGCAGATCACAGAGCAGGATCCAGAAGTCAGCCCATATCTGCGCGTAGTAATGGTGGAAAACTACAACGTAACAAAGGCATCAAAAATTATACCGGCATGTGATATCTCCGAGCAGATCTCATTAGCATCAAAGGAGGCATCAGGAACAGGAAACATGAAGTTTATGTTAAACGGTGCAGTAACATTAGGAACAAGAGATGGCGCAAACGTAGAGATCGGAGAGCTTGTCGGAGAAGATAATATTTACTTCTTCGGAGAGAGCAGCGAGCAGGTAATTGAACATTATAAAAATGCAGATTATTGTGCAAAAGATTACTACACAAAAGACGAAGACATACACACAGCAGTCGATTTCCTTATCAGTGAGCAAATGCTTGAAGCAGGAGACGAAGAAACCTTAACACAGCTTCATAAAGAACTGATAAATAAAGACTGGTTTATGACCCTCCTTGACTTAAAAGAGTATATAGCACGCAAAGAGCAGGTGCTTAATGACTACGCAGATAGAAAGAAATGGGCAAAGAAGATGCTCATCAACATCGCAAAGGCAGGATTTTTCTCATCCGACCGTACTATAGCACAATATAACGAAGAAATCTGGAAGTTATGATAAATATTAAAAAAGGTGGCAGCATAAACACGCTGCCACTTTTTTCGTTGATTTTCCTCGTTTATTAGGGTAAAATGGAATACAGATAATTTGCGTACAGAAAGGATAGGGGGATATGTATCAGATATTGGTGGTAGACGATGAGCGAATTGAACGAAATGGCATTAAAATGCTGCTGCGCCACATGCAGCTGCCATGTGAGATTGCTGAGGCTGCAAATGGAAGAGATGCGCTTGAGTATTTAAAGGAGCATACGGCAGATATTTTGCTTACAGATGTAAAGATGCCATTTATGGACGGCATTCAGCTGATAGAGGAATGTAAAAAAGACGACAGAAACGAGGATATGAAATGCGTAATCTTTTCGGGCTGCAGTGAGTTTGACTATGCCAGAAAAGCAGTGCGTCTAGGTGTTTCTGATTACATTTTAAAGCCAGTTGATCCGAGTGAGTTTAAAGAGACTATTACACGGGTCATTCAGGAGCTTGAAGCAGAACGTGCCGAGAAAAATATGAAAAAAAAGAGTATGCAGCAAATGCGTGAGCATGCATTATATCAGATTGTAAATGGAGTAAATGTAGCAGAAGTGCTTGAGAAAAGCGGCGGTGTTTTGACAAAATCAGATGTTGATTGCTTTTGCCGTATTCTAATGCTTGAGACAGATGATGATTTTTTCGGAAAAAATGGTGTTGATTTGCAGGAGCGCATTCTGGCAAAAAAATAAAAGAAGTTTGCGCTAGCGAAGCCTTTCTTTATTTAAATCTGACTCCGCAGCAGTCTATCATCTTATTAAAAGATAGATCTATTGATCCTATTGAGTTTGCAAATAAGCTGTTAGATCATATTAAACAGGAATATGAAAATAGTTGTACAATATCCATTTCTTCAGAAATTCAATGCGCAGAGCAGATTATTTGTGCAATGGATGAGCTTGAGGAGCTTATGGAAAATAAATTTTACCATCCGAATACCAAATTGTTTTACAGTGGAATGGAGAGCGGTGATTGTGAGATCATTAAAATAGATGATGATACATTAATTAAGCAGATGAAGCAGGATATTCGAATGAAGGATGTTCAGAGCCTGCGTGATCATTTTGAGCGTTTCAGCCAGAGATACAGAAGCCAGACTGCATTTTCCCAGATGTATATCAAATTTTTATTTGCCAACTTACTAAAGGATATTTATGATGCAGTACCAGGAGAGGGAGAGAAGCAGTTAAATACGAAGATTGATCAGCTTTATCGTTCATTTGACTTTGTTCAGGTTACAGATATTGTAAGTGATTCCATAAACCGATTGGAAAAGGCATTTTTAGGAAGAGCACAGACAGGCCATCGTGAGGTGGAGGCTGTCAAGCGCTACATTGCTGCTCATTATGGAGATGAAATGAGTGTGGAGCGACTAAGTGAGCTTGTCTATATGGCTCCAAGCTACTTAAGCAGTGTATTTAAAAAAGAAACAGGTCAGAATTTGAATCGTTTTATCAAGAGCGTTCGTATGGAAAAGGCAAAGGAGCTTTTGGAGCAGACGATGATGAAAATTGTAGATATAAGCACTGCATGCGGTTATCCAAATGTTTCATATTTTTGCTCAAGCTTTCGTGAGTATTATGGAATTAGTCCACAAAAATTTAGAGAAAGCGGGGATGAAATGATTGAAGAAAAGTAAGCTTGGCAGCCGAATTGTCAGTTGGTTTAGAAATGTAAGGCTTGGTTATAAGCTGGCCATTGTATATGCGCTGTCAGGTTTTCTTCCTGTTGTGGCGGTGCTGTCAGTTACTTATGTTCAGATGAAGCAGATTTTATTGCAAAATGAGAGAGACAGTATGGAATCGTATCTGTATCAGGCACTTGCCTCAATGGAAAATAAGCTTGCAATCTACACAAATTTAAATAACTATATTTGCTACAACCAGACAATCTCACAAGTGATTGGATACCAGTATGATTCAGTGTATGAGATGTACAATCAGCTTGTTACGATACTTGACCCAATGCTTGCTTCACTGAAATATTTTCACAACGATGTTGGCAAAGCTACGATTTATGTAGATAAGGATATGATCAAGCATGGTGACACGCTGGCACCAATTTCAGAGATTATAGATACTAATTGGTATAGGAGTGTGGCAGATTCTGGAGAAATGCAGTGGTTTGTTGATAAAAATGAAGAAATTGTGTTTGGGGTAAGCCCAATGAGTATGCTCAAGCGCTATGGGTTAGATGGTATTTTGTACATCAGCGTTGAGTATGACAGCATGTTTGAGACATTTAAGCAGACGCTTCAGAATAATTATGGTATTGTTATTTTCGATGAGAAGGGCAATGCAGTTTATGAAAAAGCATTCTTTGATAAAAAATATCGGGAATATGAGTTAAACGCCGCGCAGCTTCTTGATCAGAAGAAAAATCAGGAAAATGAGTATACGATTCTTTCAGAAACATCATCTGTGACTGGATGGACAGCATGTTTGTATAAGCCAAATAGCTTAATAGTATGGTCAGTAACGCCAATTATACGAATTGCGCTTATTGCGGTGTTTGTTATGACACTGATGTCAGTGATAGTCATGATGATTTTGACGAGATTTGTTACAAAGAGGATTAGAAGACTTAGATCTGGAATGAAAGAGGTAGAGCAGGGAAATTTTGAGGTTAATATTACTAGTGACAGCCGTGATGAGATTGGTGATCTTGTCAATGGTTTTGATTCAATGCTTCTTCAATTAAATACCTTAATCAAGGAAGTTTATGAAGGACGTATTAAAGAAAAGGAATATGAAATGAAGGCGCTTCAGGCGCAGATCAACCCCCACTTCCTATACAATACGCTGTCGCTAATTAATTGGAAGGCAATTGAGGCAGATGCGGAAGATATAAGTAAAATTACGCTGGCACTTTCTACCTTTTACCGAACCTCGTTAAACAAAGGAAAGAATGTCATGTCACTCTCAGATGAGCTTCGTAACATGCGTTCTTATCTTGATATTCAGCTGATGATGCATGACTACGAATTTGATGTGGAGTTTGATGTAGATGAATCAATTGGTCAGTATCAGTCATTAAATCTTATGCTTCAGCCTCTTATTGAAAATGCTATTGCTCATGGAATCGATGTGAAGACAGACGGCAGAGGAAAGCTGACGATTACTGGAAAGGAAGATGGTGATCTGATAGTTTTGACTGTAGCAGATAATGGTGTAGGCATGAGTGATGAGCAGGCGGCTCGTATTTTAACAGAAGAGTCAAAGGGATATGGTGTTAGAAATGTCAATGAGCGCATAAAGCTTTACTATGGAGAACAGTATAGTCTGCAAATTGAAAGCAAAATAGGGCAGGGAACTAAGGCAAGTATCAGGATTCCAAAGAGGATATCGTAATTTCAGAAAAAAACAACATGAATCTAATATTTTTGATATATACGAAATCACCAAAATTTCTTATAATAATGACATAAGGATTTCCGAATGGAAACAAAAAACAGGGAGGATTTTGTATTATGAAATTTAGAAAAGCATCTAGTTTATTTTTAGCAGGCGCTATGTGTTTATCAACTTTTGGCGGTGCAATGAGTGTATTCGCTGATGAAGAGACAAGCTCAGAGGCAGCAGAGGCAGAAACAGTAGATTATTCCGCAGAGGATCCGATTACAGCAACTATCACTGTATGGGGACCAGCAGAGGATCAGGCAGAAGAGTACGGCGAGTGGCTGCAGAAGCGCTGCGAAGCATTCAATGAGCTTCATGTAAACTGGGATCTTACATTTGAGTATGGTACCTGCTCAGAGGGAGATGCAGGAAAGACTATTTCTCAGGATCCATCTGGTTCGGCAGATGTTTACATGTTTGCAAATGACCAGCTTCAGATGCTGATCGATGCAGGTGCAATCGCAGAGCTTGGTGGAAAGACTGTTGATTATATTAAGAATACAAACTCCGATGCAATCGTAGATTCTGTAACAGTAGATGATTGTGTATATGGTGTTCCGTTCACAACTAATACCTGGTATATGTTCTACGATAAGAGCGTATATGATGAGGAGGATGTTAAGAGCCTTGATACCATGCTGGAAAAGGGTAAGGTTTCCTTCCCGTTAACAAACTCCTGGTATATTGCTTCTTTCTATGTAGGAAACGGCTGTACATTGTTTGGTGAGGATGGCACCGATGAGGAAGCTGGCATCGATTTTGCTGGTGAGAAGGGTGCAGCAGTTACCAAGTATCTTGTAAATCTTGTAGGAAATAAGAACTTTGTAAATGATGAGTCTGGTGTTGGCGTTTCTGGTATGTGCGATGGAAGCATCAATGCAATGTTTAGTGGTTCTTGGGATTACACCAAGCTGTCAGAAGCAATGGGTGACAATCTTGGAATAGCAAAGCTTCCAACCTACAACTTAGACGGCGAAGATATCCAGATGGAATCATTCGCAGGTTCTAAGGCAATCGGTGTAAATCCTAACTGTGAGTATCCGCAGGTAGCAGTAGCACTTGCACTGTTCCTTGGAAATGAGGAGTCACAGCAGTTGCACTATGATGCAAGAAGCATCGTTCCGTGCAACACTGCTTTATTAGAGGAAGAGGATATCCAGAAGGATGAGCTTGTAATTGCTCAGAATGAGACATTTGATGAGACTTCTATTCTGCAGCCATTCGTAAGCGCTATGAATAATTACTGGACACCGGCAGAGAACTTCGGTAAGTCTATCGTAAACGGTGAAGTTACATTAGACAATGCAGAAGAGATGACTGATAAGTTAAGCGATTCAATGAATCAGAGCATCGTTGACTAAATAAAAAGTGAAATAAAATAAAGAGCTCCGGGTTCCGCCTTGCGGGCCTGGAGCATTTATTTTCAAATTCATGTAACTATTAAGATTTAACGGGAGGTTTTTTATGTCCGAAAAGAAAAAAAGGGGCAAAGAATTTGATAATCCGTACTCTGTTGCGAAAGCAGTTACAAAGGGAAATGTATTGACAAAGCTTTCCATGGTTGTACTCGGACTCGGAAACATTGCACATCATCAGATAATAAAGGGTCTTGGTATGCTTGCCATTGAAATTGCTTTTATCGCATTTATGGTGATGAAAGGTGCAGGCTATATTGTAGATCTTGTTCACCTTGGAGGACAAGAGCAGCAGAAGGTATGGAGTGAGGCAAAGCAGATTTATGAGTATACAAAGGGTGATAATTCACTTCTTATGCTTTTGTTTGGTGTGGCTACATGCTTTTTAGTTGCAGCATTTATTATTTTCTGGCGTGGAAGCGTAAAGAGTGCATATAAAATGCAGTGTCTGTCAGAGGCTGGTAAAAAGATTCCTACTTTTAAGGAAGATATCAAGAGTCTTTTTGATAAAGATCTGCATCGTACACTTCTTACACTGCCAATTCTTGGTATACTAATTTTCACAGTTCTTCCGCTTGTATTCATGATTTGTATGGCATTTACAAATTATAGTAAGGTAGATGCTCATACAACAATCTTTAATTGGGTAGGACTGGCCAATTTTGAGAAGGTATTAAATATTGGTGATTCCATTGGAAGTACATTCTGGTCAGTACTTGGCTGGACTCTTATCTGGGCTGTAGCAGCGACTTTTAGTAACTATATCTTAGGTATGATTCTTGCAATTGTCATCAACCGTAAGGGTACAAGATGTAAGGCATTCTGGCGTTTTTGCTTTGTCCTTTCAGCAGCAGTTCCGCAGTTTGTTTCGTTGCTGTTAATGAGAACTATCTTTAGTCAGAATGGTATTGTAAATACGCTATTATTAAATGCAGGCATCATTGAAAAGGCTATTCCGTTTTGGTCAAATACAATGCTGGCGCGAGTGATGGTAGTTGTAATAAATATCTGGGTTGGTATTCCATTTACCATGCTTCAGGTAACTGGTGTTCTTCAGAATATTCCGGCAGATTTGTATGAGGCGGCAACAGTGGACGGTGCAGGTCCAGTGAGAACATTTTTCTCAATCACACTGCCATATATGCTGTTTGTAACAGGTCCGTATCTTATTACAACCTTTACTGGAAATGTAAATAACTTTAACGTAATTTATTTGCTCACAGGCGGAAATCCTACACCTGTAGGATCAACAGCAGGAAGGACGGATCTTCTTGTTACCTGGCTGTATAAGCTGACAGTTGATAACCAGTATTATAATCTTGGTGCAGTCATCGGTATTTTGACCTTCGTGGTTCTGGCCGTTGTATCACTGATCACGTATCGGAATACAGGTTCCTATAAGAATGAGGAGGGCTTCCAATGATGAAAAAGCAAAATACTGCTTCGGCAAAAAGCAAAAGATTTATTACAAACACAATAGTTCATGTGATTCTTGCTGTTTTGGCAGTTATTTGGGTCATTCCGATTGCGTGGATTATTATGATCAGCTTTAGAGGAGAGAGTGGACAATATATTTCCACACTTATTCCGAAGACATTTACACTGAACAACTATAAGAAGCTGTTTACAGATACGCAGATTTTAAATTTTCCGCAGATGTTTATTAATACACTTATCATCTCAATTTTCTCTTGCGTAATCTCTACCTTCTTTGTTTTGTCTGTATCATATTGTATGTCACGTATGCGTTTTAAGATGAGAAAACCGATGATGAACATTGCACTTATTCTTGGTATGTTTCCGGGCTTTATGTCAATGATCGCTGTTTACTATATTTTAAAGTCAGTTGGTCTGTCAGAGGGTGCTATGATTCGTGTAGCATTAGTGCTTGTATATTCTGGCGGTGCGGGATTAGGCTTTTATATTGCAAAAGGCTTTTTTGACACTATTCCAAAGTCTATTGATGAGGCTGCTTATCTGGATGGTGCGACAAGATTTCAGGTGTTTACAAAGATAACTATTCCGCTTAGTAAGCCTATTATTGTCTACACGATCCTGCAGGCATTTATGGCACCATGGCTTGATTTCATCTTTGCGAAAGTTATTTGCCGTGCGAATGCAAAGTACTATACGGTATCAATTGGTCTTTGGAACATGCTTGAAAAGGAATATGTAAACAGTTGGTTTAACTGCTTCGCAGCAGGTGCCGTGCTGATTTCCATTCCGATTGTCATTTTATTTATGTCAATGCAAAAATGCTACCAGGAAGGTGTATCAGGAGCTGTTAAGGGATAAAAACGGAGATGTCTATGGAAAAGAAAATCCAAAAAAGTGTGTTGGCAATGATGTTTGTATCGGTGCTGTCTGTTTGTCAGACAGTGCCGGCAAACGAATTAGCAAAAAAAGAGCAGTGGGAGTATGCCAGTACAACACCTGATGGCAAATATCCAGAGCTTGTAACATACACGCTTGGAAAAATGACTGGAGCAAATAACTCCAATCTTCCTAAAGGTGAGACTTACGAGAACAATGCTTATACACGTTAACTGCGTGAGTACTTTAACATTCAAAATAAGGATGTATTTGAGGAAAAGGATGATCAGTATAATGTCAGTGTGTCAGTGGCTATGTCTTCGGATAATCTTCCTGATTTAATGCTTGTAGGGAGTATTGAGGATTTGCGCCAGCTCGTAGCGCTTGATTTGATTGAGGATTTGACAAAAAGTTATGAAAATTGTTTGACAGACCGAATCAAAGATATTTATGCAAGCTATGGAGAGGGCATAATAGATGGTGTTACCTTTGATGGAAAAATAATGGCAATTCCAGAGACAAATATTGATGATGGTCCAAACCTTTTATGGCTAAGGCGCGACTGGATGGATAAGCTAGGTCTTGAAAGTCCTAAAACAATAGAGGATGCAGAGACAATTGTTCAGGCATTTATAGAGAAGGATCCTGGTGAAAATGGAGAAGGCA
>ERZ839767.5864-NODE-5864-length-10510-cov-5.029173_pt1 | contig 10510 bp, 7 predicted proteins | sample MGYA00519879_ERZ839767 | MGnify/ENA primary metagenome ERZ839767 (study PRJEB31850, sample SAMEA3708852) | human gut metagenome | biome: human gut; feature: human-associated habitat; material: faeces | place: China | collected 2014 ...
GATTGCCGGACTGCTTTGTTTTGTAGGGATGCTCCAGTATGTCGGAGAACTTGGAAATGTATTTGCAATCATAAGAGATAGTTTTATACGAGTGTCAGGCGAAGGGCAGCTGATCGCACAGATTATCTGGAATCTTTTCTGCATTTTTGTCGGATGGACAGAGGTTGTGATGGTTGGATATCTTGCAGTGATTGGTTCTAGAACGATTTTGAGGAATCTCAATCGTAGCTTTCTTTGGAATTACATTTATAATAGAAAAGATTTATAATCTGATCAGCAATGTACTTCCGAATGTAGAGGTCGCAGGAGATTCTCTCTTTGGTGTCGGATACCCTGCTTACTACATTATAATCTGTGTAGTAGTATTTTTACTTAGCGGATGGATGGCAGATAAGAAGCTTAGTGTATAAGAAAAGTCTCTCGATTGTGAGGGACTTTCTTTACGCAAGGAATTACTATAGAAGAATCTTTTTCATATCATCAGGCAGTTCTGCTGTAAATTCCATCGGCTCCTTTGTGATCGGATGAATAAAGGAGAGCTTCCAGGAATGTAATGCCTGGCGGTGGATGTATTCCATATCCGGATTATATAGATAATCACCGACAAGTGGGAATCCTAAATATTGCATATGGACACGGATCTGATGGGTACGGCCGGTCTCTAAGATAAGAGAGACAAGGCTGTGTCCGTTTTTTTCTTCTACAACTTTATAATGTGTGACTGCACGCTCTCCATGCTCGAAGTCTACTTTTCGCTCAATCATGGAACTGCCGGTGCGGGCGAGTGGTGCATCAATCGTGCCGGATGGAGGTGTTACACTGCCACGGACGATCGCGAGATATTCACGCTTGATCTCGTGTCGTGCGCCCATGGAAGATAGGATGCTGGAACTGATCAGGTGTTTGGCGATGACGGTCAGTCCTGAAGTGTCACGGTCTAGGCGGTTCGTGCAGCGGAAGATAAAAGGCTTTCCCTGCTCTGTATAATACCACATTAGTCCATTTGCAAGAGAATTTTCATAATTATTCAGTGACGGGTGGATCGGCATTCCGGCAGGTTTGTTGACAACAAGGATATCTTCATCTTCATATATAATGCTAAGCGGCAGTTCAACAGGAGGAATATTCGGTGAACTTTCATTTTCCTGAATATGTACTGTGAGAAGATCTCCGGTAGCAAGTGGTGAACGCATATACTCCCAGACTCCATTCCTTAAAATGCTTTCCGGCATCTTTTTTAACTGGGTGATGTTTTGGTAGGAGTAGCCCTGGTGGCGCAGGAACTGTTCGATGCGCAGGCCATCTGCCTCTTCTGTTATCTGATAATTGATCAAGCGATCCATCTTTTTCTATCCTGTTGTGTCTGATAGCATAAAAACAGACACATCCTTTCTGATTTGACTCTTTATGAACTCTTGTATCATACACAAAATCTTTAAAAATTACAATAATCTTGAAATAGTGTTATGTTTCTTGGAATTTTATTATATCTTATTTTGGAACTTTTTCTTATAATAACATCATCAAGAAAAACAAAGACAAGTAATCATAAAAGGAGGATTCAATTATGAAGAAGAAAAAGATTCTTGCACTTGTACTTGCAGCTTCAATGGCAGGAGGAATGCTTGCAGGATGTGGAGCCACATCAGGCGGAGATGAAACAGCGAAAGGAGATAAGTCATCCGGAAAAGTTTATTATCTGAACTTTAAACCAGAGCAGGCTGACCAGTGGGTAGAACTTGCAAAAGAGTATACAGATGAGACGGGTGTTCAGGTTGATGTACAGACAGCAGCATCAGGAACTTACGAGTCACAGTTGAAATCAGAGATGGCAAAAGATGAGGCACCAACATTGTTCCAGGTAAACGGACCGGTTGGACTTGCTACATGGAAAAATTATTGCTATGACCTTTCAGACAGCGATATTTATAAAGATGTTGAGTCTGACGATTATATATTAAAAGATGGCGACGCAGTAGACGGAATCGCTTATGTTATTGAGACTTATGGTCTGATCTACAACAAAGCTCTTCTGAACAAATACTTCGAATTGCCGGATGCAAGTATCAAATCAATTGATGATCTGAATAACTTCCAGGCACTTAAGACAGTTGCAGAAGAGATTCAGGCACACAAAGATGATCTTGGAGTAGAAGGAGCTTTTACTTCAGCAGGAATGGATTCTTCCTCTGACTGGAGATTCAAGACACACCTTGCAAATCTTCCAATCTACTATGAGTATAAGGCAGACGGAATTGACAGCACAGATGCAATCAAAGGAACATACCTTGACAACTACAAACAGATCTGGGATCTGTATCTGAACAACTCTACATGTGAGCCATCTATGATTTCTTCTAAGACAGGAGATGACGCAGCAAGTGAATTTGCACTTGGCGAAGCAGTATTCTATCAGAATGGTACATGGGCTTACAATGATATCAAAGATAATGAAGTAGCAGATGAAGATATGGGAATGCTTCCAATCTACATCGGAGTTGATGGAGAAGAAAATCAGGGACTTTGTACAGGATCTGAGAACTACTGGTGTGTAAATAAGAACGCTTCAGAAGAAGACATTCAGGCAACACTTGATTTTATGAAATGGGTAGTTGAGAGCGATGAAGGTCGTGACATGCTGGCTAACGAGATGGGATTTGTAACACCGTTCAAAACATTCTCAGATTACCTTCCGGACAACCCGCTTGTAAAAGCAAATGCTGAGTATACAGAGGCAGGAAAGACACCAGTAAGCTGGAACTTTACAACAATGCCATCTGAGAACTGGAAAAACAATCTTGGTGGAGCTCTTCTGAACTATGCACAGGGTACAGGCGCATGGGATAGTGTACAGACAGCATTTGTTGATGGATGGGCTGAAGAATACGCAGCAGCAAACGAATAAAAAAGACTTTTCACAGGATAGGCAGATAAAAAGGCTGTGAAATAGAGAAGAAGATCAAACAGCCTGCCAACGAGCATACCGGGGCAGGCTGAAATTATGTAATTAGAATTGTGAAAAGCAAAGGCGCAGAAAGGCTTTTTACAGAAAAGAAAGACAGGAGGAGAAGAACATGCAAAAAGCAATAAAGAGATATTTTCCGGTATTTGTATTGCCGACGCTGATTGCATTCACGATAGGTTTCCTTGCACCGTTTGTGTTAGGCGTATATCTTTCGTTCTGCAAGTTCACAACGGTGACAGACGCTAAATTTATTGGACTTAGCAACTATGTAAAGATCCTTGGAGACGGAGATTTTCTTCACTCTCTTTGGTTTACCGCATTATTTACAATTGTGACAGTATTATTGATCAACATTTTTGCATTTGCGGTAGCAATGCTTTTGACAAAGAATATTAAGGGAACCAATATTTTCCGTACTGTATTTTTTATGCCGAACCTGATCGGTGGTATTGTACTTGGATATGTATGGCAGCTGTTATTAAATGGTATTCTGGCACATTTCCAGAAAACACTTACATATTCTTCAAAATATGGTTTCTGGGGATTGGTTATCCTGATGCTCTGGCAGCAGGTTGGATACATGATGATCATCTACATCTCAGGAATCCAGAATATTCCTGGAGAGCTGATCGAGGCAGCACAGATTGATGGAGCGAATAAAGTACAGCTTTTAAGATATGTTACAATTCCGATGGTTATGCCATCCATTACAATCTGTACTTTCCTGACACTTACAAACGGATTTAAACTTTTCGACCAGAACCTTGCATTGACAAACGGTGGACCGGACAAGATGTCAGAAATGCTTGCCCTGAATATCTATAATACATTCTATGGAAGAACTGGCTGGGAAGGTGTAGGACAGGCGAAAGCAGTTATCTTCTTTATTATCGTAGGAGTGATTGCATTGATCCAGAATAAACTGACAACATCAAAGGAGGTGCAGCAGTAATGAATAAAAAAGTAAAACATGGTACATTATTAACCGTTATTTTTACATTACTCAGCCTGCTGTATCTGTATCCGATCATACTGGTATTTATCAACTCCTTTAAGAAAAAAGCCTATATCAGTAAAGCACCGTTCGAGATACCGACCGGAAAGATGTATGTCGGATTAGAGAACTATATCCGTGGTATTAAGCAGACACAGCTGATTCAGGCATTTGGATGGAGTTTATTTATCACAATCTTATCTGTAGCAGTGATTATCTTATGTTGCTCCATGTGTGCATGGTATATCTGCCGCGTGAAGACAAAATTTACAAAGATCCTTTACATGCTTTGCCTGTTTGCAATGATCGTGCCATTCCAGATGGAAATGTTTACATTATCCAAGATCGCAAATATGCTTCATATGGGAAATCCGTGGGGACTGGTTGTGATCTACCTTGGATTTGGTGCAGGACTTTCCGTCTTTATGTTTACCGGGTTCATGAAATCCATTCCATTGGAGATTGAAGAGGCTGCAATGATTGATGGATGCACACCAATCCAGACATTCTTCAGAATTGTACTTCCGATTGCAAAGCCGACTTGCGTAACAGTTACAATTCTTCAGGCAATGTGGATTTGGAACGACTACCTGCTTCCATCACTTGTACTGGATCAGAGAAAATATAAGACAGTGCCGATGGCAGTTCAGTATCTGAAAGGTGGATACGGTTCTGTAGATATGGGAGCAATGATGGGAACTCTGGTTCTTGCAATTGTGCCGATTATCATCTTCTACCTGTTCTGCCAGAGATATATTATCGAAGGCGTTGTAGCCGGAGCGGTTAAAGGCTAGTGTGGACATTGTCTAAAAAATGAATTAAAATAGAATTATAAAAATTAAAAAAAGACAGCAGAGAGTGAGTGAACATTCCCTGCTGTTTTCGGACGTTATAAAAGGAATAGTGAAAATGTAAAGTGAACGTGTGGGAGGAGTGGGGAAATGATTACAATATTGATCGTGGATGATGAAAAACTGGAGCGAAGGGGAATCCGCTTTCTGTTAAAGAGGGAGGAAGGAGAATTCCAGATCCTAGAAGCAACGAATGGAAAGGATGCACTGGGAGTATTAGAATCAAACCATGTGGATATTTTATTTTCGGATGTAAAGATGCCTTATATGAATGGACTGGAGCTGACGAAAGCAGTGAGAGAAGATCATCCGGATATGGAAATCGTGATCTTCAGCGGATATAATGATTTCTCTTATGCAAGAGAAGCATTGCGGTATGGAGTTGTGGACTATGTTCTGAAGCCGGTTGATCCGGAGGAATTCCATAAGACTTTTCAACGAGTGATGGAAAATATTTCTTCTAAGATAGAGAAAAAAGAGCAGCAGGAAAAGAAAGAAGATTATCTGAAAAAATACTTTTTACTGAAATATCTGTATGGGGGAAAAGAGGAAGATTTTGTTCAGTTTAAGAAACTTACAGATGGAATGGAAGATGATCTGTCCCAATTTACCCGTATGGTTCTTGTCAGTGCCTCAAATGGATTCTTCGAAACGGAAGAGGAACATTTCCTGATGAGCCTGAAGGAAGAGGTGCAGAGAGAGTTTCATTATGTGAATCTGAATTCGAACGAATCCATCTTTTTGTTCACGGAAAAATATGCAGATTATCATGGAATCGTAGAGAAAATGTACCGTTTTTTTGCGCACCAGTTTGACAGTGAATGTTATTTTGCAGTCAGTGAGGAAATCGAAGATGGAAAAAATCTGGCAGAGGAATTTAAGGTGCTGGAAGGAATGTTAGAAGAGCAGTTCTATCAGCCACGTCAGCATCTGTTTTTCCACGGGGAGAAGCAGGAAGAGAAGAAAGCTGATCCAGCAGAAGATTCTGAAATCATGGAACAGATTACGAAAGATATTCAATATAAAGATCTGCCACATCTCCGTCAGGATTTTCAGAGACTGGAAGAAAAATATCGTGCGCATAAGCAATTTTCGGATATGTATGTAAAGTTTGTATTTTCTGGAATTATGAAAGAATTGCTCGACCAGATGGAAGGGCTGGATGAAAAGATGCTTTCAAAGAGAGTGGATCGATTATATCGCTGCAGAAACCTTAATGATGTGATTGCTATAGTAGAAGAAGTACTTCAGGAATATGAACATTGCATGCAAGAGCAGGAAGATGGGTTCCGATCAGAAGTTACAACCGTGAAGGGATATATTTATCACCATTATAAGGAAAAGGATCTGGGAGCAGAGACACTTTCCGCAATGGTTTTTCTGTCACCGGGATATTTAAGTGCTGTATTTAAAGAAGAAACAGGGATGACACTGAACCGTTTTATCCGTGAAGTGCGAATGAATAAAGCAAAAGAGCTTTTAGAGACAACGAATATGAAAATCTCCCAAATTGCGAAAGAAGTAGGATTTTCCAATAACTCATACTTCTGCAGAAGTTTCAGAGAGTTTTTTGGAGATACACCGGAAGCATGCAGGAAAGGAATAGTGGCGGATGAAAAAACAAATACGGAAGTTGATCCATCGATTTGAAAATCTGAAATTTCGTAAAAAACTGTCTGTTTTGATGCTGATTGCAGGACTGGTTCCGGTAGGATTCCTTGCTTTTTCCATGCAGTATGGCATGATGAATCAATTGCGAGAGAAGGAACAGTACAATCTGGAGAAAATGTTGGAACAGTCAGTGAGTTCGATTGAGAATCAGTCTCAGATCTATAAGAACCTGGTTGATTATCTGTCTTATTCTCAAAATCTCAGGAATATTTTTGATGTGGAGACAGAGTCGGATTATGAGAAGTATTTGAAATATGTGAAGGTGGCTGATCCACTGTTGCAGATGCCGACGATCTATCACAAAGAGATCCAGAGCATTACATTATATTCTGACAATATAGAAGTGCCACATGGAGATACACTTCTTCCAATGTCGGAAGCGGAGAATCAACAGTGGTATTCCAGGTTGAATGAGGGAACATTAATGCAGTGGAGCATCACTCGCGGTGTGAATAAATCAATCATTGCCAGTCGGAAATTCTATGACAATGATACGATCAAAGCGGTGTTGGAGATGCGTCTGGATTATGAAAAAGTTCTTGAACCATTCATGAGCCAGCTTACAGATAATACAGGAGGCATGATTCAGGATGATAATGGAAATATTGTCTATGCCGAGTGTTCTATGGATAAGAAATATCGTCCGAAGGATATTGAGAGTCCGAAAGATATCAGTGAGAATTATTATCTGGTACAGCGGACAATGAAGGATACAGGATGGAATTTTTATATCTATCGTCCAAAGGCAGTAAGTGAAAACGCAATCCATAAGCTTTTGCTCAAAAATATTCCGATTATTTTGATCAGTGTTCTTCTTCTGAGTTTTCTGGGATATGTTTTTTCTCTCCGTATGGTATCGCAGTTGGAGTTATTGACTGAAAATATGAACCTGATCAATATGGGACTTCGTAAAGTTACCGTGCAGAGTAAATCCAAAGACGAGGTGGGTGTGCTGATCCGGTCATTTCAGCGCATGATGGATCAGATGAACCATTTGATCTCAGAAGTATATGAGAGTAAGATCCAGCTTCAGAACAGTGAGATGAGAGCACTGCAGGCACAGATCAATCCACATTTCCTTTATAATTCGCTTTCAATCATCAACTGGAAAGCAATTGAAGCGGGGGAGGATGAAATCAGTCATGTGACATTGGCACTGTCTACTTATTATCGGACAAGCCTGAATCGTGGTGAAACAATGACTACAGTGGCAAAAGAAATTGATAACATCCGTGCATATCTCAAAATCCAACTTGTTATGCATGATAACGAGTTCCGTGTGGTTGAACAGATTTCGGATGGTCTTAATGATTATCTGATACCGAAGTTGATCCTGCAGCCACTTGCAGAAAATGCAATCGATCATGGAATTGATGTGTCAGAGAATGAGAATCCGACGTTGTGGCTGACGATTCGTGAAGAGGCTGAGCACATTTTCTTTGAAATCAGGGACAATGGTGCGGGAATGACGCAGGAGAAGGCGGATCAGATTCTGACATATCAGTCCTCCGGTTATGGTGTGCGAAATGTCTGTGACAGAATCCATGTCCTTTATGGAGAAAAAGGTGAGATGAAGATAGAAAGTACTCCAGGAAAAGGAACGCGGGTCTTTATCCGAATTCCGAAGAACACGGAGGCGAAGGTGTTATGAAAAACGATATGAAAAAGCGAATTCTCTCAGCCCATCTTGCATTAATTTTATTGCTGATGCTTTGGTGCGGAACCTATTTTGAGACGAAGGAAAGTCAAAGACAGATGGAACAGTTAAAAGCATCTCAAAGTGAGTCTGGTGCAAGCAATGCAGTTGAAGTAAAAAGAAAGCTGATGTATAAAGCGATGCATACACCACTTGGGAAATATCCTGAGACTGTTACCTATACACTTGGCAAGATTGCAGGGGCGAATAACTCGAATCTTCCTGTAGGAGATACGTACGAAAATAATGCATATACGAGATATTTGAAGAAAATACTTAATATTCAGAATGAAGATGTCTTTGAATTGCAGGATGGCAATACTTATGAAGAGGCGGTCAATGTAGCGATTGAAGATCGTGATATTCCAGACGTGCTTGTTGTGAAGGGAAGAGATAACCTGCTCCGCCTGATTGAAGCAGGCCTGATCGAAGAACTTACAGAAACGTATGAAGAGTGTACGACAGATACGATCAAAGAAATGTATGAAAGTTATGGAGATTCTCTTTTACAGTCTGCAACCGTGGATGGAAAGCTATATGCATTTCCGAATACGGTGATTGACGATGGAACTCCGCTTCTTTGGCTGCGGAAAGACTGGATTGAGAAGTTGGGATTAAAGGAACCGGAAACAGTAGGAGAAGCGTTGGAAGTGATCCGGGCATTTGTAGAACAGGATGCAGCAGGAGACGGTCAGACAATCGGCCTTGCCTGTAGTACAGACGTGGTTGCCGGTGCGGATCAGACTTATGGAGTGGATGCAACTTTTATACATGCCGGTGCAATGCCATGTCACTGGATCCTGGATAAAAATGGAAATGTAGTTTATGGGTCAGTAACACAGGAAACAAAAGAAGCGCTTTTGAAACTTCACAATCTATATGAGGATGAGATACTCGACCAGAGATTCCTGCTACGAAAGACGGAAAACATAGATGATCTGTTAAAAACCGGACATTGCGGTGCTATCTATGGACGCTGGTGGGCTCCGAATAACCCGTTGAGTGCAGCATATAATGTCGATTCAAATGCAGAGTGGAAACCGTATCTTTTAGACAAAGAACAGGTAAATGAGACGCAGAAGATATCAGTTTTTGAATCGTATGACCAGTGGATGTATGTGGTGGTGCGTAAAGGATATGAGCATCCGGAAATTGTAGCAAAGTATGTGAGTGCGATTTTTGATCAGTCTAGATATGCAAAGGATAGTGCGGCAAGAGAAGTGAATGATTATTTTTCTATTAATGTAGATCCGACGGCCCGGCCACTGAATATTAATGTGGATTATGAGGATGCACTTTACCGTACGACAGAACATATTCAGGCAGCACTGGATAAGACGCTTGATGTATCAGAGCTTAGCGGTTTGGAAAAGTCTTATTTTAATACATGTAAATCTTACTTGAATGGACAGCTGACAACCGCGAATGGATGGGCGGCGTATGCGTCAAGAATTCAGGCTGTGGGGGAACTGCAGAAGGCAGGAATAACAAGTACATCGACATTGCCTCTGGAAAATGTAAATGCAGAAATTCCGCAAGAATTACAGGAACTGGAACAGGAAGCATTTCTTCAGATCATTAGTGGGGAGAAACCAGTGGATTACTTTGATACTTTTGTGATAGAATGGTATGCAAACGGTGGAAAAGTGCTGACCGAACGGGTGCAGAACGCCTATGAAAGTGGAAAGAACTAAAAAGAATGGATATTAATCAGAGACTGACAGAAGAATTAAAGAAACAGATTCTGGCAGCGGAGACACTTGTGTCAGTAGAAGACTTATACCGTCCGTATCGTCCGAAACGACGTACTCGTGCGACAATCGCGAAGGAAAAGGGACTTGAGCCACTGGCTGCATTGATCACATTGCAGAAGACAAAAGAACCGCTTGAGAAAATAGCAGAAGCTTATATTTCTGAAGAAAAAGGTGTGGAAAGTGCAAAGGATGCAATCAGCGGAGCATGTGATATCATTGCAGAAAGCATTTCAGATGAGGCAGTTTACAGAACCTGGATCCGGGAGACGACAATGAGAAAAGGAAAGGTTACTTCTCAGGCGAAGGACCCGGAGGCAGAGTCTGTTTACGAGATGTATTATGAGTTCGAGGAAGCGGTTGCGAAGCTTGCCGGACACAGAATCCTTGCATTGAACCGTGGAGAGAAAGAGAAATTCCTGACAGTGAAGGTGGAAGCACCGGAAGAAGATATTTTAAGATATCTTGAGAGAAAGGTGATCCGTACAGAGAATCCTTATACAACACCGGTATTGAAAGAGACAATTGCAGACAGTTACAACCGTCTGATCGGACCGGCTATTGAGCGTGAGGTCAGAAACG
>ERZ839767.5866-NODE-5866-length-10508-cov-10.565388_pt1 | contig 10508 bp, 7 predicted proteins | sample MGYA00519879_ERZ839767 | MGnify/ENA primary metagenome ERZ839767 (study PRJEB31850, sample SAMEA3708852) | human gut metagenome | biome: human gut; feature: human-associated habitat; material: faeces | place: China | collected 2014 ...
GACCGCCGTCGGCAAGTACCCGGCAGTCACCGTGAACACCATGAGCCGCATCTCCACCTTCGCCACCGAGCATGGTTTCGACCGCATCCCGGAGCTGAAGAACCTGGATATGTCCTCCACCGGTGCCGTCTCTTCCGCCGCCGTCGACCTGGCCGACAAGCTCAACGCCAAGGCCATCGTCGCCTACACCCAGACCGGTTCCACCGTGCACCGCGTGTCCCGTGAACGTCCGGCCACCCCGATCTACGGCATCACCAACAATGAGCACACCTTCCACTGGCTGGCCCTGTCTTGGGGCACCGAGTCCTTCCTGGTCGACGAGGATTACCATGACAAGTCCCGCAAGGACCTCATGGTTTTCACCGACAAGGTCCTCAAGGACGCCGGCAAGGTCTCCGATGGCGACAAGATCGTCGTGCTGAGCTCCGCCCAGGGCGAACACCAGCCGGGTCGCACCGATTCCATCTACGTCCACACCGTTGGTGCCTGCGACTGAGATTTGAATCGTCGCGTTAAACGCTGATTCCATAATCCTCCCATTGGTTCCCGATGGGAGGATTATTGTTTTTACGCGATGTCCCCGAATGATGACAACGCCGAGATTTGGCGCAAATCGCAATCATGTGGTATTCTTCCAGAGTTGCGTGCAAGCCCTCGTATCCCAATTGGTAGAGGAAGCAGCCTCAAAATCTGCGCAGTGTGGGTTCGAGTCCCACCGAGGGCACGTAAGAAATCAATATCAATCCAGGCCCGGGTTGGGGCATGTTAGGCCGGCTTTGGGTGTGACAGTGGAAAGAGACCGACATGGCTGCAGAGAAGACCACGGAACCGGACGAAGTACTCACTGATGAGGAGCTCCAAGCTGCTGCGGCTCCCGAGCCGGATTCTGCCAATAATAACGAGGCACACAAGCGCACCGTCGTCGTTGCCGAAGACGAATCCGTGAACCGCATGGATTTGGTCGCCATGCTTGAGGATAACGGCTATGAGGTCGTCGGAGAGGCCGCCAACGGTGAGGAAGCCGTTGAACTGACCCGTAAGTTCCGCCCGAGCGTGGTGTGCATGGATGTCAAGATGCCTCGCATGGATGGCATCGAGGCCGCTGGCATCATCTGTGATGGGAACATCGCTCCGGTCGTCATGCTGACGGCATTCTCCCAGTCTGATTTGGTCAAAAAGGCCACGGGCGCTGGCGCCATGGCGTATGTCACCAAGCCGTATGAGGAATCCAAGCTGCTGCCGGCTTTGGAAGTCGCCATGGGCCGTTTCGCCGAAATCAACGATCTGCTTGACAATGTCGAACGTAGCGAGTCCAAACTGCAGGAAACCGAGGAACAGCTGAAGAAGGCCGAAGAGCAGCTGAAGAAGGCCGAAGAAACGCTGGAGGAGCGCAAGCTCGTCGACCGCGCCAAGGGCCTGCTGATGGACAAGGCGGACTTCTCCGAACAGGGCGCTTTCCGTTGGATTCAGAAGACCTCCATGGACCAGCGCATTCCGAAGAAGCGTCTGGCCATGGCCATCATCGCCAAGTATGGCGAACAGAAGTCGGAAGCAGAGGATGAGCGCTAACACACCAACTGTGGAAGGCACTTCACGCGGAACGCTATTGGTCGTTGACGGCCATTCTTTGGCGTTCCGCGCTTTTTTTGCCTTACCCGTAGAGAATTTCAGTACATCATCAGGTCAGGCCACCAACGCGGTCTGGGGATTCGCCACCATGCTTTCGCAGGTGATCGATGCCGAACATCCAGACCATCTTGCCGTCGCATTCGATGTGAAGGGCGGCACGTTCCGCAACCAGATGCTGCCGCAGTACAAAGGAACTCGCGACGCGGCCCCCGAGGAACTGCTCAGCCAGCTGCCATTAATCCAGCAGATGCTGACGGCCTTGGGCGTCACATACATCGAAAAACCCGGTTACGAAGGTGACGATGTGATCGGCACGCTCGCCAGCATGGGCGACCAGGCAGGCTACCGCACATTGGTGCTGTCCGGCGACCGTGATGCTTTCCAGCTGATCAACGACAACATCACCGTGCTGTATCCCGGCCACCATTTCAAAGACCTCAAACATATGACCCCGGATGCCGTGCAGGAGAAATATCATGTCTCTCCCGCGCAATACCCGGATCTGGCCGCCTTGCGCGGAGAAACCGCTGACAACATCCCCGGCGTTCCCGGAGTCGGCGACGGATTCGCGGCCAAATGGATCAACCAGTACGGCGGACTTGAGCAGATCATCGAACACGCCGACGAGATCAGCGGCAAAAAAGGCGAAGCCCTGCGCGAAAACATCGAACAGGTCAAACTGAACCGTTCCGTGAACGCTTTGGTTCGTGACCTTGATCTTGGCGTGTCGGTATCCGACCTGACATTTGGACAAGTCGACGCTGGTCAACTCGACGATCTATTCACCAAGCTCGAATTCGGTGTTCGGACCAAGAATCGCGTGCTCAAAACGTTCAATGCGGACAAACCATCCGGGGACGTGCACGAATCCAGCAAGCTCGGGCTGCCACATGTCGAAGACGTCAACGATCCGCATGTGGTGGAGACATGGGTCCAAAACCATTTCCCCGTGGTGCAGGAACATCTGCACGAACGCCATGAACGCTCCTCCAACGACATTCCGGAATTCGGCTTCGAAATCGATTCTTCGACCCGCTGCACGGACAAGGTGAAACAGTCCTGGACGCTTTACGCCGAAGGCACGAGCAAACCCGGAGAAGCCTCTCTTTCGGCATTGATGATCGCCGTGCACGGCGAAGCCATTCGCATCGACGTATTCAGTCCGGATATGGTGCAATGCCTGCAAAGGCTGTTCGACCGCTATCACCATTCCATGGTCGTGCACGGTTACAAAGAACATGCGCATCTGCTGGGCAGCATCGGCGTGGAACTTCCGGAACCATTGTTCGACACCAAGCTCGCCGGATATCTTGCCCATCCGGATTTCCACGCGGACACGCTGGAACAGGCTGCGGCCCATTTCCTTGATCTGCACATCGAAGCACAAGCCGAAGCCGCGACACAGGGAACCTTGGACTTCGACGAGCCTGAGGAAACCGATTCCAAGAACGACGAGCTGATACTCACCCGCACCGCAATCGTGGGGCTTTTGGCCGAATATTTGGCCGGTGTGCTGGATAAGCGCGAACAATTCGGTCTCCTCAAATCCATTGAGCTTCCGGTCTCTCAGGTCCTGCATGGCATGGAACAGGTCGGCGCCCAAGTGGATATGACACGTCTGGTGCAGATGCGCGACCAACTTGCCGCCGACGCTGCCCAGGCACAGGAAACGGCGTGGCAGTTCGCGGGGGAGCAGGTGAACCTGCAAAGCCCCAAACAGCTGCAGAAGATCCTGTTCGAAGACATGGGATTGAAACCGACGAAAAAAACCAAGTCCGGTTCATACACCACCAATGCCGCGGCATTGCAGACCTTGCGTGACCGCTCGTACGATAACGACCGCGCATGCCAGTTCCTTGACGCGTTGCTGATGCATCGTGAAAAGAACAAGCTCAAGCAGATCGTGCAGACGTTGATCGACGCCACAAACCGTCATGACGGTCGCATCCACACCACTTTCGAACAGACGGTGGCGGCCACCGGACGATTGAGCTCCGTCGATCCAAACCTGCAGAACATTCCGAACCGGGATCCCGCAGGTCGTGAGATTCGATCCGCGTTCGTGCCGGGAGAGGGCTTCGAATCGTTGCTGAGCTCCGACTACTCGCAGGTCGAACTGCGCATCATGGCCGACCTTTCCGGTGATGAGGCGTTGATAGAGGCCTTCCGCTCCGGCAAGGACTTCCATAAGTATGTGGCCAGCTTGGTCTACGGCATTCCCGTTGACGACATCACGTCCGATCAGCGTAGCCACGTCAAGGCGATGAGCTATGGACTTGCCTACGGTCTGAGCACGTATGGACTTGCCCAGCAGCTCAAGATCAAGCCCAAAGAAGCCGAAACGCTGAAAAACCAGTATTTCGCCACTTTTGGCAAAGTCCATGAATACCTTGAATCGCTTGTCTCGTCCGCACGCGAAAAAGGATATACCGAAACCATTTTCGGAAGGCGCAGGTATTTTCCCGGTCTCAAATCGCCGAACCGTGCCGTGAGGGACGCGGCCGAACGCGCCGCGTTGAACGCGCCTATCCAAGGCTCGGCGGCGGACATCATGAAAATCGCCATGATTCGTGCGTATGACGCACTGCAGGAAGCGAACCTTGGAAGTCGCCTCATACTGCAGATTCATGATGAACTTGTGGTGGAGATCGCGCCCGGTGAGGAGAAGCAGGCCACCGCGCTGGTGAAGGATGCCATGGAGCATGCCGTCACCATGGCCGTTCCGTTGGACGTATCGACGGGCATCGGTTCCGATTGGCAATTGGCGGCCCACTGATCCGTTCCCGTCGGATAATCGAAGGCTGATTAAAAAAGAAAGAAGGAAGATTGTGGCAACGTTGAAGCAGGTCGTGGATGTGCTTGAAACGCTGTATCCGCTGCGATACGCGGAACAATGGGATGAGCCGGGACTCATCGTGGGAGACCTTCGCCACGACGTGCGCAACATCGCGTTCGCGGCGGACCCATCCATGGCGGTGATCGACCAGGCTATCGCCGGAGGCATCGACCTGCTGATCTGCCACCATCCGCTGTTCTTCCGTTCCGTGCATGCGGTCTCCGGACTAGGATTCCGTGGTGAGATCGTCCGGAAGCTCAACCTCGCCGGTTGCGCGCTGTGGGTTGGGCACACCAATGCCGATGCCTCCTACCGAGGAGTCGGCATGGCCGCCGCCGACGCGTTCGGCCTGATCGAACAGCGTCCGCTGGTACCCATCGAAGATCCGAAAGCCGAACATCCGGTCGGATTGGGCCGTGTCGGCCGGTTGCAGGAGCCGATCGCATTGCGTGATTTCGCCCGTCGTGTGGCCGACGCGCTGCCATACACCGAACTTGGCGTGCAGGTGTGCGGCGACCTTGACGCGACGATCGGCACGGTGGCGGTATTGCCGGGCTCGGGCGATTCCCTGTTCGATGAAGTGCGTGCCGCAGGCGTCGATGTGTATGTGACCAGCGATCTGCGCCATCATCCGGTGACCGATGCCATCGAGCAGGCGCGCTATGAGGCGTCCATGCGTGCCGCGGATATCGAACTCGGCCGAGGCGACGCCACTGTTCGTCCGATGTTCGTCAACACGCCACACAGCGCCATCGAATCCATATGGTTCCAATACGCCATGGGCGATGTGCCTCGTGCCGTATCTGAGGCGACCGGAGACATCCCCACCGTCCGCTGGATTTCCATGAACACCGATCCCTGGAATCTGGTACTGCCGTCCTGCGGGCAGGAACGCTGAACGACGATGTCCGATACGACCAGCATGGATATGTCGCTGAACGAATCCAGCGATGGCGTGGACATGACCAGACCGGCCACAGTACTCAGCAGGGAGCACGTGTATCAAGGCGCGATTTTCGGCGTGGAGGACATGCGTATCGCGTTGCAGACACGAGACGGCGGACAAACCGTGATCCGCAGACAGGTGATGCGGCACGCGCCCTGTGTGGTCATGCTGGTGCATGACTGCGCGCAGGATTTGTACTTGGTCGAACGAGAATACCGTGTCGGCTGCGACGCCTTCGCCTACGGTCTGCCGGCAGGACTCATCGATGACGGGGAAGACGTCGATGCGGCCGCATTGCGTGAGCTGCGCGAAGAGACCGGCGTCGAGCCAATCGACGAAAACAGTTGCGATATCGACCATGTCGGGCAATTCTATTCATCCGAGGGCATGACCGACGAACTGGCCAACATCATGGTGATGCACCTGCGCCACTGGCAGGCCGTCGAACGGCATTTCGACGCCGACGAGCATGTCGAATCTGCTTGGATCCCGTGGAAGCAGCTACGAGACACGCACATCACGGCCTCCAATTCGGAGATCGCCATTTTGCATGAGCAAATTCGCAGAATGCGGCAACAATAGCGGCCTGCAGGTTTCGAATTGTAAAAACAATCGCCGGAATAAACGAAATAACGAATTCAACTCGCAAAACGTGCGATACTTGAATTATGCAAATCAGACCTGGATCGATGTATCCACTCGGTGCGAGCTACGACGGCGCCGGCGTGAATTTCGCCCTCTTCTCTCAAGTGGCCCAGAAAGTCGAGCTTTGTCTTTTCGATGAGGAAGACCGTGAGACCCGAGTGGAAATGACGGAGCAGAACTCCTACGTATGGCATAATTATCTGCCGGGAATACAACCCGGGCAACGGTACGGCTATCGTGTGTACGGTCCGTATGATCCAGCAAAGGGCCTGCGGTGCAACCCGAACAAGTTGCTGCTCGACCCGTACGCAAAAGCCATCGAGGGAAACATCGACGGTGACGAAAGCCTCTATTCGTATTGGTTCAAAAGCCCTGAGGACGTAACCAGCATGAATACGCTGGATTCCGCGCCGCATACCATGAAATCGGCCGTGGTCAATCCGTATTTCGACTGGGGCAACGACCAACATCCGAACATCTCCTACCATGATTCGGTAATCTACGAAGCCCATGTGCGTGGCATGACCAATCTCAACCTGGACGTGCCGCCGGACATCCGTGGAACCTACGCGGGCCTCGCATATCCATCGGTCATCGAATATCTGAGGAAGCTCGGCGTCACCGCCATCGAACTTATGCCGATCCACCAGTTCGTCAACGACAGCTTCCTGCAGGAAAAAGGCCTGAGCAACTACTGGGGCTACAACACCATCGGCTTCTTCGCGCCTCATAACGCGTACTCAAGCTCCGGACAACGCGGCGAGCAGGTCAACGAATTCAAATCCATGGTCAAGGCCTACCATCGCGCCGGCATGGAAGTGATCCTCGACGTGGTGTACAACCACACCGCCGAAGGCAACAACCTCGGCCCGACCCTAAGCTTCAAAGGCATCGACAACGGTGCCTACTACCGTCTGGTCGACAACGACCGACGCCACTACTTCGACACGACCGGCACCGGCAACTCCCTGCTGATGCGCTCGCCGCACGCGCTGCAGCTCATCACGGACAGCCTGCGCTACTGGGTCACCGAAATGCATGTCGATGGTTTCCGATTCGATCTTGCGGCCACGCTGGCCCGCCAATTCCAGGAAGTCGACAAGCTGTCCGCCTTCTTCGACATCGTCGAACAGGATCCGGTCATCTCCCGTGTCAAGCTCATCGCCGAACCTTGGGATTTGGGTTCCGGCGGCTATCAGGTGGGCGGCTTCCCGTCCAGCTGGTCCGAATGGAACGGCCGCTACCGTGATTGCGTGCGTGACTTCTGGCGTTCGCAACCATCGACGCTACCGGAATTCGCCAGCCGTCTGATGGGCAGCTCCGACCTATATCAGATGAACGGCCGCCGTCCGGTGGCTTCCGTGAACTTCATCACCGCACATGATGGCTTCACCATGAACGATTTGGTGAGCTACAACGAGAAGCATAACGACGCCAACGGCGAAGGCAATAGGGATGGCGAAAGCAACAACCGTTCCTGGAACTGCGGTGTCGAAGGCCCGACCACCATCAAGGACGTCAACGACCTGCGGCAACAGCAGATGCGCAACATGTTCGCGACGCTGCTGTGCAGTCAGGGCATTCCGATGATCTGCGGCGGCGATGAGGTGGCACGCACGCAACAGGGCAACAACAATGCCTATTGCCAGGACAACGCCATTTCATGGACTAATTGGGATCTTGACGATAGTCAGAAGGATCTGCTTGAGTTCGTTTCGAAGCTGATTCATCTGCGACTCGAGCACCCGGTGCTCCACCGGCGTCGTTTCTTCACCGGCCGCGAGCCAGGAGACCCGGACGATAAGATTCCGCAGGTCGAATGGATGGACCACACCGGTTCCATCATGGACATGGAAGATTGGTCCAACACCCACGCGTTCTCGGTGATGATCTATCTGAACGGTTCCGATATTCCGGAAGCCGACTGGTATGGCAACCAGATGGTGGACAATAACTTCATCCTGATTTTCAACGCGCATTACGAGCCGATTATGTTCACCTTGCCGGACGAGCGGTATGGCAAGAAATGGCGTCTGGTCGTCGACACGCATAATCCGAAGGGTCCGGAACTCAACTATGAGGCCGGCTTCGCGATCACGGCGCAGTCGAGAAGCTTCCTGTTGCTGATGAGCGATAGAAAGCCCACCACAAAGAACTACGATTTCTGATAGCCATGAGAACAGGCGAGGTGCCATCCGTACGGGTGACACCTCGCCGTATTGTTTGTGGACTGTGCTCGTGAACCGTTACGAGAATTAGACTTCCGACGAGAGTCGGGAAACGGTTCCAGGAACGGTTTCGCTGACCTCCGCAAGATCCTCGACGGATTCTGGCCGCTTGGTTTGCGCCAGAATAAGCTGCGTCTGCACACGATCGGATTCGATGGCCGCAATCTGCCGTGAAAAGATGATGAACCAGCCCAGAAACATCATGCCGGCAAGAGCCTCGACGTTCGTCAACGTGTTACGCCCCGCCAACCACTGGAACCCGGCAAGAGCCCCGATCACGATAGCTAGGTCTGAAATCACATATACTACTTTTGAAAGCTGCGGGGCCAGCCAAGGCAGCGCGATCATCAGCACGCTCATCAGGCAGGGAAGACCGCGGGCGAATACGTTGTGCAGAATCGGATGCGGCGTGTAACGGAACATGCCGATGCCGATGAAGGCGATGCCTGCGAGCGTCAGCATGGTCGATAGCAGAAGAATCCGCGCCTTGAAGTGTTTGGGAGCTTCTTTTTCATCGTTTGCAGACAGATACTGCATCTGCAGACGGTGCGTGGTGATGAGCTCCGAAATCGCGAAATAGCTGATGATGACGATGCAGACGCCGGCCAACATCAATGTCGAATTGAACATACGAGCAGCAAAAGTGGTTCGATCGCCCAATTGGGAGAAATTGTTGTTGTACCAGTATGGATCATCGGACGTCAATCCTGCGATGCTGACACCGGAAACCACGAAGAACGGCAACAAGGATGCGATGGTCTTGGCATTCATGAGTTCCGCCTGTACGAACGTGACATAGCCTACGACCCCCGAGATCGCGGCGCAGAGTGCAGTCAGATAGCCTTTTAACGTGCGCAACCCCATCATGTTGCTGGCAATGGAAAGCAGCATGAACGCCGTGACGAAAATGGTCGACGCGTAGACCACGGACAAAGCGAGTATCTCGAAGATACGGCGAATAGGAATGGTCCAGCCATGTTTCAACGTCATCGACCTGGAGTTGCACGCATACCCCAAGGTGAACGAGATGACTCCACATCCCGCGGTGATTCCGGCACACACGGTGAACAGGCGTTGGGTGACACGCCAGATGGCGGGAGCGAATTGCAGATATAGGTCCATGGCGATCCATGCAAGAGTGGCGCATGCCATGAAGGAAATGATGCCTGAAGCCTCGGCTTGCTGATGACGTCCCATGCGCGTTCCCTCCAGTATTTGCCATTCTAGCCTGTCGTTGTCCTACCATACGCTACAATGGAAACTCGTGTTCACCTGCCACGTGCGGGAGTGCATGAACGGGCTGTAGCGCAGTTTGGTAGCGCGTCTGCTTTGGGAGCAGAATGTCGCAGGTTCAAATCCTGTCAGCCCGACAACGAAAGTAATGTCCTCCGCAATCGGATAGATTGCGGAGGACATTTAGTTATATACGCGATCGCATCAGTCCTGAATGACGGTGCCGACAATGCCGGAGACGATGGCCATAATCAGCGATCCGATTACGGACCACCAGAATCCATCGATGGTTACTCCCACGTCGAACAGGCTTATGGCCAGCCAAGACGCAAGCTCCATGAACAGCCAGTTGATGATTAACGCGATTAGTCCGAACGAGAGAATCGAAAATGGCAATGCGATGGTGTGCACGATCGGTTTGATCGACGCGTTGATCAACGCAAGGAACAACGCGAACGCGCCGATGCCGAGAATGGGTGGTTCGCCAACGGCGTGCATGCCGGGAAGCAGTGTGACCATGACCCCGGCCGCAATGGTCAAAACCAACCAACGTGAAATGAAATGCTCCATGACAGCATCGTATTACATTGCGTTGTCTTATGAAAAAGGAATGTATTTGTGGAACATGCCAGGAAGACGACCTATGCGAGACGGGCGCGGCGTTTTCCACATGGTTTGGTTACCATGAACCATATGGAAGCACTTCATGAGAACCTGTGGCCGGCACCGTATGCCGGCAAACCGTTGAACGCCACTGTGGTGGTACCGGGCAGCAAATCACTGTCGAACCGTTATCTCATTCTCGCGGCGCTCGGACATCGACCCGTGCGATTGGTCGGTCTATTGCGTTCACGTGACACCGAGTTGATGATGGACGCGTTGCGCGTGTTGGGAGTGCGCTGCGAAATCGACGAGCAGGTTGACACCACGGTTACAGTGGTGCCGCCGTCCGACGGCCGGTTCCACGGTGGTACGAAGGTGTTCTGCGGTC
>ERZ839767.5878-NODE-5878-length-10483-cov-4.656502_pt1 | contig 10483 bp, 6 predicted proteins | sample MGYA00519879_ERZ839767 | MGnify/ENA primary metagenome ERZ839767 (study PRJEB31850, sample SAMEA3708852) | human gut metagenome | biome: human gut; feature: human-associated habitat; material: faeces | place: China | collected 2014 ...
AAACACTTGTCGTCCAATTCATCGCCATGTTAGTAGAAATCCATGATTCACCGCTTAATAATTCACCTATTTCAGCAATAAAACAATTGTATATGTAATCATTATACCCATTCGATACCCCTATTGAAATTTTTAAATTTTCATAATCCTTTTTTGAATGATTAACAACCTTAACCTTCATCCTGGTCACACCATTTACTCGCTGCAGAGTCATGGGGGTTATTTCTATCTCATCATAAGATTTCATCTGATACATTTCCAAACTGCGATTTACTAATTTCTCTCCATCCCAATCTACCCAATCACAAAGATATTTCCAATCATTTTCAAAATTGTCATCCGATGCCTTCACAGGCTGTGAGAGCATAAGTGCAGAAATAACCGATAAAATCAGGATTATTGATAGTTGTTTCTTTTTTTTAATACTCATGGCACACCTCTTTACTACGTTATTTGAATCCATTTACAATTTTTTTGCACTCATTCTTTATGATATTATATACATTAGTTTTAATTTTTGTCAATTTGCCGACTGTATATATTTCACCACTAATATTCTCCTGAGTAGCATATTCCATACTAATAAGCATAACATAAACCACCAATATATTTTTTCCTAATTTTTAACGCAAGAAGAGGCGCCACTCTTGCGAGTAACGCCTCAGTTGATTTTATGTAAAATAGTTTTATTAGTGGGTTAGTTTTTTTCAAGTGTAATATCCTTCACCACAAGATGCATATTGGCAGGAAGACTGGAAAGCTGAAGATTAAATCCTGCCACTGTGATAATGTCAGCGGGGTTCGTTTTTGCAATTACTAATTCGCATGTCTGCCCTGTAAACGGTGAAGAAAGCCAAAAATTATTTATCATTGTATCATCTTCACCCTCCCAGTTTATATCAATGCCCTGACTATATCCATTCAATTCTCCTATCGGTGCATAAGCAATTTTCCCATATATTGGTGTCCCTTCTGCGTTTGCATAATCGGTAATCACATTGCCTTCTTTATCCCGCACTTCCCATGTCACCTCTAATGCATCATAGGAAGCCATATTAATATTATTATTTTCAAGATATGCAGAGAAATCTACAAAGTTCAAAGCTTCACCCGGTATAAACTCAATACCTAACGCAGATTTGCCTGCCTCTACAACAGTGCCACCAGAAGAAACTGAAGTTGTCTTTGCCGTAATATTATCACTTGCCAAACCAAATTTATGAGTTTTGACCTCAATAACTTTGTCTGGATCTCTAACTTTCATCTGAATAGAACCTGTTACGCCACTTCCATCTGTTGCTTCTGCAGTTATTGTTACAGTACCCTCTACACCCTTTTTAGCTGTCACAACTCCCTGAAAATTTACTGTTGCTATATCCTCGTTATCGGATGTCCATTTAACAATCTGGCGAGATGCATCAGCAGGAGTAACTACAGCCGACAAAGTTCTAGATTTACCAGCCTCAAGTTCTGTTTTATAAGATTCTACATCAATTCCCGTAACAAGTTTGTCACATTTAACTTTAACAAAATCAATATTGTGAATTGTCACTTCAACATCGGAAGCCTGTGGACATATTGCGATAGCAGTCAATGTTTCAGGATTTGCTCCTTTCCACATCAGTGTCTGCATTGGAATATAAACAACACGTGTTTCGTATTCCGCTTTCGCTTTATTCCCAGCAGAAAATGGCGAAGCATCCTCCCATATCGAATCCGTTGGTGTATGAATCCAAGCTCCTTCATATGTCTCTGATGTAGGTCTCCCTGGAAAATCAGCAGTACGAAGTTCTTCATTTCCATTATACGTTCTAAAATTCAACTCATTTTGAGATGTTACAACTATGCGAATATAATCATATTCTGAGACATCCTTCGTACCATTATCATATCCGGAAAATCCTTCTCCTCGAGTATCCGATACATCAATGATTTGATCTTCATTTGTTACCGGATTAATATAAAATGATACCCCTGAGTTATAATCTCTTGATGATGTAAACGCTACTGAGCCATCAGCAAAAAACCTTGTTTTTTTTGTGATTTGTTCTCCATCACTTCGTTTATATGCAGATGTGAATGTTGTTTCATTTAATTCTGATATCGTAATCGGATATGTTTTAGATTCGTCAATATCAACTTTCCTATCATCTACATAAATGCTATTTACCGGTGTTGCTGTTGGCGTCGCTGTTGGTTCGACCGTTGGTGCTGCTGTTGGTTCGACCGTTGGTGTTGCTGTCGGTTCAACCGTTGGTGTTGCTGTCGGTTCGACCGTTGGTTTTGACGTTGGTGTTTGTGTTGGCGTTGCTGTCGGTTCAACCGTTGGTGTTTCTGTCGGTCTTTGCGTTGGCAAAGTCGTTTGAGGCACTTCTTTTGTCGGCATTACTTGCTGCGTATTATTTGGCGTAATTTGTGGTGTAACAGTTGGTGCTTTTGTCTGCTGCTTTTCCTGTTTTTTCTGAAAAACCATTACCGTGGCTATGTACTTTTTCCTGCCAACCTTCGCCTGCACTTTTGCCTTTCCGGTCTTTTTGGCTTTGACCATAACACTATTTTTTTTCTTTTTACTAAGAGATACATTTTTCTTTCCGGATATCACAGTCCATTTTGTTTTCTTTTTATTATTTTTGAGCTTGATTTTAACAGTATTGCCCACATATACATTAACCAATTTCTTTTCAAGTTTAACCTTTTTCTTAGCTGCGCTACTCTCCCATTCACCAGAAGAAAAAACACTGCAAATTGTTAAACAAACGGCAAGATAAACTGCAAACATCCTCTTTAATTTCTTATCCATATTCATTCCTCCATTTTTACTCATTTTGCTGCTTTTGAATATAAGCAATAACATCGCCAACTTTTTTTAAATTTTTAATTGCTCTGTCAGAAATTTCAATATCAAATTCATCCTCAACAAGGCAAACAAGGTTCACCAAATCAAGAGAATCAATTTCCAAATTAGCAATTAATACGGTAGATTCCGTTATGGCAATCGCTTCATTTCCCGTATATTCACAAATTATTTTTGTTAGTCTTTCTAACATTCTATTTTCCTCCTTTCGCTGCGTTTGATTTTTTTCGTTGTTGTTTTAGGAAACTCCATGTCCCTTACAATAACTCTGCCAATGTTTCTAATTTGTGGCAACTTTTGATTCAGAATTTGAATATCGTTATATATTTTTTCTTTTCCATCAGTAACATCTTCATCGAGATATACTTCTGCAATAATGATATTATCTTTTCCATACACAATGCATTCTTTCACATAAGTAATCCCATAAATTTCTTGCTCAATCGATTCAGCCGGTATATTCTCGCCATTACTAAGAATAATTAAATTTTTAATTCTCCCAGTAATATATAACACTCCATTTTCGTCAATTTCCCCAATATCACCGGTTTTAAACCATTCACCAATAAATGCCTTTTTATTTTCTTCTTCGTTATGATAATAACCAAGCATAACATTTTCACCCTTAACTAACACTTCACCATCCTCAGCAATTCTGACATCGTTACAACATAGCGGCACACCCACACTTCCTATGATATTCCATTCATTCCGGTTTACTGCAACAATAGGCCCACATTCCGTAATTCCATAACCATTAAGCACCCTAATACCAAATGCTTCAAACTCCTTAATATATTTCTCATTAATTGGTGCACCACCGATCACAATTAAATCTAGTTTTCCACCAAATGCCGCAGTAACTGATTGAAATAAAACTTTTCGCAAATCAATTTTACATTTTAACAAAATATTACTTACTTTTATAAGTATTTTTAACAATCTCTCCTTGCCTTGTTTTTTAGCAGTTGTCCAAATATTTTTATGAAACATTTCAACAAATAATGGCACGGCAAATATGTTTTGCGGTCTTGATTTTTGGAAATCAGCAACAAGCTTTTTTAAACTTCTATTAATATAAATCGGATACCCATAGAACATAACCGCATAAACCCCTGCAACTAAACCAAATACATGATGTAACGGCAGTACAAGCAGGGACGTACCGGATATCTCTACATTACAACTTGCGCCATACATACAAGAACAAAAATTGTTATGTGTCAGCATAACGCCCTTACTTGCACCTGTGGTTCCTGACGTATAAACAATAGAAGCTAGATCATCCTTGCAGACTCTTGAATTAATATAATCCATACATCCACTTTCAATCAAATTTTGACCGTTTTCAATGTATTTCTGCATATCTTTCATATTGATGTAAATTACATCCGGTAATTTGCTTTGTAACTGTTCCACAATGTCCGCATAGGTATCGGAATATACAACCGAATTACTTTCACTATCTATTAAAAGTTTCTCAATGTTGTTTGTCTCAAGTTCTTTATCAATGGGAACAATTACATTTCCACCGCAAGTAGCAGCAAAATGCGTTACGATCCATTCATAACTGTTTTCTCCAAACACCGCTATATGACTGCCAATACCAATTCTACTAAAAAGATAAGTGCCAAAAGCATTAACATCGAACTTAAATTTAGAACAACTAACAGAAATATCCTGTTTTCTGTTTTGATATACAAATACCTCTTTCTCGCCGTATTCTTTTGCACAAAAATCAAGCAATTCCTTTATCGTGTAAACCAAAGGGTGTTGATACAATTCATAGTTTCTCATTTTCTTTTTAGTCCCCCAATTTTTCAAAATATTCCACATACTTACGTAAATAATCAATTCCCACATCTATCCATTCAAAACCATATTGTTTCAAATACTGCACTGTAAAATCACTTTGAATATGAATATTACTATCATAATTAAGCGGATATTCTTCATTCATATCATTGATAAATGCATTTAAAATATTTTGGTTGGAGGAGTCATACAAAAGTCTTTCAAAATCTTCATACGGGATTTTCTCAACACTATGGTTCATACCGGCTAACATTTCAAAAACATCTTTAACTTTAATTGTTTTTGGATTGTTAATATGAAATACCGTTTGTAAATTATTAAAATTACGAGTAATAACCATAACTGCTCTCGCCGCTTCATCAACTGGTGTAAACTCTACTTCCAAATCAGATAACGAATCAGGGTATACTCCCAAATCAATCAATGCTTTTATCCTTTTTAAAAATGCATTTGATTTATAATTTCTTTGGAAAACACCATCACTCACCCGATTTGTTAAATTTCCCATTCGCATAATATTAGCTGACAATCCATCCGTCATGGCATCTAGTACAACTCTTTCTGCTTCAAATTTGCTTCGCGCATATACATTTACCAACGATTGACCTATATAAAAACTTCTTTCCGTAAATACAGTATTGTTTTGCAGCATTTTGTTTTCAAAACCATTCCCTGATATCGTAAGTGTTGAAATGTGAATCAGCTTTGCATTAGATTCTTTACAAAATTGCACCAATCTTTTCGTTCCATCCACATTAATTTCCTTAAAATAACGATATGTACCGTAATGCTTAACATTTGCAGCACAGTTAATAACCGTGTCTACTTTCTGAAGCAGTTTCTTATATTCCAAATCTGTCAATCCCATTCCATCTCTTTGCAGGTCAGCACATATGACTTCAATACGATTCATATCAATATACTTTTTGTCAAAATAAAACGCAAGCAATTCTTTCAATCGTGTTGTACTATCCATTTTGTCCTTACCACGTACAAGACAATATGCCAGACCATTGTCATTGTCAAGAAAATCTGCAAGAATATGAATGCCAAGATATCCTGTTGCTCCGGCAAGAAGAATATTCCCTACATCTTTTTCTCTTAAGAGGGCAATATTTTCAATCCTATTTTTCTGTAAAATATCATTAATACCCATAAAATCAATATCTGCATAAGATAGATACTTTTTGTCATCACTTTCGATGCATTTGCAAAGTTCTTTTATCGTAGGAAAATCAAAAACGTTTTGAAGGTTAAAATAAATCCCCTCATTATGCGCTGTTGAAACAAGTTCAATTGCATTGAGGCTGTCACCACCCAAATCGAAAAAGTTATCTTCAATTCCTATCGGTGATGTACCCAGAACCTCTTCCATTATTTTACAAACTTTTCCTTGCATTGACGATTCGGGTGCAACATATTCCATGTTGCACAAAATATTTTCAAGATCTATTTCCGGTAAACCTCTTCGATTTATTTTACCACTTGAGGTTAATGGCATTTCATCAAGATGAAAGTAAACATGTGGCAGCATATAAGATGGTAGCTTTTTCCCGATATTACTACGGATATCCTTTGCATCAATCTTATCACCTGAATAAAAAGCACAAATAAGCTGCCTATTCTCCTTATTTTTGCGCACCACGACAACAACTTGTGATATACCATCCATGTCACAAATGACATTTTCAATCTCTCCCAGTTCAATACGCAGCCCTCTGATTTTTACTTGATAGTCATTTCTACCAACATAGGCGACATTTCCATCCTCTCTCCAATAAGCAAGATCACCTGTTTTATAAAGTTTTCCCTCTCCAAACGGATTATCAACGAATTTTTCATCCGTAAGTTTAGGCCTGTTTATGTACCCGGCACCAACCCCCTCACCAGCAATGCAAAGTTCACCCGTAATACCAACAGGAAGCATTTTCAAATATTTATCGACAATATAAACCTGTGTGTTAGCGATTGGTTTTCCAATATGAATATCCAGTTTATCCTTACGCTCTAATTTGCCGCCAAGATCCCATACGCTACATTCACTGGGTCCAAGTGGATTATATACTTGAGCCTTCGGTGCTTTATCATATATTTGTGCCAACAATTCATGTGTCAATGGCTCACCTGAAGTACAGATGCATTCTAATTGTTTAAGAGCCTCACAATTACACTTATCATCAAAATAAATTTTCAGACGAGTTGGTGTTGTCATAACTACATTGACATTGTTCTTTGCAACTATATCTAAAAATTTCTGTCCCATTGTGCTCTCATCATCATCTAAAATCACGGTAGTAAAACCATTTGTTAATGGTAGTAATGATTCTGCAATAAAATAATCAAACGACACACTATTTACACATGCAAACACACAATCATCAAGTTTATCCAATGTTTCATGAGTATTATTATTTATACAAAAGTTCGTAATACCTTTCCCAGTAAGCATACAGCCTTTTGGATTTCCTGTGCTGCCAGACGTATAAATAATATAACAAACATCACGATTCACAACAGACTCTGCTGTATCCATTGCTACTATATTTTCAAAATCCTCAATTGTAAAAATATTTGTATTAATCTTATTTTTCATCCGTTCATCCGATATCATTAATTTCACATCACAATCCATGCACATATAATCAATACGTTCTGTCGGATATCGTTTATCAACCGGAAGAAATACTGCTCCAATTTTAAGAATAGCTAATTGAAAAACTATCAATTTATAACTTCTCTGCAAATGCACTGCAACAATATCCCCAGACTTTATACCACACGAAATCAATTTATTTGCATAATTTTGTACCAACTTTTCTAAATCACAATAAGTAATTGTTAAATTTTTAAATCGAACGGCAATTTTGTTAGGAACCGCATGAACCTGTTTTTCAAACAATTGATAAACGCTAATATCTACAGGATTCACAACTGCTGTATCATTATAATCAAGCAGATACTTTTGTTTCTCTTCCTGTGAAAGAAGATTCAATTCATATAGTTTTTTACTGTCATCTGCAATAGCACTAAAAAGTAAATTGCAAAAATGGTGATACATATTTTCTATATCGTTGACTGTAAATTTATCTTTCTGATAGTCGAAATGAATATAAAAGCATCCTTTATTATCACGATCCTCAATATGTATTTGCAAACTTTCACTTTGAGTTCCACAAGGATACCATGTTGTTTCAATCTCATCTCCGGTAACCGTGGCATTTTGATAACTTATCACGACATCGTAAAGTCTTTCTTTAAAACCAAACACTTTACGAATTGTAGAAAGTACTTCTCCATAATTATACTTTTGATGACGTAATACCAAAAGACTGTTTTCATCAATTGAGAAGAGATTTTCAGCAAAAGATTTGCTATTATCCAATTCCATCAGCATTGGTACCGTATTAATGAACATTCCTGCCATATTTTTTTCTTTCATACCACTACGATTAAGTACAGTCGTTCCAATATAAAACTTTTCAGAGTTCATCTTCAAACGATTCATATAAACCGAAAACACCGCCGTAAACAGTACAAATACCGAGACACCTTTTTTCTGAGCATACGTTTTAATTATTTTTGCGTTGTCTTTGCCAATAACAAAAGTTTTACGACAGGCTTTCACTGAATTACTCACCATATCACTTAAATATGTTACTTCATCACACTTTTTAAATTGCTCAACAAAAAATTCTTTATCCTTTTCATAACGTTTACTTTGAAGATAAGTGCTTTCAGTCTTTACATAATCTATATAGGAATAAGCCGTTACATCCTCTCCCTTCATCATCTTCATAAATTGATTACCTAGAAGCGACAACGTCCAAGCATCGCCAATAATATGATGTAACTTTATCAATAACCCATATCGCTCCGGCAGCAAAACAATATTGATTTCACAAAGATTACCATGTGAGTCAAGTGGTGTCTTTGCATAATTGCGAGCATACGAATCAAGTTCATCTTTTGTATGAAACTTTAGCACATTGAAATCCTGCTCGGAATAGTCGCACACTGTTTGGGAAACTTCATGCCCCATTTCCGTAATCTCTATACGAAGTGCTGTATTAATTTGATAAAGTTGATTAACATTTTTTTTAATTAGGGATAAATCCTCATCCCCATTCACAAGTATGCTGCCGCAAATAACTGCTATCGTCCCACCGGCAAACTTTTCCATATCATATATCAATTTTTGCGGTTTTGTCAGTTGCATATTTTTCATCCTCTCAGCAAACGTTGCGGAATTTCTTTGATTTTATTCCCTAACAACCTGTACATTCTCGTCACAAAATAATTCATCCAATCTTGAGCATTGACTTATATCCAATGTTGTTAATTTGTTATTAGAACAATTCAATTCTCTTAACTCCTTACATTTAGTTACATCTAAAGTTGTTATGCCATTATCTTCGCAGTTCAATACCCTTAACTTTGTACACTTAGTTACATCTATCGTTGTTAAATCATTTCCCTTGCAATACACCCACACCAAGTTCAAACACTCGCTAACATCCAATGTTATTAAGCCATTATCTTCGCAATGCAATGATTCCAAAGTAGGACACTTGCTTGCATCTAGCGTTTTTAAGTCATTTTCTTCGCAATACAATGATTCCAAAGTAGGACACTTGCTTAAATCCAACGTTTTTAAGTCATTTTCTTCGCAGTTCAACGATTTCAAATTAGGGCACTTGCTTAAATCTAGCGTTTTTAAGCCATTATCTCGACAATACAACGATTCCAAATTAGGACACTTGCTTAAATCCAGCGTTGTCAGTTTATTATACTCACAAGCCAAGCTCGTCAAATTAGGACATTCGCTTAAATCTAACGTTGTTAAGCCGCTTGATTCACAATACAACGTTTTCAAATTAGGACACCTGCTTAAATTTGGCATTTTCAAAATACCGCCACAAAACAATTTTAACAAATTGGGGCACTTGCTTAAATCTAACTTTAGCAGTTTATTCGCAGAACAGTCCAAACCCTGCAAATTGGAACACTCGCTTATATCTAGTGTTGTCAGTTCGTTATCGAAGCATGTCAATGTTGTCAAATTACGACACTTACTTACATCTAATGACTTTAAATTGGCATGCGTCACAAAGACACTCTTTAACCCGGAAAAATCATTTAAATCCAATGTCCCTCCAATAATATGATCACTCCAATATATTCCTGTTAACACATCATTTTCCCACTGATATTCCTCTTCATTTTGAATATCCTCAGACACCGTAGAGCCTTTTGCACGAAGTTTACTTATTAATAACTTCAACTTCCCTTTATCGTTTTTCTCTTCTCGCGATGGTGTATTTGTTGGCGCATTTGTTGGTTTTATTGTTGATATTGCTGCATTATTAGAGGGACTACCTGGCTCCTTACTTACCTCCGGTGTAGGAGATACACTTGGTCTCTTGCTTTCTCCCACCTTGTTTTTCGCCTTTGCCGTAACCTTAACCTTGCAGCTATATTTCTTTGCTCCAATCACTGCTCGCACGGTAGCGTTTCCTTTTTTAATGCCCTTTACTGTGCAACTTTTCTTGCTCTTCTTCACAATCTTCACGTATTTTTTGCCTTTACTAACCTTCCACTTTACAGCCCGCTTGTTGTTCTTCAGCTTCAAAACTTTTTTTGCTCCAACAACTACTTTTGCTGTCCTTGGCAGAGTCACCTTTGCCGCCATTGTCGGAACACCGGTGCCATAACTACTAACCATCATTGCAGCGATTGTTACTGCTGTGAAATATTGTTTGGTTCGTTTTTTCATACTTTTCTTCCTCTCTTTCAATCTTTTATGTCATTTTATCA
>ERZ839767.5882-NODE-5882-length-10476-cov-2.626715_pt1 | contig 10476 bp, 4 predicted proteins | sample MGYA00519879_ERZ839767 | MGnify/ENA primary metagenome ERZ839767 (study PRJEB31850, sample SAMEA3708852) | human gut metagenome | biome: human gut; feature: human-associated habitat; material: faeces | place: China | collected 2014 ...
CGGGCGATAACTTGAGCACTTATTTATACTATTTTGTATTTCACTGCAAATTCTGATTATCAGACTCTTTTCTGCGGCTGATAAAGAAAGCCCCAGCTGCCCCAGCCATAACTACAACACCGATGATAGTGAAGAGGTATGTTCCCATTCCACCTGTGGATGGAAGAGATCCAAGCTTGGTATCATTCATACTAGTTGTCTGTGTAAGAACGTCACTTGCAATTCCATTATCATCCTCAGCAACTTCCAGTGTTGCACTAACGTCAGTTGTATTTACAGAATATCCCTGTGGTGCTGTAACCTCTTTAAATTTATATGTTCCAACATCAAGTCCCTGTACTTTAACCTTACCATTTGCATCTGTTACAACTTCTGTCACAGCACCTTCAGTATCAGCTGGAACATATTTATATGCGCCATTAGAAAGTTTTACAAATGTTAATGCATCTGCTGCACCATCTTTTCTTACTTCAAATCCTGCGTTTGCAAGTGTAACATTGTTCTCACCATATTTTGTTAATGTGATGTTACCTTCATAAGTTTTACTTTCTTTGCTTCCATACTCATTACCATTTTCATGTCCGGCTGTTGCTGTATTGGTGATGGTGTCATTTTCTGATGTAACTTTTACCTGATAAGTAATTACTACCTGTTCTCCAGCATGGCTGTTTGCATCATTAATCATGGCACTTAAATCAACGCTGAATTTATTATTTACGCTATCAAAGCTAATTGGATAAGACTCTGTTACATCCTCTCCATTTAATGTGATTGTTGCCTGGTCTGTATTTACATATTCAGCACCTGTCAGTTTATCATATGCCCAGAAAGATTTATCTTTATCTGTAGGATTGATGTATGGTACATTTGTGCTTACTGTGTAAGTAAGGACATCTCCTGTTTTTGTTACATTGTCAGTATCAAGAACTTTCTTGTTTACCTGAATAGGTGTTTTCTTTGCGTTTACAATTGCATTTGTTAAATTCGGAACTTCACCAAATCCAACATATGCTGACATAATATTATAGGTATATCCTACTTCTGTTGCCTTTACTAAGTACACACCTGCTTCACTGACTGTCTGTGGATTACTCATCTCTACAAAAGTAACTTTTCCTGCTGCTAATGCCTGAGCTTTTCCTAATTTCTCAGCATCCGTATTTGCAATTAATGCCTCAATTGCTGCCTGTGCATCATCAGCAGCCACTCCATATGCCTCAATATATGCATTTTTCACATCATCATTTACAAAAGCCCAACCTGTTCTCGTTGTCTGATCTGCTTTAATAACCTGTGCATAAGTTAAAGTTGCATTGTCGGCATTATTCACTGTAATTGTTGCAGTAGGTCCATCCGCGAACGCGGTAGATGCCATTGCCAGCACCATAATCGCTGCCACTAATAATGCACCAATCTTTTTAAATAAATTTTTCATAAGGTTTGCTCCTTTCTTTCTCTGCATTTTTCTTTTTCGCCCTTCATCGGCCATTTACAATTAATGTGTTACGATCTCTTTGCTTCTTCCTCCCTTCGTTTATTATTTATAAACAGCAGGAGTGCAGTTGCAAGAATCGCTACACCACTGATCGTAAATCCATAGATTCCCGGTCCACCGGATTCTGGTAAGGAATAAAGTTTAGCATTTTTGATTGTTAAAACTTTATTCTCCAGTGACCACATATTACTTTTCTGTGCCGGATCGCCATTTTCGTCAACAAGTGTTACACTTCCTGTTGCAACTTTGAAGCAGATACTGCTGCCTAATAATGAATATCCTTTCGGAGCAGTTGTCTCTGTCAGCTTGTAGATACCTGCCTTCAGATTATTCAGTTCAATCTCTGAAGTATCATTCTTTACTTCTATGTCATTCTCAAGAGATTTCCAGATGTCACCATCTTTCATCTCTAATTTGAATTTAGCACCTGTTAAAGAATGATTATCTGTATCTGTTTTCTTCAGATCCAGACTGATTACTGCTTCGTTTGTGTAAGATGCAACACCTTTTACACCACCAGATGTATACGTGTAATCTGTTGTAATAACATTTGCTTTTTTTACATCATTACCAAGTGTAAACTTAAGTGATTTATCTGCATCTGATTTAACGTTTTCACAATCTGTCTGGCCATCACCTGTAACAATATCGAATGCCTGAATGAAATATCCATCTGCATTGTCTTCTGTTACCGTATACTCTCCTCTTGGAAGATCCGGCAGCGTAACTGTTCCGCTTGTTTCACCAGCCGGAACTATTACATTTACCTGGCTGTCTGAAACATTCTGACCATTCTTCGCATTCACATTAAATGTAAATGTTCTATCTGTGTCAGATGTTTCCGTTACATTCTTTGTGATCTGAATCTGACCTTTGATGACATGAATCTTATAAATACCATATGGATTGTTGCTATTATCTGGATTATAAGCCTTCTCAGCAGCTCCTACGACATGCTGTTCCCCATCACTTGTGGTGGTGTTCGTTTTACTCTCATCCGTTGATGTCGTCTTTGAATCATAAGTTACTTCCAGATAATACTCTGTATCATCATCCGGTGTTGTTGCCATATTCTCTTTACTGATATTGGTTTGAGTTCCATCTTTCCACTGCAGAGTAATATGATCTTTCGCATCGGCGGCACTTATTGTACCTTTTGAATAAGATGTTTCTGACTCATTAAACAACTGATTCAGAATTGTCTCATCTGTCGGTACTGTATCACCTTTGTAAATCCAAACGTCTTTGTCCTTGACTACTAAGTTAACTTTAACATTAACTGTCGGCTGTGGCAACTCAACATCACCATATCCTGTAGAAATCTTGGATCCCGGAGATACGTTGGTTGTGACATTGTTTCCACCAACGAAATTGTCTTTGGCTTTTACTTTAATTGTTTTGTTCCATTCGCCATTTTTCTTGTTTGGTATTGTCTGATCTGTCCACTGGATCTGATAATTTTCTTTTACCAGAGATACCGTACCACCATTTACTTCAACACCATTATTCAAGTCATCCTGTGTATATAACGTTCCATCATCTTTCAGAAGTTCAAACCTCGGATCAATAATATCTGTGATTGTTGCTCCTGTAATGGAAATGTCCTGAGTGATCGTATTCTGAATATCTTTGAATATGTCTCCCAGCTGCGTTGCATTTTCAGCATTAAATGCACAGTTTTTAGATGCAATTCCTGGATAAGTAGTCCTGCCATATGTTCCACCTTCAAGAAATGCCTTTGCTTTATCTCGAAGTCCAAACCCAATTGTATATACAGTATATCCTTCTTGCTTTATACCTTTTATACTTTCAGTACCATTTGTAATGTTTTCTGCATTCTGCTGCGCAGTAGTGTCCCAACTATTACCAGATCCTGTTGGTTCACCATCAGTAAACAATAATACATACTTAGGTTTTGTATCCCCGCTCATTGTAGCTGCATCCAATTTACTTTTTGCATTTTTAAGACCTACATATGGATCTGTTCCTCCATTTGCTACTAAAGAATCTACAAACCTTGTCAGGTTTTCTTTATTATCTCCCGCTTTCTGTAAATCTTCAGTTTTTCCATGGCTACCATATCCAGCACTACTAAATGCTGTAATAACAATTTTACTATCTGGTGATTTATTCGCTGTATCTGTTATAAACTGTTTTACCGCATTTTGTAATGCTGTAAGTTTCTTTTCTGTTTTTTTCAGATATATTTTGCATCCATTATAAGTTGAATCATCTGCTTTAGTTTGCGACCACCGATCATCACCAATATACCAACCCGTTCTCCCGTAGTAGTTATTATAATATTGCAATTTCACATAGGATTCATCTTTTTTCACATAGTAAAGTGTGCCTGTATTTAATCCAGCTCTACCATCAGTTGTATTTTCTGCAACATAACTATATGAAACAGTTGTTTTATCCATAGAACCAGATACATCCAATACCAACATAATATCCGCTACTGCTTTTTCAGTAGTGGTTATTGTACTTGTACTTGTAGATGCTGCCGTAATATTGATGTCATAAGTTCTCTTATCCCAGTCGTTTACAGTTGCAGTCTTACTGTAATCCATACTGGCTTTAATAATCTCCTCCTGTGTGTAATTCATAATATGATACAACGAATCTGTATTTTTTTCTATCTTTGTCTTGCCATCTGCTTTATAAAGAGTTGCCACTGCTTTATTATCCTCAGATAACGTAACCTTTACAATCCAAGATTCATTTGATGCTTCATAGCCCTCAGGTGCAATATCCTCTGTTAATGTATATGTTCCAGGTCTTAATCTTGTAAAATTAACAAGTCCTGTTTCATCTACGGATGTAGCAGTCTGTGATTCATTGGTTTCTGAATTTACAAGAGTAAATCGAGCACCACTTAACGCATCCTGGCTTTTATTTACTTTTTTTAATACAAGATCTGTTGTAGGTACATTCGTAACTTCAGAAATACGCGCGGAAGGAAGGGTAAATTCCATCTGGCAGTTTGATTCATACGCACCTCGTTCCATATACAGAATAGTCAGGGTATGCTCGTTTTCATCCTTATGTTTAACATAATCCCATAGATTTACTTCCTTTTTAGCTGCCTGATGAATTCCACCTAAATCGATTACAATTTTTTTTCCATCCAAAACAACCCATAAATCATCATCACCTGTAAAGGTATAATTTAATGGACCTACGTAATCTCCAATTTTAAAAGTTACATCATATCTCATTCCAAAAAAGTAATTGTGATTACCATCATCACTCTTTTCACTTCTGGGTACTCCGTCCAATGGGAAGAAATTACTTCCTGCTGTTGCACGCTGATCTCCATTCTTATCAAGTACTTTTGTAAGTTTATAAGAATCTCCGTTCTGATCAAAAACTAGTTTGTAATCCTTAATGACTCTTCTTAAATAAGTTTCATTATTATTAATCGTGGCAGTTGCATCTTGATCTACAAAAAATCCTGGCTCGGGGTAATTGAATTTTACTGCTCCCTTTCCATTGTCCTCTACCTCTTTTAATAATCCTCCTATCCTTTTGACATTTTCCTTATAATTATTTACTTCGGCTTCAATTTTGTTTTCGTGTTCATCATAACCAGAATCAACTGTAAAATTATATTTATAAGAATCATAATTGTGATCCATTTTACCTGATGTTATTTTCTGATTACCATTATCACCCTTTGCAGCATCTCCTAACATATTAAATGAATACTGTGTCCACTTTCCAGTATTCTCGTCGTAACCTTCACCAGCCTTAACTGTATAATCATAGAAAGATGTCGGTCCCTGGAAGTTATCATTATGCTTTGGTGTATAATACACTTCTATCGTACTATCCTGTGCAACTTCAATCTTTTTGTCCTTATCAACTTCAGCATCGTTTACTTTTACTTTTGAAACCTCCCAGTTCTTTGCCTTGGTATAATCATTTATCTTTCCGCCAACTAAGATTGTTCTCTCATCAGCTGAATAAATCTCCTTACTAGTCGTATTATCCAGATGCCGAATTATTACTTTAACATTTTCTCCGCCTCTCTGCACAATTACATACGTAGAAAAATGCGTAGTTTCAAACTCAACATTACCATTCTTATCAACGCTTCCGTCCATGTTCTCAACGTTGTCTTCTGCGTCTACATGGTATACGTCTGCATCCTTGATCTTCCTCTCATCATTCAGAGATACAGATACCTTCACTGAAGCACCCGGCTGGACTTCTTCGCCGTCCACCAGGAATTTGATATCGTAGGAATGGATCTTCTCGATGGCTTTCTTTTCTTTGATCGCTTCTTCGGTGATCTGGTCTTCGGCTTTCTGGCTGAGCTCTACCGGTGTTACGGAAAGCTCTGCGTTGTCCGGAAGGTCTGCCGGATTGGTAAGAGTAACCTTGACATTGACTTCGTCACTCTTGTAATCATATCTGGTGATCTCAGGCTGAATTTCTTCTTCCTGAACATCCTCAGGCTCTTCTGCCTCATCACTGCTGTCAACAACCTGTGCCATATCACTTCTTATGTAAGCCTCGGTTCCTTCCCAGGAAACCTTGTACCAGGTTGCTCCGTCCTCTGCTGTTACGGTATCCAGAAGTGTGAGCTGTGTTCCTGCGTTTACAGTTGCCAGAACCTCTGCCTCGATAGATGGGCTGACACGAAGATTCGTATCGTCTCCCAGAACCTCGATCAGGCTTGTCTCACCATTCTCATCTGCTGCCGGAACCTCATCCGGGCTCGCAATATCCTCTGCCGGTTCTTCCACCACATCCGGATTCTCTGCCGGCGCTTCGGTAGGTTCAGCATCCGGATTCTCCGCCGGAGCCTCAGAAGGCTCTGCATCAGGAGTTACCTCCGGATTCTCTGCTGCCGGTGTCTCAGGAGAATCCCACATAACGGCAAAAACAGCTGCGTTGCCAGTCTCAACCTGAAGTGTCTGGATCTGTTTGCCCTCGTTGACATTCAGAACCTTCAGATCCTCGTTGGCCTGTAAGGTGTTAACATCAGTATCACCGGTACTGTTGTTATAATGAAGCTTCTCAACGGTTACACTCGTGCTGGCTGCATCGGTAAGCTCCGGTGCTGCCGGTGTCTTGTACTCAAAAGTTACTCTGACTCTGCCGTTCGGCTCGACTCTGTTTCCGTCGCCATCAGCAAAATACACATCATACGCAAAAAAACCTCTCAGGCTGCTGCCCTTGTCTGTAGTTGCTGCTGAAAGCTTCTGAGAAACTGTATCATAAGATACGGATGAATTCTCGTTTACGCTGTCAGCCTTCAATGCTGTATTCTGCGGAAGAGCTCCGTCCTCCAGTGCCTCTGCTGTTACTTTAACAGAATCATTTTCATATGTAAGCGTCGATTGCTGCGCCTGTTCCGTTTCCTCCTGGTCAGCGCTGCTTACATCCGGTGTCGATTCTTCGGCCGCTGGTTCAGATGTAATTTCGCCATCTGTAAATATATCCTCCGTTCCATCTCCGAACGCCTCACTCGCGGAGATCGTATATGCACTCGGCATACAGGATACCATCAACGCCAAAGCCACCATAAATGCCAGGAGTTTTCTGATCTTATTATTCCTTAATTTTTTCATACCTTTCCCGCTTTCCTATGTGTGCATTAACGTGTACTGTATTTCTTATTACTTTACTTCTGTTTATATTCCTTTCTCTTAAAAAAGCTTCATGTTTTTAGCCGGTGAGTAAACAGGTTACACCTTTTCAATATTTTACCCTTATGTGATTGTAATATCAATATACCAGGCATTTTTGGTAAGGATATTGACATTATCAGATGCTATCGAGAATCAGTCTTCAACTCCTCCTTCTTAACTTACTCGTTCACTGGTTCTTTTCGTCTGATTTCTCCGATAAAATCTGACTATTCGTGATATTTATTATACAACACTACCAGTTGTTTTGTAAGGCACGTTTTTTCAAAAAAAAGTGCCTCTGTCACTATTTTAACATGAATTTCTTCAGCTCATCCCGCTTCTTGACATTCAGCTTGCAAAAGATATCCGTAAGGTAATGCTTAACAGTATTAATGGAAATCCCCAGATGCTCTCCGATCTCCTTATTGGTCCATCCCCCACTTGCCAGCATGGCAATAGAAAACTCCATCGTCGACAGCTCCCCTGTAACCTTTCTCCGGTTTTCCGGATTATGAAGCGCCATCCAGCCCCTGCTGAAAGAAAGCACCCCTTTCGTGATCCGCTGATACGCCTCCGGATCCCGGTTCCGGATACATGCCTCGATCAGCCCCCGCAAAAGCCCATGATGCTCAATAAAAGGCTCCAGAAACCCATCCATCTTCGCCAGCTCCCAGCTCCGGAGCATCTCCTCCTGCGCCTCCTGCTTATGCTTCCGATTGATCGCACACACCGCCATCATACAGTGGATATACGTCATACTGATCGGATACGGCCTCTCCGCCATAAACAAAGCAGCCTTCCCCATCCCATAAGCACTCCATATCTCCCCGTTAAGATAAGTATGGTGCGCCATCACATACGTGGCAAAAAGCCTCAGCCCCTCAGGAAGCATCCTGCTGTACTCCCCAAAAGCAGGCATCCCATCCGTAGGCAAATGAAGCAAAACCGCCCCCACATACCCCGCCAGAAGACAGGACGCATAAACATCCTTAGGAACCTTCTTCTTCATAGCAATCTTCACACAGGACTGGATCCCCTCCATCCCCCGCTTAGCCGCCGCCACATTCCCCAGCGACAGATTAGAATACCCATACAAAATACACGCCGAAAGCTTCAGCTCAATAACCCTGCTGGACAGATACCCCCTCGTGATCTCACAACACTCCTCAGCCCGCCCCGTAAAATAAAAAAGCTCAGCCCGCGCAATATTCCTCAAATCCACATCCACAAACCCCTCAACAACCTCCCGAGCCCTCCCAGGCTCAAAAGACGAATTCAAAAGCGGCAAAACCACATAATCACACATACAACCCACTCCCTCCAAAACCCAGGCAGCCCTCCAAAAAAAGACCACCCTCAAAACCAAACCAACAAACCTCCGAAGCCCTCACACAAGCCACATCAACACACATCCAAAGCCCATCACACATCCCTCATCAACACACATCCGAAGCTCTTCTCTCAAGCCACATCAGCACACATCCGAAGCTCTTCTCTCAAGTCCCACAAAACAGTCACCAAAACTCCGGATATCAATCAACCAGTCAATCAGTCAATCAGGCAACCAATCAGGCCAACCATCTTTTTCTATAATTATAATCCAAAATACTCCAAAAATAAATTTAAATATTACACAAAAACACCACACCCTATCCAAAACAGCCTCTATCCCCAATCCCCTCACGACACCCCCCAAAAAAAACTCACCCCACCCACATCCAGCGCAGCGCCGATGCCACACCATCTCCCAACACACCACAAGGAAACTCAGCCTTTGCAGCCATCCAGCGCAGCGCTGATGGCTCATCCCCTTCCGGCAAACCACCACTCCCTCACACCCCCAAAAAACAGAACGGACAGTCTGCCAGCGGGGCGGCTGCATGGTCGGGACCCGGTGCGTCGGAGTAAGCCGCTGGTCATACTTGGCGCCTGAGGCTTCTGACGGGAAGGTACTCTGCGGCCACAAGCCGCAGAGTAAGCCCCATCTGTCTGAGCCAGGTACGCATCAGCGTACATGGCGAGTTATGGGGCGCCCTGCACGGCAGAAGACTCAGACGCTTAGTATGACCCGGCGAAACGACCGCACCAGGCACGACCATGCAGCCGCCCCTCCGGCAGTCCGTCCGTCCCTCCCTCCATCCATCCCCACCCACAAAAAAAGAGCCCAAAAAAGGCCCAAAAACGAGGAGTGCCCCGGTAGTGGCTTACCGGGGCGATTATTATGAAAAAAATTGTATGTGTAATGATACAGATACACACCATTACAGCGTCTTTCGTAACGTTCTTTCGAACTATCCCTATACTACCAGACAAATATGAACAAACAATGAACATCCCGTAAACAATTAGCGCATTTGCACAATTTTTTTCAAAACACCCTCTCCCAATTTATAAAAACACCACATTCACAAACAAAACCAAACCCCTAAACATTGTACATATTGTACATCTCAACCAAACAAACCAACAACAACCCCAACAAAAGAGCCACAACCCTCACCCTCTAACAAAAACTCCATCTAAAACATCATCAAAAACACCAGCCATCACAAACCATCACCGCCGTGAAAGCATCCCCTTAATAAACTCAACCGCCTTCTCAAAAATATTCTTCACATCAGACTTCGTAACACCCATATCCTTCAAAGTACTATAAGCATCACTCACATACCCCTTGATCTGATCATCACTCATCTCGATCCCACGGAATTTACTGATAATATTAACCAGCGAACTCTTATCATCCTCATTAAGACTCACCCCAAAATGATCCGCAGCCTCATCGATCCCCTGAGAAATCTCATCATCCGTGATCTGGTTAGAATCAAAAAGCCCCTTCACATAAACAATGATATCCCCAACCTTATCCGGATCAGAAGCAAGAGACCCAACCTCATTATCCTTCAGGATCTCCTCCGCCTGACTCATAACAGAACCGGAATCAGACGCCATAACCATCATCGGAGATGTACATGAAATAACACCCGCAATAACCAAAGCTGTAACCTTGTTCAATCTTCTCATAATATTCAACCTCCATACGGGCACCAGCCCTTATTAAAAATTGCCTTTTACTATTTTTAACTATCTTTTACTGCCTTTTTATTACCTCATCATTACCTTTTCGACGCCCCTCAGTATACCACACACCCCCACCCCTCTGTAAACCTCAATTTTCCCCATTCCCACCCACACCATTCAGACTTTATATATATCATCAAAAATATATTCACAATATTTTCATATTTTAAACAAACTTTCCTAACATCTCATCAGTAAAATAAAAAATGTAAATTTTTCATTACTTACTTATGTCTGACACCTCAGACATAACCTCCT
>ERZ839767.5892-NODE-5892-length-10454-cov-25.742956_pt1 | contig 10454 bp, 10 predicted proteins | sample MGYA00519879_ERZ839767 | MGnify/ENA primary metagenome ERZ839767 (study PRJEB31850, sample SAMEA3708852) | human gut metagenome | biome: human gut; feature: human-associated habitat; material: faeces | place: China | collected 2014 ...
AGGTGGCAGCGCGTGTGCGCTGACGGAGAGGGTGAGCCCGGTAGAGGTATAAGCTATAGTGACACTTTATCGCTGTGTGAGTGGCTTACCGTGAGCATCCTCACCCTCTCAGGCGCTTTGCGCCAGCTCTCCCGAAGGGAGAGCCCTTGGCATAGCGCAGTGTACGGTGGGTTTCCCTTTGCGTAGTGTGAACGCAGACTTGCCCACAGTGCAGGGAGTGAATCATTCTGTCAAAACCTCCCACTTTGGGGGAGGTGGCAGCGCGTGTGCGCTGACGGAGAGGGTGAGCCCGGTAGAGGTATAAGCTGATGAAAAAGACGATAGTTGTCAAGAATAACGACATGCTGGATGTAGCCCGAAGACTTCGGAGGGAAATGACACCACAGGAGCAACGGCTTTGGTATGTTTTCTTGCGGAAATATCCGGTAAAATTCTACAAACAGCGGATCATTGAATCGTTTATTGTGGATTTTTATTGCGCGGATGCAAGATTGGTTATTGAACTTGACGGCTCACAGCATTATACTGAACAGGGGAAAGCTTACGATGAGGAACGAAGTGCTATCCTGCATGGCTATGGCTTGAAAGTTTTACGGTTCTCTAATCGGGATGTTAACAATCATTTTGATGCTGTATGCGAGACCATTGATAGGGAAGTACAAATTCGGATATAAAAGCAGCTGTGACCCTTTTTGTCAAGAGCTCCCACTTTGGGGGAGCTGGCAAAGCCGTTAGGCTTTGACTGAGAGGGTGAGGCCGCTTTGAGGAGAGTCTTTGGCAAAACGGTAAAAAAGAATCTTTGACCCCAGACAATTGCTTATTGCAAACAAAAAAGAAACAGGTGGACATTATTATGAGAGAGATCCAAGTTGCAGAAAACAAGACCCTGAAGCTGACCAACGTTCTGGCACGCAAGATCGATGCCAGCGAGCTGGGCAATCTGGGCGTGATCCTGACCCAGATGCAGAACTTTATCAAGAGCCACAGCGCCATGCCGGTTGGCCCTGTGATCCAGTGCGTCAAGTTTACCTCCGGCCCCAACCCGGAGCCGCAGATCTATTTTATGATGCAGGTCAACCAGCTCATCCCCCGCCTGGAGCCGGGCTACGAGCAGGACGCTGTGCTGCGGGTGAAGGGCTGCCTGTACGCCCACTTCACCGGCCCCATGGACCACAGCAGCCTTGCCAGCCAGAAGCTGAACATCTATGCCTACGAGCACGAGATCGAGCTGACCGGCACCGCCTACAGCATCTACGTCAATCAGGACAGCGAAAACGGTGTCATGGACGTTTTTATGGAGACGAAGTAATATGACCACTCGCATTCAGAATCTTTCCGACCTGCAGGACCGCCGCATTATGATGGAGAAGAAGCTGCCGGCCTTTGGCTACGCGCTCATTCTTCTGGTGGCTTTCCTCATGGTGTTTCTGGTGATCTGGAGCACCCAGAACAAGCGCACCTACGTCAGCCAGTCCACTGGCTCAGTGCAGGCGGCCAACAAGACCTATATCATGTCCAGTTACTCCGGCTCCATCACCGAGCTGAACATCTCGGAGGGCAGCTATGTCACCGAGGGCGACCTCATTGCCCACATCAAGAGCACTGATCTGGACATCCAGCAGGACAGCTACCAGAAGCAGCTGGACATCTACAAAAAGCAGAAGAGCCAGTACGAAAAGCTGCTCAAGTCCATTCAGGACGACAAGAACTACTTCAGCGAGACCGACATCGACGATCAGCCCTATTACTACCAGTACGAGAGCTACAAGAGCCAGGTCAGCCAGAAGGCGTTTGATGCTTCGCCCTATCAGGCCGCCGGTTACACCGACGAGCAGATCAAGACCATGATGGAGCAGAACCAGAGCGAGGTGGAGAGCCTGTACTACTCCACCCTGCAGTCCATTTCTGCCAACCTGACCAGCGTGCAGGCCAACATTGACAACATCGAGGCCCAGCTGGATGCCCTGAACACCGGCGCGAACGATTACTACATCTACGCTCCCACCTCCGGTGTCATCCACATGGACACCCCCTACAAGGTGGGTATGGTGCTCAGCGCAGGCTCCGCTCTGGCCACCGTGGCCAGCGAGAACAGCGACCTTGAGATCGTGGCGGCTGTCACCGTCAACGACCGGCCGCTGATCAACGTGGGCGACCCCTGCAAGATCGCCATCACCGGCCTGTCGGAGTATTCCTACGGCACCCTGACCGGCACTGTTACCTCCATCGACAGTGACGTGACCACCAACACCAGCGGGTCCTACTACAAGATGACCATCAAGCCGGATAACACCTATGTCGTGAGCACCAGCGGCGACAAGGTGGATCTTTCCAACGGCATGAGCGTCACCGCCCGTGTGGAGTACGATGAACTGACTTACTTTGACTATGTGATGGAGGCCCTGGGCGTGCTGTTCCGCTAAGCGCCCGCCGATTCCACGCCCAAGAGGTACGAAAGAATGAAACTGAACCCGAAACAGCTGGCCGCCAGCGCGGCTTTGCTGGGTGTGCTGGCCTGTGCCGCCGCCCTGCCTGCGTCGGCTGCCGGCCCTGTTACCACGCCGCTGGCCCTCACGCTGCCCAAGGTGAGCTTTCCCTGGGATAAAGTTACCGCCGAGAGCATTGAGACCGGCAGCTACGATGCCGCCCCGCTGGCGGGTACGGCCCAGCAGCTCTCCCCGGTGACCACCCCCGCCAATGCCGCCAGCAAGAACGGCGTGACCTATGTCTCTGATAACCCCAATGTTGTCTCGGTGGACAGTGAGGGCGTGGCGCAGGCTGTGGGCCTGGGCACGGCCAACATCACCGCCACCTGCGGCGGAGTGAGCTGCACCTATACCATCACCCCCCAGCCGGATGCCAGCATGATCGCCACCGAAATGGATATCACCCTTGCATCCAGCACCATTGCCGTGGGCGAGACCACCAGCCTTTCGCTGGCGGTGCTGCCCACCTCGGCGGCCAACTATATCAACGTCAGCCTGAGCTCTTCCAATGAGAAGGTGGCCACTGTCAACAACTTTGGCAAGGTGACCGGCGTTGCCCCCGGCAAGGCCACCATCACCGCCACGGACGGCAACGTGAGCTGCACGGCCACTGTTACGGTGGTTGCGGCCAACACCAGCACCGTCTCCAGCCAGTCCATCTCCCTGAACACCAACTATGTGGTGCTCAAGCCGGGCTCCTCCAAGACCATCACCGGCAAGGTGTCGCCGGCCTCCGCCAGCCAGAGCCTGACCTTCAAGAGCCAGGACAAGAGCATCGCCACCGTCAACGGTTCCGGTGTCATCACCGGCGTTGCCACGGGTGCCACCTCCGTGGTGGTCTCCAACGGCACCGCCTCCACCTCGGTCACGGTCATCGTCAATCGCACCGCCTCCACCTCCGGCAGCAGCAGCGATACCAGCGGTGAGGGCACCGAGGACAACGTCGCCACCGATGCCACTGTGGCCGCCATCCAGAACGCCGCAGGGGAGGAAGTGTCCCTCTATCAGAGCGACGTGCCTGCCATCACCGGCGAGATCCTGAGTGCCCTGCGCACCACGGGCCGCAGCCTGATCGTGCTGGGCGAGGATTATACCCTGCGGATCGATGGCACCAGCATCAAGAGCACCCAGGGCGGTTTCAGCACCGCCCTGACCTTTGCCCCCGATGAAAACGGCCTGAGCTTCCAGCTGGGCGAAAACGGCGCGCTGCCCTGTGTGGTGCAGATCACCCTGACCGGTGAGAACGCCGCTTACAGCCGCCTGTATCTGCACAACACTGCCAGCGAAAAGTGGCAGTTCCTGAACAGCTACAAGGATGGCACCATCACCGCCGATACGGCTGGCAGCTACCTGCTGACCAACCAGAATCTGCGCTTCACCAATATCAACTGGACCTTCTTCATCGCTGCCGGTGCGCTGACCGTGGTCTGCCTGATCGTGTATATCGCCGTCAAGAAACGGTATTGGTTCTGGTAATTATAACTGTGCGTAATAAAACCTCCCGCTCATTCGAGTGGGAGGTTTTGTGTTTATCGGAAGTTCTTGACAATTAAAATACAATGTGATATGATTTTGATATCAGAAAGAAGCTTCCGAACCCTGTAAAGGAGGGACATTTTATGGAAGAGAAGATCTTACAGACCAAGAAGAACGGCATGACCATGCTGCTGCTGACCCTGCTGGGCTATGTAGCATCCATTGCTCTGTTCATTTGCAGCATCACCCTGCTGGATGCAGACCGGATGCTTCTGGGCGTGCCGCTGCTGATTTTGTCCATTGCGTATTGGATCACAGGTATTTTCCTGTTCTGCGGCCTTAAAGTGCTAAAGCCGCAGGAGGCGCTGGTGCTCACCCTGTTTGGCGATTACATCGGCACCCTGAAGGGACAGGGCTTTTACTGGGTAAACCCCTTCTGTACCGCCGTCAACCCCGCCGCCGGCACCCGCCTGAGCCAGAGCGGAGATGTGAACAGCAAGGAAACCAACGTGGCTGCGCTGTTTGGCGGTAACGGTCAGAATGCTCAGATGAGCGTCGAGTCCATGAGCAAAAAGATCTCGCTCAAGATGATGACCCTGAACAACTCCCGCCAGAAGATCAACGATTGTCTGGGCAACCCGGTGGAGATCGGTATTGCAGTCATCTGGCGCGTGACCGATACCGCCAAGGCTGTGTTCAACGTGGACAACTACAAGGAATATCTCTCCCTGCAGTGTGACAGCGCCCTGCGCAACGTGGTGCGGGTGTACCCCTATGATGTTTCTCCCAACGTGGATACCACCGGCGACGGCGTAGCCGACGAGGGCAGCCTGCGCGGCTCCTCCGAGGTAGTGGCTGCCCGCATCCGGGACGAGATCCAGAAGAACGTGGCCGAGGCCGGTATCGAGGTGGTGGAAGCCCGCATCACTTATCTGGCCTACGCCCCCGAGATCGCAGCGGTCATGCTGCAGCGCCAGCAGGCAAGCGCCATCATTGATGCCCGCAAGATGATCGTGGACGGTGCCGTGGGTATGGTGGAGATGGCGCTGGATCGCCTGAGTGAGAACAAAGTGGTGGAACTGGACGATGAGCGCAAAGCGGCAATGGTCTCCAACCTGCTGGTGGTGCTCTGCGGCAACCGTGACGCGCAGCCCATTCTGAACAGCGGCAGCCTGTACTGATGGCAGAGCCGAAAAAGCAGATCCCCCTGCGCCTGAATGCGAAGCTCTACGATGCCCTTGCCGCGTGGGCTGAGGATGACTTCCGCTCGGTGAACGGGCAGATCGAGTATCTGCTCACCGAGTGTGTGCGTCAGCGCAAAAAGAACGGCAAGTACGTCTCTGACCAGATCGACGTGCCGCCCGAACTGGACATCAAGTAAAAGAACGACCCTCTCAGTCAAAGCCTGTTGGCTTTGCCAGCTCCCCCGAAGGGGGAGCCTATCGCTGGCCTGGGATAAAGGCAGCATAGCCTCGCCCTTCGGGAGAGGTGGCATTGCGAAGCAATGACGGAGAGGGTCGTTCCTTATTTAATTCGTATGCTCGCTCCACCCGCTGGAAGTGACCACTTCGCCATCGGTGGTGCACCAGAGGGCTTCCACGCCGTCCAGCGATTCCACGAGCTGCTTGCCCTCTTCCAGAGGCAGGCAGAACAGGCCGGTGGTCAGGCAGTCGGCCACGCCGGAGTCCGGAGCCAGCACGCTCACGCCGTCAAAGTAGGCGGCGGGCCAGAGGGTGGCCGGGTCGATGAGGTGGTGGTAGCGCACACCGTCCACAACGTAGTAGCGCTGGTAGTCGCCGCTGGTCACAAGGGAAAGGTCACTCATCTTGACGGCGGCCACGGTGGAGCTGCCGGTGGTGTAGACCTCGGAGGAGTTCCACGGGTTTTCCACGCCGCCTACCCACTGGGAGCCGTCCGGCTTGGTGCCGATGGCCCGCAGGTTGCCGCCCACGCTGATGAGGGCACTGGTCAGGCCCCGGGCTTCGGCGGCCTGTGCGGCCTGCTCCACGGCGTAACCCTTGCCCACGCTGCCCACGTCCAGCGACATGGCCGGGTCGGCCAGATAGACCGTTTTGGCATCTTCATCAATGATGAGGTTGGCGATATCGCAGTGCTGTGCGGCGGCATCCAGCTCTTCCTGCGTGGGCAGCTGGTTGTTGCTGTCGTTGTCATCGGCCAGTGCGGCCTCGCGGTAGTTGTGCCAGATGTTCAGCACACTGCCCAGCGCGATGTTCAGCTTGCCGCCGGTGGTGTCGTACATGGTCTGGGCCAGTTCCAGCATCCCGAGGATCTTGTCATCCACCGTCACCGGGGCAATGCCCGCATTGTCGTTGATGGTCTTGATGTTGGTCACGCCATCGTAATCATTATAAATATCATAGAGCTGGTTGTACTCCACAAGGTCGGCGTGGAGCGCGTCCATCTGGGCGGTGAACTCTTCCTCGCTGTCGCAGTAGGCGATGACCTGCGTCACGGTGTCGAACACATCATAGAACACGGTGGAGTAGCGCTGCGGGCCATCGGCGGCGCTGGAGGCGGTGGAGCCGGAGGTGCTGCCGCAGCCAGCCAGCAGGCTCAGGCTGAGCGCAGCCGCCAGCAGGGCGGAAAAAATACGCTTGGTCATCATGCTTTGGCGGTCTCCTTTGCGGCGGTAAAGGCGGTGTGCTCTTCCTGCAGATGTGCCAGCAGGTCACCGAACACCCAGCTCTTGCTGGTGGGGGTCACAACGGCCTTGAGGGGGATGTTCACCTGTGCCTGCTTCATCAGGTCCAGCAGGGTGTCCACATCCTTATCCTTGAAGTTGGCCAGCACCAGCGCCGGGGGATAAGCACCCGGCTCCAGCACCAGAGTGCGGGTGGTCTTGACCTCCACCTCGCCCAGCAGCTGGGCCACGGTCCTGCCTGCATCGGCAGGGGAGACCAGCTGCAGCTTCATCCCGAAAGCGGGGGCCATCCCCTCCAGAATGCCCCGGTCGGCGGCAGAAAGGTTCCAGCCCAATGCCAGCGGGATGCCGGCATTCTGGTTGCGTGCAATATGAGCTTTCATAGAAATACCTCGTTTCAAGGGTGAATTCAAAATACACCATAGTATACCATATTTGATGACAAAAGAAAACAACCCCCTCAGTCACGCTGCCGCGTGCCGAGAGGGTCGTTCCATTCTCAGTTCATCTTCTTGCCAAAGAACTCGACTTCTTTGGTGATAAAGCCCATCAGTTCATCGAACTGGTCGGGGGTCAGGCTCTGGGCACCATCGCACTTGGCCTTGGCGGGGTTGTTGTGCACCTCGATCATCAGGCCGTCGGCACCGGCGGCCACAGCGGCCTTGGCCAGCTGAGGCACCATCCAGGCGTGGCCGCAGGCGTGGCTGGGGTCCACCACCACGGGCAGGTGGGTCATTTTGTGGAGCATGACCACACCGGCCAAGTCAAGGGTGTTGCGCATACTGGTCTCAAAGGTGCGGATGCCGCGCTCGCACAGGATAACATTTTCGTTGCCCTCAGCCATGATGTACTCGGCGCTCATCACAAATTCTTCCAGCGTGTTGGCCAGGCCGCGCTTGAGCAGCACGGGCTTTTTCTGGCGGCCCACGGCCTTGAGCAGCTCAAAGTTCTGCATGTTGCGGGCACCCACCTGGATGAGGTCTACATTCTCGAACAGGGGCAGGTGCTCGGTGTTCATGATCTCGGTGACGATGGGGGAGCCGGTGGCGCGGCGGGCCAGCTTGAGCAGGTCCAGGCCCTCGCTCCGCATTCCCTGGAAGGAGTAGGGGGAGGTGCGGGGCTTGAACGCGCCGCCGCGCAGCAGGGAAGCGCCTGCATCCTTGACGCGCTGGGCGCAGTAGGTGATCTGCTCCTCGCTCTCGATGCTGCAGGGGCCTGCAATGACGGCGAAGTTGCCGCCGCCGATCTTCACGCCGTTGACATCGATCACGCTGTCGTCGGGGTGAAACTTGCGGTTGGCCTTTTTGTAAGGCTCAGACACGCGGCGGCAGGTCTCGACCACGGGGTTGGCCAGCACCCAGCTCTCGGCAATGGCCTTGGTGTCGCCGATCAGGCCCAGAATATGGGTGTCGCTGCCCTTGGAGTCGTTGATCTGCAGCCCCATATCCTGCAGCTCGTGGCAGAACTCGCGGACCTGTGCGTCAGGGGCATCCTGTTTCAGTACAATGATCATGGTGGTCGTCTCCTTATCCTTCTCACACAAACGGCACAGGAGACCGGCTCCATTGCCGCGATTTATTTTCGTGAAGTTCAGTTTCCTGAAGCATGGGCCTATGATAACACTTCAGGGAACTGAAGTCAAGAGAAATTTTGAAATTTAGGAAAGAAAGTGGTAGAATAGGGGCAGCCTGAGAGGGCAAGGAGTTTACAAGGAGCGATCATCAATGGGAAAAGAAGCAAAAACGAATGCCATGCGCATCCTGGAACGGGCCAAGGTGCCCTATACAGCCCACGAATATGCCCACGAGGAGGGCGTGGCGGTGGACGGCGTGACCGTGGCCGCCAGTATGGGGGAGGACCCGGCCTGCGTATATAAGACGCTGGTGACCCAGGGCAGCAGCAAAAACTACTTTGTGTTCGTCATTCCGGTGGCGGCAGAGCTTGACCTGAAGGCCGCTGCCCGCAGCGTGGGCGAAAAAAGCGTAGCCATGATCCATGTGGCCGATATCAATAAGGTCACCGGCTATGTGCGCGGCGGCTGCAGCCCGGTGGGTATGAAAAAGCAGTACACCACCGTGTTTGATGAAAGCGTGCTGGCTCAGGAAAAGGTCTATGTCTCCGGCGGCCGCATTGGTACGCAGGTGTGCTGCGCACCCGCCGACCTCATCCGGGCAGCAAGGGCAGCAACAGCGAAGATCATCTTCTAAGGTAAAACGCCCTTACTGCCAAGGCAATGACGGAGAGACTGTACAGAGCGGGGCCTGTCCCAGTGAGATAAAACTTACTTTATTATATTTTCTAAAAAAGTCATACTTAAAAAGAAATACGGTGTCGAAACTGCACAAAACTTTTGAAAGTTTTTTGACGCGGGAGAACACAAGGGAGAAATTGCCCCAAGGGCCTTTGCAAAGTGGAATTTTTGCCGTAAACTGTATGTAGTACAGGGACGGTACCCCGGCGGATGCCGGGTGCCGCCTGAAAAAGCGCAGAGCAAAAGGGGAACTTCAAAGATGAAGATGCTGTCGGGCTTCACAGAACAGAACACCATTCGTGCTGTTCAGGGGCATCGTGCAGCTTTGTGCAAAGCGCTGGGAGAGCATACGCAGAAATAAAGGCCGTGGTGCAGGTGTACCACAGCTTTTTTTTGTTTTGCAGACGGAGAAAGAGAGGTTCGGATATGATTCGGAAAGTTGCAGTGATCATGGGCTCGGACAGTGATTGGCCGGTGGTAAAGGGGGCCTGTGCCCAGCTGAAGGCGCTGGACATCCCCTTTGAGGCACACATCCTTTCGGCCCACCGCACCCCTGCCGAGGCCGCGGATTTTGCCAAAAATGCCCGGGCCAACGGCTTTGGTGTGATCCTGTGCGCGGCGGGCATGGCGGCCCATCTGGCCGGTGCCTTTGCCGCCAACACCACCCTGCCTGTCATCGGTATCCCGATGAAGGGCGGCGCGATGGACGGTCTGGACGCGCTGCTGGCCACGGTCCAGATGCCCAGCGGCATCCCGGTGGCTACCGTGGCCCTGAACGGGGCCAAGAACGCCGCCTGGCTGGCTGCCGAGATCCTGGCCCTGAGCGATGATGCACTGGCCGGGAAGCTGGAGGCCGAGCGGGTGAGCATGGCACAGCAGATCGCAGCTAAGGAAGAAAAGCTGCAGAACGAACTGAAAGAGTTGTAAGGAGAACCAATGTCTGATTTTGCATATCCGCTGCACGAGGAATGCGGCGTTTTTGGCATTTACGACCGGGCGGGCACCGAGGACGTGGCCGCTGCCGCCTATTCTGCCCTGTATGCGCTGCAGCACCGCGGGCAGGAGAGCTGCGGCATTGCGGTCAACGATGATGGTGTCATCCAGGGCCACCGCGACCTCGGCCTGGTGAACGAGGTGTTCACCCCTGCCGTGCTGGGCAGTCTTTCCACCCCCACGGCCCACATGGCAACGGGCCATGTCCGCTATGCCACGGCCGGCAGCCGGGTGCGGGCCAACGCCCAGCCCATGATCGTCCGGCATGGCCGGGGCACCATGGCCCTCTGCCACAACGGTAACCTGACCAATGCCCTGGAGCTGCGCCGTCAGCTGGAGAACGAGGGTGCCATCTTCCACGGCTCCTCCGATACCGAGGTCATCTGCTACCTCATCACCCGCAACCGCCTGCGGATGGGCAGCATTGAGACTGCCATCAGCAAGACGATGGATGTGCTGGAGGGTGCATACAGTCTGGTGATCATGTCCGCCACCAAGCTCATTGCGGTCCGGGACCCCCGGGGCTACCGCCCCCTGTGCATCGGCACCCTGCCCGGCGGCGGCTACGTCTTTGCCAGCGAGAGCT
>ERZ839767.5894-NODE-5894-length-10448-cov-3.056288_pt1 | contig 10448 bp, 7 predicted proteins | sample MGYA00519879_ERZ839767 | MGnify/ENA primary metagenome ERZ839767 (study PRJEB31850, sample SAMEA3708852) | human gut metagenome | biome: human gut; feature: human-associated habitat; material: faeces | place: China | collected 2014 ...
AAAACGGACAATTCGCCCGAGGCTGTTTATGCCCGAGGAGCACTAGCCATTCGGCAAAAGGATTACGACAGTGCCCGACGCTACCTGAACGAGGCAAAATCACTCGGATCAGAACAGGCCGGCATCACGCTTGAACAGCTTGAAAAAGGGAAACATTAAGGAGAAACGAGATAATATATTATTAACAAAATTAGATTACAAACATTTATGAAGATGGATAAATTATTTTTAGGTTTGTTCGTATGTACCGCATTGTGTGCATGCTCGAACGATGAATCAGGAATCATTCCGGATGATACACCGAATGTTTTCACAGGAGACGAGGCATACATCAATGTCCGCCTCGCTGATGCAGGCACACTTACAAGAGCGCAAGAAGGTGGCTTTGAGTACGGAATAAACGAACAGTCCGTAAAAAACGCCTACTTTTACTTTTATGATGCAGACGGTGCATTCGTAACACAAGGCAATGCTTGGGCAGGTGGTAACGCCTCGACGACAACCCCTGCCGGAAACATTGAATTTGTGAGCAACAATGTTGTTGTATTGAAAGGACTGGACAAAAAGGACTATCCTAAGTATGTGGTAACGGTACTCAACAAACCGACCAACTTTGTATATGGAAAAACACTCGACGAAATGCAAACTGTGCTTGCAGACAATAACACGGAAGGTATTTATTATCCGGAAACGACCAATAACGTCACTACCAATTACTTTACCATGAGTACTACGAGCTATACCGATACCAATCGGACAAAGTATTTCGTGACAGAAGTTAAAGAGGATAATTTCTCCCTTGAACCGATAACAGATGTGAGTGCCATTAGCAATGCGGTGACTGTATATGTGGAGCGTCTGGCTGCCAAAGTAACCTTGAATGTATCCGATGAACTTCCCAAGGATGTAAATGGGCGTTATCCGATAAAAGTCACCGTAGCAGGCGAAGGCAACTCAGCCGGAAGCGGTAATATCGCTTCGGAAGACCTTTATGTGGAACTGCTCGGATGGAAATTGAATACCACGGCAAAGAAATCGTACATGGTCAAGAACATAGATGCAACTTGGACAAATAATGACTTGGGGTTTACATGGAACAGACCGATTGACTATCGTAGCCACTGGGGCAAGTCGTTCAACTACGGTTTGTCCGGCTATCCTGAAAATGCGGCGGGAGTTCCCGCCAATTCCACATATCTGAATTATGTCGATTTGGAAAGCGACTTAACCGCATTGGGAACCCCTGCCTATTGCGCCGAGAACACCAACACAAACACCATCGTGACTGGCAACTTTCCTTCTGCCGCTACGAGTGTCCTGTTGAAAGCCAAGATATGCGATGCAAGCGGCAATGCACTCGACCTCGTACGTTACAATGGTGTACTTTTCAAACAAGACTCCTTCCTCGAATATGTACTCAACGTACTGAAGACGAAAAACCAACTGAACATGTGGTATGAAGACGGTCAAGACGATGGAGGTAATACAAAATATACCCAGATTGGTAAAGAGTATGTGAAGTTGGAGAATATGGGCGACGGAAAAGTAAAAGTGGTATTTACGAATGAGGATGAAACCTCATTATATACAGAGGACGGCGCCAACAGTTCGGATCAAATCATCGCCGCTCTTAACGAAAATCTGGCCGCCGCTTCCGCAGATGCCATCGCTTACAACGGTGGATCGATGTACTACAATATACCTATCGAACACCTCAACAATGGCGATGTCGCAAACGGGACTATTCCAGAAGCCAAATACGGTGTGGTGCGCAATCACCACTATGTAGTCACCATTGACAAATTGGAAAATATAGGCAAGGGGATTTTTGACGAAGACGAAAAAATCGTTCCCGGCGAAGATCCGGACGGTGACACTTATTACGTTGGCGCGAAAATCAATATCCTTTCCTGGAAAATTGTCAGCCAAAATGTGGAACTTTAATTTTTCTTGAAACAATCTTTATCTTATAAAACAACCATTCCATGAGGAATAAACCCCACATGGAATGGTTTTAGAAAAGCGCTTCCGCTCCGGCGCAAAGAGAGGACGGAACCGGAAAGGGCGCATCTGCCATTTCCCACCGAAAATGAAAATCCCCTGCGGTATTTTCCGCAGCATACATATATAAAATAAATAATATAAATCAAATGAATATACAATCTTACATAAGAAAAATAAACGTCAAGTCGATGGCGGTCATCGCTTGCACCTCGATGCTATATGCCTGCGACAGCTTAATCTATGACGATGAGGGCGACTGCTCAGTGAACTACCGTGTGAAATTCCGCTACGATTACAACATGAAGTTTGCCGACGCCTTTGCCCACGAAGTGAACGTAGTGACACTTTACCTGCTCGATGTCGACGGCAAGGTGGTTTGGCAACGTACCGAACAGGGAGAATCCCTTGCGGCTGATGATTATGCCATGATCATAGATGTAGAACCAGGCGAATACGAGCTGCTCGCTTGGTGTGGCACAACTGACAAAGGTTCTTTCTCAAGACCTGCAACAACCGTCGGCAGAGAACTGACCTGCACGCTTGACAGGCAATACGATGCCGGAAACAAGGCATTCGTCAACGAAGATCTCGACCGCTTATTCCATGGGCGACTGCCGGAACAGACGTTCGGTGAAACCGAAGGTACGTACACTTATACCGTACCATTGGTGAAAAACACCAACAATGTCCGAGTGGTGTTACAACACCTCTCAGGAGAGGCTGTGGACAAAGATAAGTTCGTTTTCACCATCACCGATACTAACGGGAGCATGGACTGGGACAACACATTGCTACCCGACGAGCCGGTGACTTTCTTCGCATGGCATACCGACGCCGGGGAAGCAGGCATAGACTCCCAGTCCGAAGAAATACAGACTGTGTCTCGCGCCATTTTCAGCGCAGCCATAGCCGAACTGACCATACCACGTCTTGTAAAAGGACAGAAAACACAGCTCACCGTGACCAACAAGGAAACAGGAAAACCAGTTTTCTCCATTCCTCTTATCGACTATGCCTTGCTTGTGAAAGGTTTCTATAACCGGGATATGGACGACCAGGAATATCTCGATAGGCAGGACGTATACGACATGGTGTTCTTCCTCGATAAAGGTGACCGTTGGCTCGATGCCTACATTTACATCAACTCTTGGAAGGTGGTGCTGCAAAACAGCGAATTATAATAAAAGGAATGCGAATGAAAAATGTGGTAAAACATATCATCACGGGGACTCTGATGCTCCTTGCGTTGTGGAGTACCTCGTGTAGCCATGAAACGGATGTTTTCGGCATATCCGAAAAAGAAACAGCTCTCAGCATCGGCTTCAGATTGCCCACAAGAAGCCCGGAGACCGGTGAAGGCTATGAAGTTGGCGAAACCTATGAAAACTACATAGACATAGAGAACAACAACTACAGGATTTATTTCTTCACCTTCGACAATAAGCTCATCGCTCGTTTTGAGCCGGACGGTTTCGTAGTAACTGAAAAAAGCGATTACAGGGATTATAGTGTACTTGGCAAAGCACCCGCCGCTTTGGCCAATCACAAAAACTTCAAAATGGTCGTGCTTGCCAACTGGCCGCAATATGGCGACGATACGATGAAGACCGGAGAAACGTTGCTTTCGGATATCTGCAATGCCGATTGGGGGCAGTTCGATAGTTTTTCTTCTTTCGAGTTGAAACCGGAACGACTGATTCCTTTCTATGGTGTCCATGAATACAACAATATAGAGTTCAAGTCAGGAGAGGTTACATTGTTACCTGAGCCTGTCACTCTACTCCGTGCCGTGGCAAAGGTGGAGATAATCCTCAAGACAGATGACTATTTTGACTTATCGATCAGTGAGGTAAAGGTTCGCCGCTATAATAAAAAAGGATATTGTGCCCCCAAAGATATTTTTTCACAGGACGACTACGACCACGGTGGTGAGTGGAGCAGCGATTACGTTAGCGGCTTGCACCTCGTGGGAAATAGCAACGATACGGAAGAAAAAATACAAAATTTCCGCTTTGCAAGCCGGTGGGTTGGTACTGACGGAAATAAATATGAGAAATGGATTGCCTACCTGACCGAATACCAAAATATTGACGCAGGCGACAAATACGCGTGCATTGAAGTAAGGCTCGATGCCCAGACCGGTGAGGACGAACCGTATAAAGTCTATTTCGCAAATTACGATGAGAGTGGAAAGACAGATAATAAGGACAATACCAAGCGTTTCGACATCAACCGAAACATCCTCTACCGTTTCACCATCACCGTCCGCGACAACAGGCTCACCGTGAACGTGCAAGAATGGAAATATACTTATGATAATGAATATACTTTTGACTGATATGAAACATTACTTTTTAATCATACTTCTATTGGTAACCATCGTAATGGGAGGTTGCACAGAAGAACTGCAACTGGAGACAAGTGGAACAAACGGGGCAGGTCTTGATGAAGGTGAACTGACGGAAGCCGTATTGAATTTGTCCGTCAATACATTTGCCGTTGAAGCACAAGCAAAAACAAGGGCGTCTCTACCAAGCGGCACACCAGAAAAGGAGACTTCGGAAGAAAAAGAGATACATAACATCTGGGTGTTCCAGTACGATGCGACAACCAAAGAACTGCTGATAAAGCCGCGTTACTATACCATCGCCGATCAGGCAATGTTACAAGACCTACCCGTATATCTGAAAGCCGGAGTTCCGTCCATTGTATATGTCGTAACCAACACGAGCTATGACAACTGGGCCAACGACGGCACGGATACTTCATGGCAAAAGTTCAAGAATCTGGAACAACTGAAAAAACAAACCCTGCCTACCGCTTTCCCTTTACGATCGATAGATAAGGTGTCGATACCAATGGACGGAGCAAGCGAGGAGGTGGAAGTAACGACAGGTATTAAGGTCACAATACCGGTTACACGTATGTATGCCAAACTCAAAGTAAAAGTAGAGATGCTGAAAGCAGAAATGAAACTCAACAACGTCAATGTAAGGCAAATTCCGAATATTTGCCGGGTAGAGACATTGGCCGGCGACGGAAATGGAGAGCCAATGGATGCGGTTCCATTTCCTGTCGGAACGACATTCAGTTCGATAGCCTTTGCCGCCTCGGATTTGGAAAAGAACGAAGATAAAGAATGGGCTGTTTTCTATGTCCCGGAAAATCTGCAAGGAGAAATAGAGACTCAGGGCGGTAACAAGTCTGATGCAGCTCCTTCCAATGCACTTGTAGTCGATGTCACCACCGAAATCGGTGGTGAAAGGTATCTCTATGCAGCTTATCCCGGAGGAAACTCATTCAATAATTTTAATATACAACGTAATCAAGTTTACCGTATGACGGTGACTGTCACAGGAGAGAAAGGTCAAAACAATCCATCATCCAACTGTTTTGTTATAAAACCAAACGATTTCCTCTCTTTTGAGCCTTATTACCGTGTAGAGACAGGGGGCGGATATAATTTTGCAGACTATTTAAACCCTCATGACGAGAATCTGAAAATAGCCCGTGTCGGTATTATCTGGCAAACCAAAGACTGCATTGGTAATAATACGAATGGAACGTTGGTTCAACTCGGTGAGAATACAGGCGACATTCATCAGAAAATCTATGTTAGAACGCAAAAGAAAGGTAATGCCTTGATCGGTGCTTACAATAGCAAGGGAGACATTATATGGTCTTGGCATATTTGGGTTACAGACCATGAACCGGACAATCTCGGTAAAGCTGTCACTTATTACACATACGACTGGGACAATAATGGTATACATCCTGAGAAACCGCGTATTCAAGGCTATGCTGTCATGTCATGCAATCTCGGTGCATTGGCAGATAATCAAAAAGGTATAGGAAATGGTCTCCATCGGTATCCGGATGAAATGACGCAGGCCTTCGGCATGTTGTATCAATGGGGACGAAAAGACCCGTTCCCTCCTTTACGCAATATTATAAATGAACATCAGGATTATAACGACGGACATACAGATCTGCATTATGACAACTCCAACCAAATTGAAGTGCATAAGACATCCCTTACCGATGAAAGCATGCTGTTCCATTCGGTAATCGGAAGCACCCTGACCGGGGCTGTCAGACACGCCATCGCTAATCCTACGATCTTTATCTGTGGGACGAACGAAGTCAACCGAGGCGAAAGTTATGTGCAAACAAAGAGTAGCTATTTCAATTATGGCGACTGGTGCCCGACAGGAGAAAGCGACAATAAGCTTTGGGGAGGACTGGAACCGGCTTCCGATGGAATGAAAGCCTACACGATTAATCAGAGTAATAATGTACATATATACGATAACTACGGAACGGAAAAATCCATTTTCGATCCCTGTCCCACAGGCTGGAGAGTTGCCTCGGGCGAATTGTGGTTCGAGTTTACAAATACAGGACTCAATCCAGGATCTATGAGCGGTATCAATTATGACGATGGATTTCCGAACGGATATGGAATGAATATGTATATGCAGAAATGGAAAGAGGGTCCGACATCTTATTTCCCGACACAGGGAACACGTGTGGGCGATGGAGGAGGTTTTCGTGCAAGTAGTTGTGGAAACTACCATAATGCAACCACGGACACGGACAATCGAGTGAATATTTTGCATATCCATAAGGATGCCGGTCTGTTCCATATATTCGAATACCAATTCTATTTTTATTATGTAAAGTCGGTCGCAGGACCAATCCGTTGTGTACGCGATTCGAAATGAAACAGCCCTCTTCTACCTCCTGCGCTCAGTCTCACTTTTATTTATTATCTTTGCCGCAGGAAATGAAGAAAGTGTTACAATAATCTCAAACCAGACAATATTCATGAACAATCAGTATATCCGCCTGCTTCTGGCAGTGGTCCTTTGTGTAGTTACCTCCTGTTCGACTACACGCCAACTACCAGTCCGCGAGACAGAAGGAAAAGACAAACGGGAATTCAGGGGAGCCTGGATACAAACAGCTTTCCAGGGAGAATATAAGGATATGACTCCCGCCCAGCTACGGAAAGATTTCGTACGTAAGTTGAATTACCTGCAATCCTGCGGTATCAACGCCATCATCTTTCAGGTCCGTCCCGAAGCCGACGCTTTCTATAAATCGGACATCGAACCCTGGAGCCGTTTCTATACCGGACAACAGGGCGTCGCTCCGGCAGGCAATTTCGATGTGATGGAATTTCTGATCGACGAATGCCACAAACGGAATATGGAGTTCCATGCCTGGCTGAACCCTTACCGCGCCAGCACGGCCGGCAACACCCGTTTTGCCGATTCGCATATTTATAACAAACACCCGGAATGGTTCGTTACCTATAATAAACAGATCCTGTTCGACCCGGGATTGCCCGAAAGCCGCCAGTTCATTAATAAGGTAGTACGCGACATTGTCAGCCGTTACGATGTGGACGCCATCCATATGGACGACTATTTCTACCCCTATCCGGCAGCCGGCATGTCTTTCCCCGATGATAAGAGTTTCCAGAAATACGGACTGAACAAAGGATACACCAATGCACAGCGCAGTGACTGGCGCCGGGAAAACGTGAACACGCTGATCCGCGAACTGAAACGGACCATCCTGCTCACCAAACCCTGGGTACGTTTCGGCATCAGTCCCTTCGGTATCTACCGTAACAAGAAAAGCACACCCGACGGTTCCGGCAGCGATACCAACGGCCTGCAAAACTATGACGACCTTTATGCCGACATCCTCCACTGGGTGAAAGAAGGCTGGATAGATTACAACATGCCTCAGATATATTGGGAAATAGACCATCCGGCAGCCGACTATATCACCCTGATCCAATGGTGGAATAAGAACGCAACCCTCGAAGGTCCCCATCTCTATATCGGTCAGGACGTGGCACGCACCATGAAAGCCAGCCAGCTGACCCGCAAAATGCGTTACGAACGCGCCCTGTCGAAAGTCAAAGGCAACTGCTTCTGGCCCGCCAACGAACTACAAAGGCGTAGCCGACAGCCTGAAAAGGAACTACCACCGTTATCCGGCACTGATCCCGGCCTATACCCATATGCACAACCGGGCACCGCAGGAGGTGAAAAAACTGAAAAAAGAATGGACCGCCGACGGTTATATGCTGCACTGGAAGGCCGAACAAAGCCCGACAAACCCGGAGCTAGCCTCCTACTTTGTCGTCTACCGTTTCGAAGATAAAGAACCGATCGACCTCAGTAATCCGGCAAAAATCGTAAAAATCACCCGTAACACAAGATATTTAATGCCTTATGATAACGGAAAGAAAAAATATCGCTATATTGTGACCGCCGTAGACCGTTTTCATAACGAGAATACGGGAAAAAGTATAAAGGTAAAATTATAATGACCGTCTATGTTCTCTCCGGACCTTAGATACAGCAAATTTACGGATTGTGGCTCCTGTTCCGAATACAGGAGAAACATCTTTAAATATCGTTCCTATCCCAAAGGACTTATCATCCCACGGGAACGTTGTTTGCAGAATACATTGTATTTTCTGCTGAAAGGTTCCGTGCAGGTCAATAGCGAAGAACATCCCAATACCATTTTCTGTGCAGGGCAGTTCATCCTGCAACCGATCGGCTCAAAGGTCGAATTCAAGATCCTCGAAACCGCCGAATGTATCCTGTACCTGTTTGAACGCCCGATCAATATCTGCAACGAACGTTTCAATAAAGGGGCCAGCATAGCAGAGACCTCCCGTATCGAACCGATTGTAATGAATATGTGCCCGCCGTTGCAGTATTTCGTGGAAGGGGTACGGATGTACCTGAACGACGACCTGCTGTGCGCCGGTTTCCTGAATGCCAAACGGACGGAGCTGGTCTACCTGCTCAATTGCTACTATACATTAAAAGAACTGGCCGCTTTCTACTCGCCGATCTACCGGTACAGCAAAAGTTTCCGTTACTTCGTCATGCAGAATTATATGAAGGCGAAAGATGTGGAAGCCTTCGCCCAGATGGGAGGCTACAGCACACCAACTTTCCGCCGCCTGTTCAAAGAGACATTCGGCGAGCCCGCTTACCAGTGGATGCTGAAAAAGAAATGTGAAGACATCCAGAACGACTTAACCACTACCGAAATGTCTATTTCAGAGATCAGCTACAAATACGGTTTCGAATCGCTTTCCAACTTTTCCCACTTCTGCCGGACCAATTTCGGCATGTCTCCCCGTGCACTTCGCAATAAAAAAGACGAATAACCAGTAAAAATCAACAACTTTCGCAGTTTTTACAACTTATTGAATAGAAAAAGCAATTTTACGTCTGCTTTTTCCCGATACATTTGCGTCAGAAACAAGAAGAATTGACTTTCAACGTATATTAAATGATGATAAGAAGTGAACTAGGTTGCTCGTGCGGAATCGCAGTCTGTATATTAATGATCATTACATGTTTCATTAAATGCAGTTCGGAAGAAAAGCCAGAGCAGTCTTCCTACGGTTTCATTTGGTATTCGTTGAAATGGGAACAGGCCATGAGCGGCTATGAAAGTCCTAAAAAAGTTCGTTATTGCTTTTATCCTTTGGAAAAGGGTGCAATGATACAGATCGAGAGTGACACAAGCGGTCTGAAGTTCACACTGCCACCGGATACATACCGTTTACTGGTTTTCAATTGCGATGCCGACAACATCCAGTTCCGCAATATGAATTCATTTGAGACGGCAGAAGCATTTATCCCGGAAACGAAAGCGGCCGGGGGTACGACATCGGGACGCATTCCTTTATATGGAATAGCCATCAACAACCTGGAAGTGGAAGCCAACGACGGAGCAAATAATAAACATGAGTTCAGTCCGGCTTCATTGATCCGCGAAGTAACGCTCGACATAAAAGTCGAGGGTATGGAGTATATAAAAGAATGCAAAGGGCAGCTGACAGGCGTACCTGCCGCTTTCAACCTGAGCAAACAAGAGATCGTTCCGGACAAAACAACAACAGTTGACTTTGAAACAACAACTTCAGCGGAAGGTATAAAAACAAATGTATTGATATTAGGCACTCCCCCCAAACAAGGAACACCCCCACCTGCCCTCCCTAAAAACGAAGTACAGCTGGATTTCACCCTCAATGACGGAAGTACCACCACTTCCACCCTCGACCTGGGCAACTCGATCGGAGAAACGGAAGGAAACAAAGTAAATGTAGACGTATCCGTAACGGTAGAAAAAGACGCTTCTTTCACTGTCACAATCAACAAGTGGGAAGTCTCTGCCGGCGATGACATGATCATCGAATGAATTGAATGATAAGTAATAAGCAACGAATAAAACAACAACAATTAAATTTTTATAATTATGAAAACATTAGTATTAAGTATGATTTCAATTGCTGCAACAGTTGCAGCAATGACCGCTTGTACAAGCGAGAGTGATCCGATAAATGAGATTGATGCAGAGGTTAATGTACCCATAAACTTTGGACAATCGATAAATTT
>ERZ839767.5895-NODE-5895-length-10447-cov-12.018572_pt1 | contig 10447 bp, 6 predicted proteins | sample MGYA00519879_ERZ839767 | MGnify/ENA primary metagenome ERZ839767 (study PRJEB31850, sample SAMEA3708852) | human gut metagenome | biome: human gut; feature: human-associated habitat; material: faeces | place: China | collected 2014 ...
CCTGATCCTTGATTGCCTTGTCTGTACGAATATTTAAATTAGTTGTTGCCATACAGAACACCTCCATTCAAGTATAGTATATGCAGAAATTCGGCTAATGTCAATACAATGTCATTATACGAGCTGTGAATTTTCTGCTAAAATGCATCGAAGTACCTCTGCGTAGTAATATGTGCATAGCCCTTGTATTCATCATTGCTGCTCTCTGCGTACATATCGTTCATCATTCCGATTGTGAGTAAGTCAAGATCCCGGATGGAGATGCCGAGCTGTACGCAGCGAAGCAGAAACAATGGTGTGGTCATCGGGCGGTCAGTTGCGTAAAGTTTTTTTAGACTCCACATCCGTCTGGACATTCAGCCCCCACAGCTCGATAATCTTCGGAAGCACCTGGTAGATGGAGAAGGTGCTGAATTCATCAAGCCACTCCTCAGGGCTGTCCGGGATGGAAGGATCCGCATGTTTCGCCATGATGTAGGCGATGTTCTCGAACATCTCAAGAGAGAACATATCGAGGTGGGATGAACCTTCATCACCATTTCCGACTGCCTTTCCGAGCGCATCGAGATCCTTATAGATATCTCGATGGAACTTAATACGATAAATACGCGGAATGGCGGCAGATGCCTTGAATGGCACCTGCTTTCCGTCAATCTCAATCATCTTTGTCATACCCATACGATACTGTTCTTTTCGGTAAGCTCAGTCGCCGCACTATTCCTATGCCTTTTACGCGGGAAGATGTGGATAAGGCTATCTATTATGACTGCTTGTGTTTTAAGGATTTCACATCACCTACTGCCAAATGGTATTCCACCGAAACAAACGAATATAACAATGACCGGCATAAAGCATATGACAAAATGACAGATGTGATTTGTTCAGCAGATAGGCATCTATTTCGCTATGTCTATCACAATGCAGATATCACTTTTGAATGGATGCTCCGACGAAAATTCTATGAAATACGACAACAATTCGGAAATCGTGGTATTTGCTCAGAAACCGCTCAGGAATGGTACAAGGAAGTCTACAAAATCCATCCGCTTTCTGACCTCATTGACAATTTCGATTTGTACTGTTATCTTGGCGTTGAAGATACCGCCTTCTTAGATATGGCTGAAAAGGACGATGCTAGAATATATGCTGTAGATGATTATTCGGAGTTTGATTTTGACACAAAGTGGCCAATACTTTACCCGGATTGATATGAACTAACGTAAAGAGAATCTGGTACTGACTTGGGTTACACTTTGTTCAGAACTTACGCATCCGTTTTATAACTCAGTTCTGAAGATTTTTTACACTCAGTTCTGAGCTCTCGTTTCTCTAGAACTGAGCATAAAAAACAGGGTGCCACCATTATCGGTGGACACCCTGTTTTTATTTTAAAGTCTATTGACTCACACAAATCTACCTATACTTTTAAATTACGCCTCTAAGCAGGTACAGTCTCTCTAAAAAAGACCCACCTATACTTTTAAAAGTTGTCTCATAGCAGGTATACTTTCGTCAGTCACAGTTCTCTACAGAAACGGCTAAAATCTACCTAGATTTTTAAATACCTGTCCCTATGCCATAGCGCCATTCAATAGACAAAAATTCACTCTATCAGCATAACCCAAGTTTTTATCCGCATCCCCTCAGTGGTTTTCCCGACGGGCGCTAACGCTGCGAATATCCTCCGCTGAAGACCCGGCAGCAGCCCGTCATAGGAATTTTCTCCGCTTAGTTGTTGTCCATGCCGGACGCATCAAAGAACTCCCGGAGCCCTTGTACGCAAGGGCTCCGGGAGTTGCTGCTTCAGTGCAATGATACCGTGAATGCCGCTTTTCAGAGGCGGCGTTCAGTCCTCCTGACTTTTTTCCATCATGATCTCCAGAATGGTCCGGTCGGTCTCCACCATGCCCGGGGTACTGACCCGGCCCATATTGCGGATGGCCTGCTCGGGGGTCGCGCCGCAGATGCCGTCCGTGGCCTGGAGGACCACATCGCTCATCGCCAGATAGGCGCACATCATAGCGGCGTTGGTGGCGGTAGCCAGCTTCAGCGCGCAGCCGATCTTGCCGCCGTCGCAGATCATGCCGGTGAGGTTGCCGCTCATATTGATGATGGCCTTGCCGATCTGCTCATCCGTGCCGCCCATGAGCCACACCATAGCGGCCGCGGCAGCCGTGGCGGCGGAAACGCCGCAGCCGCAGGTGGCGGACAGCTTGCCGGTAAAGGACTTAATATAGACGTTCAGCACGTGGGAGAAGGCCAGCGCCTTTTCCAGCATCTCGTTGGAGGCCCCCAGATGATGGGCCATCTCCACCACGGGGATAACGGCGGTGATGCCGTGGTTGCCGCTGCCGGCGCTGCTCATAACGGCGTAGGGACAGCCGCTCATGCGGCCCTCGGCACTGCTGGCTACCCGCATCATGGTGCGGCTGAACAAGTTGTCCCCCATAGCGCCCTCCGTGACCTGCTTTTGCAGCGCGGCGGCGATGCCGATGCCAAGTCGGTGCTCCAGACCGAAGTCCGCCAGCTTTTCGTTCATCTCCATGCCGTCCAGCATGGGGGCCAGCTCCGCCTCGCTGCACTGATCCACCACGGCCCGGATCTCCGCCACCGTCATGGGCATCAGGCGGGCGTGGATGTCATCCTGTGTACCGGCGCTGTATGCCTTCTCCAACAGGACTTCATCATTCCGCTGGGTGAGGATGATATTGGAGTGGGTCCCCCGGATCTCGCTGATGCCGGTACCAGCCTCCGTGGTGACCTCCGCCCGGACATAGAGCTGCGCCTCGTCATGCTTGATCACAACGGTAACACGGCGCGCCTCCGCCAGAGCGATGGCGTCAGCGGTAACGGTCTCATCAATGTCTGCCAGCAGCTGCAAGCCCTTCTCCGGGTTGCTCAGGCGGGCGCCCAGCGCGGCGGCATAGTTCAGGCCCACCCGGGGGAAGCCGGGAATTCCCACGCTCATGCCGTTTTTGTAGATGCCGGGGTTTACCTCCACCTTCACGGAGACGATGCTGCCCCCCACGGCATGATGGGCGTCTGCGGCGGCCAGAGCCACGCACACCGGCTCCGTGCAGCCAAGGGCCGGGACTACCTCCTGGCGCAGCAGTGTCAGCAGTTCTTCTTTGGTGATCATGGGAACGCTCCTCCTTCTTGTTTTTCAGATGCCATATATCAGATCGTCACAATAGAAAGCAGATTCCGTGCCAACTTCTTTTTTGACAAATTCTGCGATTTCCCTTGTAAAACCGCCCGGCCCATGATTAAATGGTTGAAGAAACTGGTCAAAGGAAGTGATTTTGTGGTGACCAAAAAGAAGATCTCCGTCATCGCCTTAGACCCCCGGGCAGGCAAGTCCTACGGCGAGGACATCGCCGGGCTGTTTTCCGATGTGGCGGACATTTCCGTCTTTTCCATGCTGGACGGCAGCGCCGCAGGTGTTCTGGAACGGGCGGATCTGTTTGTAGCCTCCACGGACGCCTACGGTTCCCCGGAGGAGCTGGCCAAGCACATCCCGCTGGACAGCCAGACCATGGCGATCGAGGTATCCTTCCGGTGGAGCGAACTGCGGAAGCTGAAGGAGCTGCCCGCAGGCAGCAAGGTACTGTTTGTCAACATGACCGAGACCATGGCCCGGGAGGCCATTGCCCAGCTGGAACAGTTCGGCATCACCCACATCCACTGGATCCCCTTCTACCCCGGCGCGTCGCTGGAGGAGGACGTCCATATCGCCGTGACCCCGGATGAGATGCGCTACGTCCCGCCGAAGATGGAAACGGTCATTGATATCGGCCAGCGGGTCTGCACCTCCGGCATGATGATCGAGATCGCCCTGCGGCTGGGACTGGAATCCCTGCTGGAGGGGCCTGCTTTTCAGGAGTACGCCCGCAGCGTCGCCACCAGCAATTACAGCTTTGACCAGATGTTTGCCCGGTCCGTCCGTCTGGAAAGCCTGTTCCATATATTATTGGAGAGTCTGGAGGACGGCGTCATCGGCATCAACGAAAAGGGCGAGATCTTCGCCTGCAGCCGTCAGGCGGAGGATATGACCTGCGTCAGCGCGGCGCTGATCCAGGGAAAGCGGTGCGAGGAGGTCTTTCCCTATATCCCCTTTGCCGCGTGTCTCCGCGCCCGGCAAACGCTGCCCGCCAAGGTCATCAAGGTCAACAGCGTCAACCTCAGCGTGGAGGTGGTACCGGTCATCCGGCAGAACACCTGCATCGGCGCCTTCGCCCTGCTCCAGCGGTTCAACGACGTGGAGGTCCGGCAGAACGAGCTGCGGGGCCAGCTGCTCCACAAGGGCTACTACGCCAAATACAGCTTTGACGATGTGATCGGACAGTCGGCGGCCATCCGCAGGACCAAGGAGACTCTGACCCGGATGGCCAACAGTGAAAGTCCCATTCTTCTGATCGGCGAGACCGGCACCGGCAAGGAGTTGTTCGCCCACGCCGTTCACCGGGCCTCCCGCCGGGCGGTCGGGCCGTTTCTGGCTATCAACGTGGCGGCTTTTCCCGAAAATCTGCTGGAAAGTGAGCTGTTCGGCTATGAGGAGGGGGCCTTCACCGGAGCCAAAAAGGGCGGTCGCCCCGGCCTCTTTGAGCTGGCCCACAGGGGCACACTGTTTCTGGACGAGGTGGAGGGCATGAGCCCCGCTCTTCAAATCAAGCTGCTGCGGACCTTGCAGGAGCGGGAGGTCATGCGGGTCGGCGGCAACCGCATCATCCATGTGGACGTCCGCATCGTGGCCGGCGCCAATCTGGCCGGCTTCAAGAAGGTGTCCGAGGCCATGCTGGCCCAGGGCCTTGTCTGATTTCCCGTTCATTCTCTGCTGCTAACCCGGAAGACCACTCAGGGTCTTCCGGGTTTTCTCTTCCGTCCCGGTTCGATAGATTTCGACCCGCTGGATTCGGTAAAATTATCCTGCGCGAAAACAATGTCCGGCTTCCGGACTTTATATAAAAATTCGTATTGTGGAGGAGGAACTATGAAAAAGAGACTTTTTCCCATACTTCTGGCAATTGTAATGTCACTCAGTCTGCTGCCCGTCAGCGCGATGGCGGAAGCGGGGGACTGGGATCCGCTGACTAACCCTGATAATGTTAAAGGATATTATGGGGGTGAGGATTATAGAGGATCTGGTACTACGCAATTTACTATTGGTGCAGGAATTGGCCAACTCAAGGTGATGCCAACTTTGGACACGCTTCACGTTTCATACAATGCAATGGCGTATTGCGGAGCAAAGGCTGTTTCCAGTGCTCCGGATGTTGTGGAAGTGAGCACGAAGGACGGACATCAGGATATTGTCATTGGAAAATGGCAGGGTGGAGATTGGGATAATGCAGACTGCCTGCAGGTTAATGTTAACCCCAAAAAGGCAGGCACTGCAACGGTTACCATTACGTTCTATTATACGTTCAGCCAGAGTGATAACCCGATAACCAACGAGAATGCAAAGTGGTTTTCCGGAACCTGCTATTACACGGTCAAGGTTGTCGACCCGGACGCAAATAAGCCTGCCAAGCCGGGGAAGAGTGCTATCGATAGCTTTTGGGAACTGTCTACCGGCTGCGCTGTAAGGCTGGACTGTGATCGCGTGGAAGACCATTACGCACTCTATGTGCGTAGCAATGACGGCAACAACAATCTTTCCTATTGGGGGAACTATGAATTGGGCGAGGTTGCTGCAAATCCCGGCAATCTCGGCATGGGCAAAGATAATTACCCTTGGGTGTGCCCCATGACAATTGATGCCAGCGGCTTCCTTGAATACTACAATTATGGGTATCCCGGCCATGAGGGATATGCTAAGACCGAGGGCGTCCATATGCTGGCGGATGGGCAGGAGGATCCTACCGTCTACTGGTTCTGGGATAAGAAAGATAACATCTGGAAGTTTAATCCCAGCGATGCACCGGTTGAGATTGAGATTACCTGTCCTGATCTTCCCAGCGAAGACGACATTATTGATGAGCTGGGCGAAAACGCTGTAAAGGTTGAGTGCGAAACTGACAGCACGAAGCATCCTGCGAAATTTTATGAGCTGACAAAGGACAGCCTCACCATCCCGGAACTGCCTTCTTGGAGCGACAGCAAGGGCTACTATATCGATGTGGCGGTGGCGGCTGACGACTACGTCGACGATTATGAGACTGCGTATGGCAACCATACGCTGAAGAATGAATCCCCCCAGACGATTACCCTCTACTATGACAAGGATACCCCAAAATGGAGCCCCAGTGATGATGCTACCGCCCCCTATGTCACCTTTGAGGTGAAGCATGAGGTAACGCCTCCGGCGCCCACAGCGCCCACCGAGGATGAACTTGCGCAGGATCCGGCTTTTGGAGTTGAACTCAAGTGCGTAACGAACAGCAAGGAACACGGGCCGTTTGATACGAAAGTGGTTAAGGGCACCTTTACCATCGGTGAGGTAGCGGGCAACGCGCAGGACGGGTACACCTGCGAGGTGATCATCCGGACTGATCCGTATGTTACCAGTGACGTGTATGTAAACCATTGCAATGGCGTCAAGCATACAGCTGTGGCTGAAAAGGTTGGAGCTTTGCTCCGCTACAACACGGACGAGAAAACATGGGAAGTGGTTCGAAACAAAGACGGCGTTGCCGCTACCATTGAAACCATGTGCAAGACGGAGAGCACCACCGTCAACGTGGTCATCAAGCCCGTGGACAGTGAAGAAAATGAAATTGACGGCGCGCTGGTGCGGAGCACCGACTTCGGCGCCATCAACGCCGCCGATAACCGTTTCCATGTGGGCTATCTCACCACCACCCAGACCCTGAGCGACCAGACTGCTGACCCGGAGGGTGATGGCCTTGAGGAAAGCAATCCGGTCAAGGCTTTTGTGTATCAGCAGATGGCAAAGGGCGATGAAACCTGGCACCCCGCCGATGGCGTGGAGCAGGAGTTCACCTGGGCGCGTCAGATCCGCTTCACCGACCTGAAGCGGGAGTCTGACGGCACCTATACCCTCACCGGCCAGATTATGTTCTACAAGCTGACGCTGGATCTGGACGGCGGCAAGCTGAACTCCGGCGATGCGGCTGTCACCTATTATCTGTCCGGCTCTGAGGCCGAGCTTCCGGAGCCCAGCAAGACCGGCTATACCTTTGCGGGCTGGGAGTATAAGGAAGAGGATCCCGGCGATGGCGGAGTGATCGTCATGTCCGCGAATGAGCAGGACAATGACCCGGCTCCCGAGCTGACCCCCGCCGGTACCCCGATTGAGATAAACTATGATGAGGAGTATATTGCCCGCTGGACGGTGAATCAGTACACCATTACCTTTGACACGGACGGCGGCACCAAGATTGACCCCATCACGCAGGATTACGGCACGCCGGTGACCCGTCCGGCCAACCCCACCAAGAGCGGCTACACCTTCGCAGGCTGGAACAAGACCATTCCCTCTGCCATGCCCGCTGAAAACATGACCATCACCGCCCTGTGGAGAAGCAATACTCCCGACAAGGACAAGGACGACGATTACACCCTGAAATATGTCACCAACGGCGGCAAGGTCATTTCCTCCGAGACCAAGTCCCGCAGCTGGGTCAAGGATTATGAGGATCTGCCTACTCCCATCCGCAGCGGCTACCGTTTCGAGGGCTGGTATTACGATACCCGTCTCACCGACAAGGTGACCGATGATGTGAAGGTCAACAAAACTGTGGTAACCCTGTACGCCCGTTGGTCTTCCTCCGAAACTCCCGGCATGCTGAACGATGAGGATCACTTTGCCTACGTTCAGGGCTACAGCGACGGCAATGTCCACCCCTACGGCCTGATTTCCCGTGCGGAGACCACCACCATCTTCTTCCGCCTGCTGACGGACGAGGTGCGGGACGACAATTTGTTGACCAGCAACACCTACACGGACGTGACCAATGACTACTGGGCCAATACCGCCATCTCCACCATGACGGGTCTGGGCATTGTGCAGGGCCGCAGCGCCACCACCTTCGATCCCAAGGCGCCTATCACCCGCGCCCAGTTTGCCGCCATCTGCGCCCGGTTCGATACCGGCGTCAGCAGCGGCAGCCGGACGTTCTCCGACATCAGCGGCCACTGGGCGGAGAAGTATATTGAGCGTGCCGCGGAGTTGGGCTGGATTCAGGGCTTTGCGGACGGCACCTTCCGCCCTGATACCTATATCACCCGGGCACAGGCCATGACCATGATTAACCGTGTTTTGAACCGGACACCGGAAGATGAAGAGGATCTGCTGGAGGGCATGAAGGTGTGGCCCGACTGCAACCCCGGTGACTGGTTCTATCTGGCGGTGCAGGAAGCCACCAACTCCCATGACTACAAGGATCGGGGCGGCGAAGTCTGGACGAAGCTGACCCGGGATCCCGACTGGACGCGCTACGAGCACTGATATTTGACATAATTTTCAGAAATACACATATCGGTTGCTTCTTCTAAATAAAAGCACAAGCGACGCACCAAATCTGGTGCGTCGCTTGTGCTTTTGCCTTACTCTAAACGACTCTTTTAAATGTTGCCCTTATGCGTGGGTAGCGAAAGCTATGACTTTTTGTCTATGAAGAGATGGAGCGGGCCTGCTCTTTAGTTACAGCGGTGCGTTTTTTGACCGCTAAGAATGGGGTGGATTATAAATTCTCGCTTCATTTTCTGCCAGGCTTGTGGTATACTTGCTTACGGAATAAGTGCCATGCAATTTCAACCATTTGCTTGCAATTAAGAGAATCGGTGGGTTGCCGTTACCGAAGGTGTGTCCTTTGCTCATATCTTGAAGAAGCTCTGACCCACACCGTGACCCACACAACGAAACGAGTGGACGGAAACAGTGGAGAGGATAGGGCGTACCTCCCGCGATATACCGAGCGGAAAGCCTCAAAGAGCCTTAAAAAGCAGCGGACGGAGTACCCGGATACACTTCGTAATCAGCAGGTCGTGTGTTCGAGTCACATCATTAGCTCCAGAAAACAGCGGAAATCGAATGATTTCCGCTGTTTTCATAACTTTTAAGGAAAGTCTTGACCCACACAAATTGCGGTTATACCTCACGCCGAAGGCATTTTTCTTCGACGCTTTTCAAAAATTACCGTCCGGAAACACCGGCCCGACCCACACCGTGACCCACACAACGAACTGTGCGGAAAGAGCCAAAGAGCACCGGAGAGGAAACCGTTTCCTTTCCGGTGCTCTGCTTGCCTGTGGGTCTTATCGAATCTGTGCCATGAAACTGCCCATTTTCTCCGCAGCCTTTTGCTGCATCTGCCGAGTGGCGTGGGTGTAGGTGCGGAGTGTGAATCCGGCATCATAGTGGCCGAGCATACTGCTGACGGTTTTGACGTCCACGCCATTTTGCAGTGCCAGCGTTGCGAAGGTATGTCTGAGGTCGTGAAATCTGATGTGCGGCAGTCCAGCGTCCTTCAGGATCTTCTTGTGCAAGTTTACGACGGAGTCTGGGTAGTACATCTCACCGGTTGCCGGCGAGGGGAACATGTAGGGATTCTCAGGATGCTTGCTATGCTCTGCTATCAGCAGATCGATGGCATCTTGAGGAATGGATATTTTTCTAACTGAGGTTTCCGTTTTGGGACGGGAGAGCGTCAGTTCGCCATTGGGATTCTTTACATATTGTTTGCTGACGGAGATGGTTTTGTTTTGGATGTCAAGGTCGCTCCAGAGAAGCGCCGTGATCTCACCCTTCCGCAAGCCCGTGACCAGCTCCAGATAAAACATGGGAAGCAGTCCTCGCCTGTCGGCGGCATCCAGATAATCCTTAATATGCTCTGGCGGAAGAATCTGCATTTCGATTTTTTGCACTTTCGGTGCGATGCAGTCCTCGGTCGGGTTCCGCAGGATCAGGCGCTCCTTGACCGCCCGTTCCAAGGCGCTGTGCAGCATGAGATGCAGACTCCGAACTGTGGTACTGCTGAGTCCAGGGTTGCCGTGACCGCTCTTGCGGTCGATACGACCGTTTTCCATCAGATCCTTGTAGAGCTTTTGTAAGTCATGGGCAGTCAACTTTGTCAGTTTGATGCTGCCGATGCGGGGAATCGTGTATTGCTCGACCATCAGTTGATAGCGGTTTGCTGTTGAGATGCGGATATTCGGTTTTGCGTAGATCTCATACCAGCTACGCAGCCAAGTTGCTACCGTGTACTCATCCGCACGGCTGACATCAATTCCTCTGGTAGCTTCCATTGCGGCACTGAGTTTCGCCTTGCATTCTGCCTGTGTCTTACCCAGCACATTTTTGATGATGCGCTTTCCTGTTTCGGGGTGGTAGCCTGCTGTGTAGCGCCCCTCCCAACGCCCGTCTGCGCGTTTGCGAATGTTGCCTTCGCCATTTGCACGTTTTTTCGCCATTTAGTCCTCCTGTTCCGCCGGATGGCAGATGTGTTCTTCTTCCTCCCGTTCGAAGGAGTAGAGCCCATCTGCC
>ERZ839767.5902-NODE-5902-length-10437-cov-3.056348_pt1 | contig 10437 bp, 2 predicted proteins | sample MGYA00519879_ERZ839767 | MGnify/ENA primary metagenome ERZ839767 (study PRJEB31850, sample SAMEA3708852) | human gut metagenome | biome: human gut; feature: human-associated habitat; material: faeces | place: China | collected 2014 ...
TTAATAATAAACACGTATTAATATGAAACTTTTCTACAAATCGTATGCTCCGGACATATCTGCCGGAAGCACAACCATTAAAGATGTGGGGAAAAAAAGAGTTTCCCGCAAGTTGATAACCCTTTGGAGCTTCCTGATGGCATTGCTGATGATGGTGCCGGTGGGGGCAAAGGCACAAGGTAAAGGTACTGAAACTGAACCTTGGACGGGGAAAATTGAACAACAAACTATTAATGAAGCAGGAGATTATTATCTGGAAGGAGTAACAGATGGGGCTATAAAAATTAATGCATCTGGAGTTACTTTGCATGTTGCGGGATATAATGAATTGAAATCAACACCAGGGAATGTTACTGGAAATAGTGGCGGAAGAATCGCGCTTGAGGTTAGTAGTGATAATTCGTCCATAGAGAAATTTACTATTGTTCAATGGAAGGGTAAAGATGGAAATTCAAAAGTAGCTATGTTGAATTTAACAGCGATTAATTCAACAGCAGGAAATAGAGTAAGAGCTGCATTGGACTTCCATAGAAATAATGGGCAAGAGTGTAATTTTGTTATAGATGGTGCAGTAAGTGTTGTTGCAAATAGTAAAGCTGCGTCTGTTGGTCAACTAAGTCCCGCAAGAGCCGTTTTTATGCCCGAAGTAAAAGTTACACTACAAAATGGAGCTTATTTTGCTTATGATAATGAGTATGAACCTGAACATCCCAAAAGTTGGGAAGTAACCAACTTCGCATCTGTTGGAGGAGAAGCCTATGCTCAAATAAATAATAAGGGTATTACAACTACATGTACCGAAATGACTGTGGCAACAGGAGATTTGAGAATTTTACTGTCTACAGTTAATTTAAATAGCCAAAGCTATTTTTATGGAACTATTGGCGCAAACCATTTCATATATCCTGCAGGAAACGATTTAAAACTGTTTGTAGCCAATAACTTGAAAGACTATTACGGTGAATTACCAACACTCTCCGCAAACGTAACCTACTTCCCCTTCCCGATCCGCACGGACAACACCGGGGATGGTATTCAGACAAAAGTCAATGTCGGAGCTGTCAGTGCCGGTGACACCTATTACGGACTGCTCAGTGATGCCAATGGTACTATAAGCTTGAATGTAACTCAATATCCCCATGGAGGTGAACTTTCTGCTTCCAGAGGAGATATCACACTACAAAGTTCGGACAAATATAAAGTATTGAAAACCGCATCGAATGGCCTTACGTTGAAAACCGAAGGAGAAAACATATTAACCTTGAGAGATCTCACAATCAATGCCGATAACAAGGTCTATATCGAAGGAAATGTATATTTGGATGAAATCAACAGATGCCGGATTGCACCAGGCGTTATCAACTTCAAAAAACAGGATGATGCAGAGGTTCCGGTCTATTTCTGTAGAATCAGTACGGTGGATACCGAATTGATGGGACTTGAAGCTAACAAAATAGGTATTGAAGGCAATACCGATAACTATCCCAGCAGAGTGGATGCCACGGCAAGTTGTATCTATATGTGGCTACCGGCCGGATCAAGTGAGATTAAGTTCAAGAAAAAAGACAATGGAACAACAACTTACAGTATTAGAGGTTCTGTTGCTGCCCAACATAATCAAACTATTTCGCTGGCTTCACCGGTTATCTATATTGGTAACAAAACCTATGATACATTGTCAGAAGCCTTCGAAAATGTTGTGAATGGAGAAACCATCGAACTAAGAGGCAACTACACGGCCAGGGATGGAGGAAATGCGATTGCCACTAACATTGACGAAGGACAATCTTTCACCCTTGACCTGAAAGACAACACATTGGATATCGGTGGTCAGGTGGCTGAGGACGGCAGATACCCGCTGATCTCCACAAAAAAAGGTACACTTACTATAACAGCAGGCCAGGGAAAAATCATCGGTAACTACCGTGTTGCCGGCAGGAAGACTGCAACGGGCGAAGATCTCAAGGGTAGTGTTTATACGATAATGGCCAACCCCGGTAACCCATACGTTGGCGGTACGCCTGTTACCCCGAAAGTGGTGGGTACAAGGGTAACGGTAAGCGCGCAGGTTCTTCCTCCTTCACAGGAAAAACCAATGACAGAAATGCCATCCGCCATCCACTACACCATTGACGATAGAACGGTTTATGCCGCGAAAGAGACCGGAACCAACACTGATGAAACCAAATATTGTCTCTGGTTACCCAACGACAATAACACTTATCTGGTGAAAGGACAAAGAGAGAAAGTATTTGCCCAGATCAACAACAGTACCAATAAGGATAACGTTGCCCTCAAACCTTTGTTTAACCTCAATAGCGGTAGCATCGAGGTTACCAAAGATGAAATCTTGTATGCGAACGGTTACAAATACGCCGGTTCTACTGAGGATGGCAATGCTAACCTTGGAACAGTGGCAGCTAATCCGGTGGTAGTCACTACGTATGTATCGAAAGAACCCAGTTATAATGAAAGTTATACCCTTACTGTAGAAGATGGAACCTATGTGATGGTGAAAGACATCTACCGCAATGAATTATGGGAATCTATCGATGGTAAAGGTAAAGATGATAAAGAGATTGCAACCAAGCTGGTTGCCAGTGGCACCGCCAATGTCATCATGTCCGGTATCAACAGTTTCGGGAATATAGAGATTGCAGAAAACGGTAGTCTGACGATCGACCGTCTTGACGAAACCCCGGCACAGGCAAATGCGTTGCGTTTCTTCACGATAACAGGAGCGGGCAAAGACAAGTCTACATTAACTATGAATGGTGGCGCATTGCTTTCTTATATTACAGATAACAGCAGTGTTGCGATGAATACCATATCCAATGTCAAGGCTGTTTATAAAGATGGTAGCGTACGGGCGAAGTTTGACGATAAGGATACACGTTTTGAAAGCGAGAAAGGTGACAAATTGTACCGCCTCACCTTCAGTACCCTTGACGGCTATACGCCTTATACAGTAGAATATAAGGATATGAATTCCACAGAGGAAGGCGCAACCGTCCGTGTACCGCTGACCTCCGATAAGAACGGTGAAGTGCATTTGTGGTTACCGGCTGATTACGACGGAACCTCTGTCTCTTTCTTCAGCGCCAACAGTTCTAAAACCATCGCGCATCCGAAAATCGAAGAGAACGATGAGAACAAGGCCCCGATTGCCGTAAGGGTGTTCAGAGGCGAAGGATCTAATGCTGGCTCAGAGATTGGTACATTCCGTAGCTTGGCACGTGCATTTGCAGCGATAAATGCAGAGGCTTCTAGTGCTGCGGAACAATACACCATCGAGTTACTTATGCCGCACACCGAGTCGAACGCAGAGTGCGTAGTGCCGGGTAAAACAGTTACACTCAAACTGAATGGCTATAACCTGGTTTGCAACAAGGTGAATTTTGATACAGATACTCATAAAGAAGATGGTGCCTTCCTGATGATAACGAATGACGTAGAAATAGATAAGCATTCATCCATCGAAGGGGAAATCTCCATAAGACCGAACGTCTATATCAGCCGGACCGTCCACATGACGAACGTCCATGTGACGAACAAAGACCACAAGACCGTATATCGTACACTGGTGACAGGGTTGGAACATGGCAAAACATACCGGTACTTCTACAACGGTTTGCAGAGAGACTTTAAGGTAGAAAATCAGGTGACAGACGGGGATAAAACTCTCGATGTTGCTTGCCTATGGCCTTACGCTTCTCAAATACCGCAAGAATTACTTGTCTATCCATTGAAAGGCGACGAAATAGATAAAAACGGAGCTCTGACCGTCCCCGGTGGTGAATTGGCTATCACCAGCCATTTCGACAACTATCTTGCACTGGTGAAGGTAGAGAATGTGGCAAAAGTAGGTAATACATATTATCGGAAGTTCTCTGATGCGATAAAGGCTGCCAACGATGGCGGGGGAAATATCCAACTCTTGACAAATATCCAGTCGCAAGCCATGTTCAAGATCACAAATAAATACGCGATCGACCTGGGCAAGTATAATCTGAGCTTCACACAAGGCGGTTTCGATGTAAATAATAAGTTAACTATTAGCGGTGAAAAGGGTAGCACCCTGACAGGCGTAATCACTCTGAAAGGTGATGTTGCAGTCGATGAAAGTGTATTGATCGGCGGAGTGGTTCTGCAACAATCTACAGATGCCATCAAAACTGTCTACCGCTTGCTTGTTCATAACGATGGTACTACTACTCAATGCGTCTGGACAGAAACTCCGGAACGGGATACGGATAAGACGATAGATTCTAATGAATACACAGTCCCCGCCGGTCTGGCCAATCATCAGACGAAGGTGAAAGCGTATCCGGTAGTAACGTTGAATACTGCAGATGCTACATGGAATGATGATTATGCAGATTGCAACATCGTATTGACTAGCAATGCTGTTTGGAATGTTTCTAACGGTAATAAGAATATCCACCGCCTGACCATCCACGAAGGTGCGAAGGTAGTAACCGGCGATGGTACAAAGATTACCGCTACCGACGGTATCCGCTACATGCGTACATTTAAAGGTAACGTATGGTCAATGATCGCCTTGCCTTACACGGCAACTGATGTGACTACAGTGATTGACGATAAAGTCGTATCCCTCAGCCCGGCATCCAACCCGGGAACTTCGGGCCACTTCTGGTTACAAAGCATCCAGACAGACGGTTCGACAACCGATGTGACCGACAGCGAAATGACTGCCAACAAAGTGTATGTGATGAAAGTACCGGCTAGTCTTGCGACTAAAGCGATCACCTTCGTCTCCGGTCCGAACCAGATGTTGCGCCGCGACAAGGTGCTGAACCCGAATCCGGTCAGCGGCTTTGTAGCGTATGCCAATGGTACACTGAATGATGTTACGCCCGGCAAATCGTTCTATCAGTTGAACGATGCAGGCGATACATTCGAACGTGTAGACGATTTGACGACTCCGATCGCCCCGTTCAGCGGTTATCTGCTGGCCGATGCAGCGACAACAGTCAAGGTGGCCAACTTCAGCCTGCGTTCTTCCGTAGCGACAGACAACGAAGAGATCACTGTTCCGGAAGAAGGTTTGCTGGTACGTGCCGAAAAGGGACGTATCCTGCTGACTGCCGAACAATCGATACAGGTAGTGATTTGCGATATGGTAGGCGTTGTGAAGTTCAGCGGCGAAATACCTGCCGGCAACTCTTCGTTTGAAGTGGGCGCAGGTATCCATGTCGTGAATAACCAAAAAGTAATCGTTTGGTAAATCATTTTCAGGGAAGCAGGGAAAAACTGCTTCCCAAACCAATAAGAGAGAGAAATAACTTAATATAAAAGAATATGAAAGTAAAATTGAACATACTATATATCTTACTGGCGTTTCTATGGATGCCGGTATGTGGTTGGGCACAAGATTTGGTGGACCCGGGCGAAGGTGGTGGAGTAGGTGCTCCGGTGGCAAAAGTCGGGAATACGGACTATAAAACGTTGAAAGAAGCTTTCGAGGCTGCGGCAAATGTGCAGGTAGACTTGCAAATCAGCCTCACCCAAAAAGAAGAGGTAACAGCAAGTACTACAACTCTTAACTTGAACAACCTGGCACTGACAGGTGAAGAGGAAGCCGGTTTTAACACGACTGGAAAACTGACTGTCAAGAATGGAACGCTGAAAGGTGCATTCACCGTAACTGACCTGGAGAATTTTGCAGCCGGTACGGATGTTACCTTGGCAGATAATGTAAAGATTATTTCCGGTGGCAAGTCTTATTACCGTGTGTTGATAGACTTGGGTGCTTACACGGATGCTACAACTTCCACACGCAATGAGGTGGAGGTTATTTATTCAAAAGTCGATGATAAAACTCTTTGCTGCTGGTTGGAAGCCGACCAGGCAGCCTATCCTATCATTCTGAAAGGAAACGGTGCAGGATACCAAACGGTTCCTGTTTCTATCCAGGCACATGGAAACAATACGCTTACGCTGACACCGATGGAAGAACCGGAAGAAGAAAAGTACGGCATCACTTGGGGGGAAGTGACTGGTGGAACGCTGAAAGTCATGATCGATGGTCAAGAAGTACAAACTGGAGAATATGTAGTCAATTCACAGGTTACTATCGAAGCAACACCTGATGAGGGTTACACGAACCCTATTTTATATATCACTCGCAAATCGGAAGGTACTCCGATCGATATTACAGAACAAAAGTCATTTATCTTGAACGACAATGTAAACATCTTGGTTACTTTCAAAAAATCTCCTACAGTAGGTCCTGATCCGGAGAATCCGGATGGCAATGCTCCGGACATCAAGATTCTGAATCCGAAACAAGCGTTCGTTTATAATGGCAAGCCGCAGGCGTTTACGTTGACGACGAGTCCGGAGAATGCGTTGGAAGGTGCAACAATCTCTTATACATTAAACGGTGCAACAGTAAATGAACCTACTGATGCAGGAATATATGACGTGATCATCACACGTCTGGCCGATATGGATTTGGCAGCAGTGAATTGTACGCTGGCTGGTGGTTTAACCATCGAAAAGGCGGAAGTTTTCTTCAAATTGAATGAAGGCAAAACCGGTTTCACTCTGGATGCAGATGCTAAAACAGCGACACTGAATGCGGACGATTATCACGTTTATATCTTGGTTGATGGTAAGGAAGTAAAAGTTGAAGGTTCATTCGCTTGGGGTGAAGCTCAGGGGACTGCCATCAACGGCAATGTACTGACAATTGCTGAAAGTGGTATTTACAAAGTGGTTTTCACTCCTACAAAAGTAGAGAACTACAAAGAAATAGCACCAATCACCTTGCCGATCGAATTAAAAGAAGGTGATTTGAAGGACAAAATGCGTACAGTAACAGTTTCCGCAATCAATACGTACAATCCGGCCGATGACGATGAAGTACGCATTTACAATGGAAACCTGTTAATGGCAACTGCTACCTTATCAAAGAAAGCAGAGGTTGAGTTTTATGAAGGCCAAAAGCCTACGTTCCGTGCCTTCCCCGGTGAAGGTTGTGCTTTTGTAAAGTATCTGATCGGAGACCAGCAGATTGATGAACAGGATTATACACCTGCAACATTTGATGCAGACCTGGCAGTTGAGGGACATTTCGGAGAAAAAGGCGATTTGGAATCATTAAGTCCGACGTTTGAAGCCCCGAAGGAATTGGTTTACAACGGACAGTCGTATGCCAATAGCTTCAGAATCTTGCAAGCAAAGGTGTATAGCAATTGGATTTTCAATTATACGAAGAATAATAAGATCGTTCAACCGATCAATGTAGGTGAATATACATTAGTTGTATCTCGTCCGGCGGATAACAAGTATCAAGCATACACATCTGAACCGATGGCATTTAAAATAACGAAAGCTACTCCGGAAGTTGTAGCGGATGAGATAACAGGTGCTTATCCCGGTTTGGAATTGAAGGAGTTAAAGTTGAGTGGTACGGCTACGGTTGAAGGCTTGGGTACGATCGCCGGTACGTTTGAATGGGTAGAGCCTGCAACGGTTATCAAAGAAGGAGAGAACAAGGTTAAATTTAAATTTACTCCGAATGATGCGGTTAATATTAACTCTGTGACTGATCTGGAATTGACAATAACAGCAAGTAAAGAGAATGTATCTGATTTCGTATCGGTGTCTTACAATAAACCGTTAGGTGGTACGCTGGTTGTTGTGTATGAAGAAGAGGGAGATAATCACTTCCAGGTGATTCCTTCCGGTACAAAAGTTCCTACCGGTACAAAAGTTCGTGTTTTTGCTTATCCCGCTGATTATTTTGAGTTGGCAAGCCTGACAGTTAATACGGAAGATGTATTAAAAGACCTGGTCAACAACAAGTATGTAATTGTTCGTGAACTGAAAATTGATACAGATATTCATGCGAACTTCCGTTTCACAGGCGAAGAACCGACAGATCCCGATAATCCCGATAATCCTGGCAATCCGGATCTGCCTGATAACCCGAATCTGCCCGACAATTGGCCCGATAACTGGCCTGACAATTGGCCTGATAATTGGCCTGATAACTGGCCTGATAACTGGCCCGATAACTGGCCCGGTAACGGTGGCGGATTAGGCGAACAAAATAAAGACTATACTATATTGGTTCGTACGACCGGCCTGGGTAGCGTAACTCCTGGTACGACTGGTGCCAACAGAGGAGAAAGCATCACATTCAAGATCGAGCCGGGCTACGGACAGCAGATTGTCGACGTCCGTGTGAATGGTAATAGTGTAGGTGCCGTTACTTCTTATCAGTTGAGGAATATTTATGCACATACAACCGTAGAGGCCGTATTCTCCAATATCAATGTTCCGGTATATACATTGACTTCCAGGGTGATCAATGAAAGGATCGGTTATGTGACTCCGACTAAGGTGCGCGTGACAGAAGGTAGCAATCATATCTTCATTGCTCATCCGAACAAAAACCGTACGATCGAGGATGTACAGGTCGGTACGGAGAAGGAGCTGAAGAGTATTGGTACGCCAACCAGCTACATTTTTACAGATGTAAAGGCCGATTCGCTTATTGTTGTCACTTTCCATAGCCCTGTTGCTAATGAATCTATTGAAGCATCCAAGTATCAGATCTATACGGAAAATGGTGCAGTGGTAGTTGATTCGGATCATGCAGCAGGAACAGTAAATATTTGTGATTTCAGTGGCCGTACTATTTACAGCAATCGGGAGGTACGTTCCATCACTCGTTTCCCATTGTCTGAAGGCTCTTATATTATTACATTGATAATCGATGGTAAACAGTATTCGCAGAAAGTGTATCTGTTGAGCCGATGATGTCGGTAAGTTGATAAAGAAAAGGGGCAAAAGCGATTTTGCCCCTTTTTGGGTTTAATAAGTATGTGGTTGTTTATCTTCCGTACAAATGTTTTGCCGAGGGAACAAATATGACATTCAGTTCCGGGTCCGGCATATCCGGATCTAACGGGAACATCGGGCGGATGATATTCTTATAAGGAAGTTTCTGGAAATCCTGGTCCACTCCTCCGCGCGTCAGTGCCATTACCCAATCTGCTTTCATATTGTACCATCGGTTGACCAGGTATCCCTGTTTTACCATGACGATATCCATTTCACGGGGATCTATTCCGGTACCCTCCAGGTTAGGCGTAGGGGAAGAGGTTCCTACAACTACATAAATGCTTCCTGTCTTGATAATGGCAATATTGTTGCGTCTTCTGTAAGGGGCATTGTCGGCAGCCTGCGTCTCATCCTGTGCAGGACTGACATATACGACCGTACCCGATAGTTTTACAGGTGGTTCGTAGGAGTTGTCCGTCATTGCACCTACATATCCTTCTACATGGCCGCCTACACCAGCCTTACGTGCGGCTTCAACCATCTCGCTTCCCGGAATAGAACAGTAAAGCAGGCTTTTGCCGTTTGGAGATTGAAGTTCCGGACGTTTCAATACCCGTGCTAATGTCCATGTAACTTCGCCTGAACCGCCACCACCGGGGTTGTCACCCATATCGCTGATAAAGAAAGGCTTTTTGTCGCTGGCCAGCGCCAGATCGAGACATTTTTCGAGCGGATGCCCCGGAGCTTCCAATGTGAACTGGCGGCGGACATCCCAGAATTTTTGCGCCAGTTTCTTTGCGCCTGCTTCTACCTGTGCTTTGTCGTCACCGTAAACCATCACTACTCCCTGGTTGCGCCGGTCGTCTCCCCATACATAACCGATCCAGATACCTGCATCTATTACGCCCGGCATTGCTTCAACTTCGGGAACCATGGCATAAAGTGATTTGGCTGGTTCGGCACGCGTACTCGACCATTCTCCGGAAACTAATACCGGAACGGCTACCCATGCTTTATAAGCTGGACGTCCTTTACCGGAGGCTAGTCGATCCAGCAGATTGACTACGCCACGACGATGCGATTCACGTGAATCATCGTGAGGGGCTTTGCGGTAAGTTGTAATCAGGTCGGAGTTAAGGGCTACGAGCCAGGAGGCATTGCCGTGAAGGTCCATAGTGGTCGTAACAAGGACGTCGTTACCGATAACGCTGCGGACTTTTTCCATAAACTCACCCTCCGGATCGGCTACTCCATCCACGCTGCATGCCCCGTGATTGTAAAACCAGAAAGCATCGTAAGGCATGTTCGCCTTTATTATTTCAAGCGCTTCGTTGACGAAGGCGTCGTATGATTCTTTCGTAACCGGTCCGCGGCCACCGCCACGGCCCATCAGGGAGGGAAGCCATGTTGCGGCCTGCCCCATGGCGGAATCCGGACTCAAGTAATCCGGTAAAGTGAGCGGCCTTCCGACTATCGGTTGTCTGTTGGGCATAAATACGCTGTTCTCGATTTGTATACCGGCAACGCCGATACGTGGTTTCTGTTGCTGCGCGGCGGCATCGTTGGTGAATGACACGACCAACAGGCAGAGACTCAGGAATAGGAAAACTTTCTTCATGG
>ERZ839767.5919-NODE-5919-length-10410-cov-2.579817_pt1 | contig 10410 bp, 7 predicted proteins | sample MGYA00519879_ERZ839767 | MGnify/ENA primary metagenome ERZ839767 (study PRJEB31850, sample SAMEA3708852) | human gut metagenome | biome: human gut; feature: human-associated habitat; material: faeces | place: China | collected 2014 ...
CCAGTAAAAGCAGATTTAGTTTATTCAGTATTGATTTCATAATGTTCTTCTTTTTTATAAGGTTACCAGTTACCACAATTCTGCGTATAGTTTCCGTTGCTGGCACTCATCTGTGCAAACGGGATAGGCAGATATTCATTTTTATTCTTAGTGAACGAGGCATTCGTGTAGATGGTGCAGTCGGCAGCTTCCTCGGCATAGAACTTATTCAGTACTTCGGCAGCTTCGCCCCATCTTACCAGGTCAAAGAAGCGCTCTGATTCCAGAGCCAGCTCTACACGACGTTCAAACTTCAACAATTTCAAGGCATCTGCCTGTGAGTAGCTTCCCGTATAAGGCTGAATGTTGAAACGTACGCCATATTCCATTTCGTAGTCGGCAATCATGGCTGTACTTTGTTTAGCACGGTTACGTACTTCGTTAATCAGGCTGATAGCTTCAGCTATACGTCCGTCGTTCAGTTGGATCAGTGCTTCGGCACGCATCAACAATACATCCGAGTAGCGCAGTACGATGCGGTTCATCGGAGAACCCCACCAGGCACCCTTTATCAGGTAATCGCCATCCGGATCCACATTCTGCTTCAAGGTCACGTAATATCCGTAAAGTCCGTTGCTGCGGCTCCAGGTAGTCGACTGGTCCATCATGTAGTTCTTATTGAATTCATAAGGGAATCCCGGCATACCTACCGTCAGGAAGAGGCGTGGGTCAGCATAATCGGATTGCGAATTGTAATCGGTGTTGTTAAAGGAATCCAGCAGCGGGTGTCCGTTGGCATCTGTTTTGAATGCATTTACCAGATTCTGGCTCGGTTTGTAGAAGTCGCAACCACCATCGGTAACTCCCGGAATGTTGGGAACGATTAGACCATAAGACCAGTTGCAGTTACCGTTGTTGGTACCGTCGTTCATGGAGTATTGCATGGCCCACAGGGATTCCACGCCATTTTCATATTGAGGTTCCGGACGGAAGTTATTGTGAAAATCTGATTCCAGCCCGTAGCCACCTGCCGACATAATGGCATTGTCTGTGTATTGTACTACTTTCACCAGGTCTTCCGTGCTGAGGCTTGTCACTTCATGGCTGTCTACATTATCCTGATGATAAGCTTTGTACAGATAAGTCTTTGCCAGATAGGCGGCTGCTGCGGCTTTGGCGGGGCGACCTTTGTCTGCCTGCTTCACGGGAAGGTTATCATAAGCAAACTGGAAGTCATCTGCAATCTGTTGCCAGCCTTCGTCATTGTTGTAAGTGGTGTTGGAGAGATAGTTATATTCTTCCGGTGACAAGTTGGCATCGTTGGCAAACGGGATCTTCTTGTACAGGCGTTTCAGCAAGAAGTGACCATGTGCACGGAGGAATCTCATTTCGGCAATGCGCTGCTGCTTTAGTGAATAAGTACTTTCATCCACTTGTTCCAATAGTTGCAAAGCTGTATTGACGCGTGAGATACAGTTGTAGAGGCGCTGCCACATATCGCTGATGTTCCATGCCGTAGTCATGATACCTTGTGAGATGTCCAGTGAGTGGAATACATCACCGTCTTCCGTACCGTTTCCTCCTTTGTAAGCGTCATCCGAACGTACGTCATAGTTCCACATGGAGAAGGAAGAATTGATATCTTCGGCAGTAATCCATACTGCATAAGCAGAGATTACCAGATTGTCGATGTATGCCGGGTTCTTCAGCTGTTCATCGCTGATGGTTCCCTGGGGGAGCTGATCTTCCAGAAAGTCGGTGCAACTGCTGCACATCAGTGAAAGACCTAAGACTGCTGTATATATTAACTTTTTCATAAGTAACTGATTTTATTGTTAAAAGCCTACATTAATACCGAAAGTTATATTCATCGGGATGGGGTAACCATAGTTGGCATTCTCAGGATCTACTCCGGTGAACTCCTTACTCTTGATGGTGAATACGTTCTGTGCGCTCAGGTAGAAGCGCAGGCGCTCCATCTTCATCTTCTGGGCAAAGTTTTTCGGAACGTTGTATCCCAACTGTATATTGCGTAACTTCAGGAACGAACCATTCTCAACAAAGTAAGTGGAAACACGTTTCTCATTGTTCGTATCGCTGCGTGACAATGCAGGAATGGTAGAGTTCGGATTGGTGGGTGACCATGCATCGAGTACTCGCTTACCTTTGTTCAGGAAACCGATATTGAGTCCACTCCAAAGGTCGGTTTCCTTCTTCAGGTCGCTGATAACATCTACTCCCTGAACACCTTGCCAGAACATGGTGAGGTCAAAATTCTTGTATTCAAGGTAGATGTTCAGACCATAGCTGAAGTCCGGAGTCGGATTGTAAATCCATTGCTGGTCTTTCTCATTGATGATACCGTTGCCGTCCAAGTCACGCCAGCGGATACGGCCTATTCCGGCACCTTCCTGAGTGGCATGGTTATCAATTTCTTCCTGTGATTTGAAGATACCGTCAGCTACATAACCCACCTGCGAACCATTAGCGTGACCGATTACGCTTTGTACACCGTTACCACCGAAAGTGCCGTTGGCTGCTACTGTAGTTGGCAGCTTCGTGATTTCATTCCGGTAGGTGGATATGTTGGCATTCAGGTCATATTTCAGTCCGAATCTCGTTTGATTGCGATAACCGAGATTCAATTCAACACCCACATTTTTCATTTCTCCCGCATTGATCCATTGACTGCTTCCTTCGCCCATGGCGGCGATACCTGCCATCTGTACCAGAATATCCGTTGTCTTTTTGTAGAACCAGTCGAATGAACCGTAAAGAGATTGTTTAAACAGTGAGAAATCGAGGCCGAGGTTCGTTTGTGTGGTTGTTTCCCATTTGATGTTATCATTACCGATCTGATTACGTTTGAATCCGGATTGAAGGATGCTGCCGCCATTGGTTCCGGCAATGTCGTAGGAAGTACCATAGCTCTGACCGCCTGATTCCGTTACACCGTAGTTGGGAACATAAATTGTATAGCGGGCAATGTTCGAGATTTCCTGGTTACCGGTCTGTCCCCATGAACCGCGGACTTTCAGATCGTCAATCCAACTGAGGTTTTGCATGAACTTTTCACGGTTCAAGCGCCATCCCAGTGAGAAGGAAGGGAATGTGGCATAGCGGTTATTTTTACCGAAACGTGAAGAACCGTCACGGCGTACTGTCATCGAGAGTAGGTATTTATCATCATATGTATAATTCAGTTTTCCGAAGAAAGAAACCAGTGAATAGCCTTCGCCCGAACCGTAAGCCTGAGCCGTACCGGAACCCGCATTCGGCCACATATAGTCGGGTGTCAGAATAGAATAATCTTCTTTATAACCCGAAAAATTGATATCATCTTCACGGTTCAGCTCCATACCCACCATGGCGTCTCCACGATGTTTGCCGATTTCCAGATTGTAGGTAGCGATGGCATTCCACATCCATTTCGTCCAGTGTTCCTGCTTGGCTTCTACGGCATTCTTATCATTTGCCACATTGCCTTCGGTGATGGGGTAGGTGAAGATGCGTTGTGATTTCTGTGCATAATCCAATCCGAAGGTGGAGCGGACATTGAATCCTTTGAAGGGGTTGAGGTTGATGTAAGCATCACCAAACATACGCCAGTAAGTATAGCGATTATCAGAGTTACGGTCCAGTCTCGCTACCGGGTTCTCACGGTCGGGATATCCGCCTACCGGACCTGCATATTCTCCATTGATGTCGTAAACGGGCAATGAGGGATTGAATTGCAATACATTTTGCAAGAATCCACCCGGTGCCTGCACCTCCGAAGTGCGGTTCAGTGTGAAGTGCTCTCCTATGGTCAGGAATTTGCCAATCAGATTATAATCAGAATTTATGCGGGCAGAGAAACGTTCGAAGTCACTGTCCTTGATGATACCTATATTCTTATAATAGCCCAGGGAGAAGAAAGATGACCCCTTTTCAGAACCATTGCTTACTGATACATTGTACTGCTGGATAATACCTGTACGGGTTGTTTCATCGAACCAGTCGGTGTCGGCAGCCGGAACCGTATTGGCGGAATCCAGATACTTGGACATGCTGATGTTGTTCAGTTGAGGATAACCGTTTGCGTCATATCCCCAGCTATACTTATAACCCAGTGCGTTGGTGTTGGGATCCTGGCCTTCGTTTACGTAAGCTTGCCACATAGCACGGCCATATTCTTCCGCATTCAGTACTTCCATCTTATTGGTATACATGGAAGCGGCGATAGAAGCATCGAAGTTAATCTTTATCTGTCCTTCTTTACCTTTCTTCGTAGTGATGATGATGACACCGTTTGCAGCGCGCGAACCATAGATAGAGGCAGAAGCCGCATCCTTCAATACCTGGATAGATTCGATATCATTGCCGTTCAGTTCGTGCATGCCCGATTTGGTAGGCACACCGTCAATAATATAAAGAGGATCGTTATTATTCAAAGTCCCGACACCGCGAATACGTACAGTGGCGTTTCCACTGGGATTACCGTCGGCTGTGATGTTCATACCGGGGACGCGTCCCTGTAATGCTTTGATCGGGTTATTTTCGTTTTGCTTGGCAATCTCGTCTATGCTGACTACGGAGATGGCTCCGGTCAGGTCGGCCTTGCGTTGAGTAGTATAACCTGTGACTACGACTTCCTGTAGCAATTCCGATTCTTCTTCCAGAACGATATTCAGTGTAGCTTGAGCTTTCACATTCACAGTCTTGAATCCGATATACGAAATGGAGAGTTCTGCGCCTTGTGGTACAGACAATGTAAAGTTACCGTCGATGTCTGTTATGGTGCCGTTACTTGTCTGGTTGGTTTCTATGACAGTTGCACCGATAATGGATTCTCCGTCAGTCTTGGAAACCACTTTTCCTTGTACCGTCAGGCGTTGGGCCTGAACTAGTGTACACATTATAAGAAAGAGTGCAAATAGAAGTGATCTTTTTATGCCTTCCATGTTTTTAGATTTTAATTAATATGCTTTTCATTTTGTAATCGCTGTGGATTACCTCTCAAAACATGCTTTCCCGAGTGATGTTTTGATGTTGCAAAGAAAGGGAATTAAGTGAAAATATGCTGTAATTTATGTTTCATAAGCTGGTATATTTGTAACAAAATAAAGGGCAGGTATCATATTTGCCAGCTTATGAAACATAAATGGCAGGCTATTTCTGTTTTATTCGCTTCCTTTGCAAAGTGCTTTCCCGAGCAACTCATTATTAATTAAATGTAATACCCAAAAACATCATGAATTTAAAAAACAATTTGTTGACCGTGCGATGGACCCTTACCTTTATAATAGGTACAATCTGGTCTGTCTTTTCGTGTCAGGCTATTAATCCTCCTTTTGTGATTAAACATTTAGGTGACGGACAGAGCATTGTCCAGATTGAGAACCAGAAGAAATTTCTGTTGCTTCCCGTGGAAGAGGCTGCTCCGGAAGCAAAGCTATATATGATAGCCGATAATGACGTAGTGCGCAATATGAATGTTCGTCTGGCTATAAATAAGGTGGACTATTTTGTTCCGGTAGATCTCTCCGGATTTGATAATAAATCACTTTCTTTCAACTTCCAGTTGATACCCGATACGGCTATTTGCTGGGATGAAATGAAACTTTCCAATGAGTTTGATACATCCAATCGCGAGAGTTTCCGTCCGCTTTATCACTTCACTCCTCAATATGGCTGGATGAATGATCCGAACGGTATGGTATATAAAGATGGTGTTTATCATTTGTTTTATCAATACAATCCTTACGGTTCTATGTGGGGAAATATGCATTGGGGACATGCCATCAGTACAGACCTGGTGAATTGGGAACATCAGCCGATAGCCATTGCGCCTGATGCGTTGGGAACTATCTTCAGTGGTTCCTGTGTGGTTGATAAGGATAATACGGCAGGCTTTGGTGCCGGTGCGATCATAGCTTTCTATACTTCGGCCAGCGATCGCCAGGTACAGAGTATGGCTTACAGTCTGGACAACGGAAAGACATTCAAGAAGTATGCGCGTAATCCTATACTGACTTCCACCCAACGTGATTTCCGTGATCCGAAAGTTTTCTGGCATGACGCTACCGATAAATGGATCATGATTCTTGCCGTAGGTCAGGAAATGCAAATCTACTCTTCAGCTAATCTGAAGGACTGGGCTTATGAAAGTAGTTTTGGTGAAGGTCAGGGGGCTCATGGTGGTGTATGGGAATGTCCCGACCTGATAGAACTGCCTATTGAAGGTACGGAACTGAAGAAATGGGTTCTAATCTGTAATATTAATCCCGGCGGACCTTTCGGTGGAAGTGCCACTCAATATTTTGTAGGTACCTTCGATGGAAAGAAGTTTGTGAATGAATCACCGAAAAACACCAAGTGGATGGACTGGGGAAAAGATCACTATGCTACCGTGACTTGGAGTAATGCGCCCGAAGGACGCCATATAGCGCTGGCATGGATGAGCAACTGGCAATATGCCAACAATGTACCTACTACTCAGTATCGCAGTGGTAACTCTGTTCCCCGTGACCTGAGTCTCTATACTTCGGCGGGTGAAACTTATCTGAAATCTTCCCCTTCGCGAGAACTGCTGAAACTGCGTGGGAAAGAAGAAAAGAAGCATTCCTTCAAGGTGGACCGTACTTATAATATGGACAAACTGCTTTCGGATAATACAGGTACGTATGAAATTGAAATGACGATTAAGAACAGAAATGCAGAAGTCATTGGCTTCCAACTTTTCAATTCAAAAGGAGAAGAAGTGGATATTTACTATAACCTGGTAGAGAAGAAGTTTGCGATGGATCGTAGTAAGAGCGGAGTCGTATCATTCAGTTCGGACTTTCCGGTGCTGACTCTTGCTCCGATAGAAGGCAATTCGGAAATGACGCTGCGTCTTTTCGTTGATAAATCAAGTATTGAAGTGTTTGGCGATGACGGACGTTTCGCAATGACAAACCTTGTGTTTCCTTCGGAACCTTACAACCGTATCAGTTTCTATGCCAAAGGCGGTAGCTATGCGGTAAGTTCATTCAAGGTTTATAAGTTGAAATAAGATTGGTCTATATTTCCTCCTTTTCTATACCCGAATTTTATCAAAGCCGTACCCGCTCCGTAGCAGGTCCGTACCTAAGCGTTTGGACCAGATACGGACCAGGTACGGCTTCTCCTTTATTCTTCTATTTCAATGGTATATTTTCCTTTGAATACCTCTTCGGGTTGCAGATGCTGTACCCAATCCTTATCTTTATACTCTCCTGTATAATGTGCTTTGTCGCAACGACCGTACCATGGTTCAATACAGACAAACGGGGCATTCTTGGCAGGTGGCGACCACAGTCCGACAACAGGCGCATCAAAATGGAGGCTAAGATAAGGAGCTTTCTCCTTATTATATAGAGTAACCCGCCGCACCTGGCTTCCCTCCAATATAAGTGCATCTTTGTCAAATGTATGTGTGTCCAATGGCAACAAGTCGTTTGTCAGTTTCAGAGGATATTGGGTGTCCGGGTCGGCACATCCTTTTTCAGAAATAAGTATGTATTTCAGTCCGCTTTTCTTATTGAAACCGAAAAATCCCCGTTCTTGCGTTTCGGCATCGAAATCCGGATAGTAGAATGCCGGATGTGCACCAATCTGGAAGTGCATTTCCTTCTCCCCGGTATTCTCTACTTCCCACATGACATCGACCTTCTTCTCGCGGATGCGATAGCCGATGATGAGACGGAATGGGAAAGGATATTTCTTGAGTGTTTCTTCGTTGCTGACAAGCTGGTAGCGGACTTCATCGTTTTCCTCGGATATCAGTGTGAACTCCATGTCGCGGGCAAATCCATGCTGAGTGAGGACATAGGTGGTATCTTCGTTTCGATATTCATTCTCCCATACGCTTCCTACAATCGGGAAGAGTACCGGCGAATGGCGTTTCCAGAATGCAGGATCTGCCTGCCATAGATATTCTTTTCCATTAGAAAAAATACTGCATAGCTCTGCTCCATGTGCAGAAACTTCAATGCTGAGTCGTCCATTAAAGAGTGTTTCCATATTGTTGTTTAAAAAGTTTCTTTGGATAATTTTCCACAAATGTAGCTAAAAAGAGAAATAATGCCCTTGAAATGCGCTTAAAAAACATTCTTGTATCATAATTGCCACTCTTTGTAACAAGATTGTTATCCTGTTGTTCTGATATTCGCTTCCTTTGCAACGTGCTTTTCCGAGCAAGAAATACTTAAATTAATACCATACAACCATGAAATCAAATTCTTCGTTATCCAAGCTCTTCCCGGTGATGCTTTGTTTCTTCGCCATGGGATTCGTTGATCTGGTGGGCATTGCCTCCAATTATGTAAAAGCAGACCTGGGTCTGACAGACTCACAAGCAAACATATTCCCTTCATTGGTGTTCTTCTGGTTTCTGATTTTCTCCGTACCGACAGGTATGCTGATGAGCCGTATCGGTCAGAAGAAAACCGTATACTGTTGCCTGTCTTCGGGGACAGTTACGCACTGATGCTGATTTCTTTTTCCCTGTTAGGTATTGGAAACGCACTGATGCAGACTTCACTGAACCCGCTTCTTTCCAACATCGTTCGTGGTGACCGTCTGGCAAGCAGCCTCACCTTCGGACAATTCGTGAAAGCGATCGCTTCTTTCCTAGCACCGTACATTGCCATGTGGGGGGCAACGCAGGCGATTCCTTCTTTAGATCTGGGATGGCGTGTATTATTCCCTATTTATATGGTAATAGCCATCCTTGCCATTCTGTTGCTCAACGCGACACAGATTGAAGAAGAGAAGGAAGAAGGCAAACCTTCCACTTTCGGACAGTGCCTGGCATTGCTCGGCAGACCGTTTATCTTGCTTTGTTTTATCGGAATCATGTGTCACGTAGGTATCGACGTTGGTACAAACACTACTGCACCTAAGATTCTGATGGAACGCATCGGCATGACACTGGATGATGCTGCTTTTGCAACCAGCCTCTATTTTATCTTCCGTACGGCAGGCTGTTTTCTGGGATCATTCATCCTGCGTCAGATGTCTCCGAAATCTTTCTTCGGTATCAGTGTTGTTATGATGCTGGCTGCTATGGTAGGGTTGTTCATCTTCCATGATAAGGCGGTGATTTACGCTTGTATCGCTCTGATCGGTTTTGGTAACTCGAATGTGTTCTCTGTTATTTTCTCGCAGGCATTGCTTTATCTGCCGGGAAAGAAAAACGAAGTTTCCGGTCTGATGATAATGGGACTCTTCGGAGGAACCGTTTTCCCGTTGGCTATGGGAGTTGCTTCGGATACTTCTATGGGGCAGAATGGTGCGATTGCTGTGATGACAGTCGGTGTACTTTACTTGCTGTTCTATACCTTCCGTATCAAAAAATAATTTTATATTTGGAAAACAATTAAATCCGTAGATCATGAATAATATAATTGTAGGAATGGGCGAAGCATTATGGGATGTATTGCCCGAAGGAAAGAAGATAGGCGGTGCTCCGGCTAATTTCGCTTATCATGTTTCACAGTTTGGTTTCGACAGCCGTGTAGTAAGTGCGGTGGGCAAGGACGAACTGGGAGATGAAATCATGAAAGTATTCAAAGAAAAGCAACTCAAAACTCAGATCGAGCGGGTGGATTACCCTACCGGTACGGTGCAGGTGACACTGGATGACGAAGGGGTGCCCTGTTACGAAATCAAAGAAGGAGTGGCATGGGATAACATTCCTTTCACGGACGAACTGAAGCGGCTGGCTTTGAATACGCGTGCCGTTTGTTTCGGCTCTTTGGCTCAACGCAATGAAGTGAGCCGGGCTACGATTAACCGATTCCTCGATACAATGCCCGATATAGACGGACAGCTGAAGATATTCGACATCAACCTCCGTCAGGACTTCTACACAAAAGAAGTATTGCGCGAGTCTTTCAAACGCTGCAACATTCTGAAGATAAACGATGAAGAACTGGTGACAATCAGCCGTATGTTCGGTTATCCGGGCATCGACTTACAGGATAAGTGCTGGATTCTATTGGCCAAGTACAATCTGAAAATGTTGATTCTTACTTGCGGTATCAATGGTAGTTATGTGTTTACTCCGGGAGTCGTTTCTTTTCAGGAAACGCCGAAGGTTCCGGTAGCCGATACGGTAGGAGCGGGGGATTCCTTTACTGCCGCTTTCTGTGCTTCCATTCTGAATGGCAAGTCCGTTCCCGAAGCTCATAAGCTGGCTGTCGAAGTTTCCGCTTATGTTTGTACGCAGAGCGGTGCAATGCCCGAACTTCCGGTTGTTCTGAAAGACAGATTGTTGTAGAATCTCTTTAAATACAAAAGCCGGAGATATACCCTGCAATTCGGGGTATATCTCCGGCTTTCTGTTTCTTATTTCAGTAAATGTCCCCCTTCCCTGTGTTTTGATTTAATAATTAATCTGTTAATTATTAGAGTGATAATAACAGA
>ERZ839767.5924-NODE-5924-length-10407-cov-15.355970_pt1 | contig 10407 bp, 5 predicted proteins | sample MGYA00519879_ERZ839767 | MGnify/ENA primary metagenome ERZ839767 (study PRJEB31850, sample SAMEA3708852) | human gut metagenome | biome: human gut; feature: human-associated habitat; material: faeces | place: China | collected 2014 ...
CTTCTTCGTAGCTGCTGGCTTTCAGCACGGCGTTTTTGCCGTACTTGTTCTTGATGCCCAGCATGGCTTGCTGGAGTTTTTTCTCCTTTTCCAGCTTCTTGGTGTCGGTAAAAAAGTCCACCTGATAGATGCCCTCGTCCGGGGTGACCTTGTTGGCGTTGAGGGTGATGCGCCGCACCGTCAGCGCAGGGTTAGTAATGCGCTCAAACAGCTTTGCGCTTTCGTTGATGAGGGTGCTGCCTAGATTAGTAGGAGCATCGAACCGGACGGTGCCGTGTGCCGCTTTGGGGATGATTCTGCCGTAGCGGTCGGTCTGGGTCAGACCGCGGTAGCCGCCCTTGTCCACGTTCTCCCGGTCGTAGCCCACCTCCAAGGTGATGGATTCCGTCACCAGCTTCTTTTCCGTGAGCCGGAACATCAGAATCTCCGCCATCTCCCGGACAATGAGTTTTGCTTTATCATACGGGTAAGGAGTGGATAGCACCTGCCCCTCGCTGATGCTGTTGGTGCTGGGCTTGTAGCTTTTGATCTGCTCCATGCCGCAGGGTTCGTAGCCCCATGCGTGGTCGATGAGAATCTCCGCATCCACGCCGAAAATCTCATACAGACGATCTTCTCCATGGATGGAGAACCGTGCCAAGTCCCCCATGGTATAGATGCCGTGGGCTTCCAGCCGCTTGACGGTGCCGGGACCGGTCATCCAGAAATCCGTCAGCGGGCGATGGTTCCACAGCAGATACCGGTAGGACTGCTCGTCAAGCTCTGCAATGCGGACACCATCCTTGTCCGCCGGGATGTGCTTGGCCACGATGTCCATGGCCAGCTTTGCAAGGTAGAGGTTGGTGCCGATGCCTGCCGTTGCGGTGATGCCGGTGTTGTACAGCACCTCCCGCACCATGGTCATGGCAAGTTCATGGGCGCTCATGTGGTAATAGGGCAGATAGCCCGTCACATCAATAAAAACCTCGTCGATGGAGTAGGGGTAGATATCCGCCGGGGACACATATTTGAGGTAGGTCTTGTAGATTTGGGTGGAAACATCCAGATACCGCTGCATCCGGGGCGGCGCAACAATGTAACTCAACCCCAGTGCAGGGTCTGCGTTCAGGGCATTGGCATCAAAAGAGGTGCTGGCAAAGTGGTACTTGCCATCCTCTCCCCGGACTGCCTTTTTCTGCCGGATGGCAGTTTGCAGCCGCTGAGCGTTGACCTCTTTCACCCGCTGAACGGCTTCAAACAGCCGTGCTCTGCCGGGTATCCTGTAGGCTTTCAGGGAGGGCGACACCGCAAGGCAGATGGTCTTTTCGGTGCGGGAGGCGTCCGCCACCACCAGATTGGTGGTCAGGGGGTCCAGATGACGGTCTACGCACTCCACCGAGGCATAGAAACTTTTCAGGTCGATTGCCAGATAGGTGCGCTGTGCTGCCATACTTCAGCCCTCCTCTGTGTTATTTGGTTTCCACCTCCACGAACCATCTGCCGAACTGAGATGAAAACCGTGGGTCGGAACGCTCGAAGAACAGGTGCCGTTCCTGCCCCTTTACCATTACCGTATAACAGTCGCCGGGCAAATTATCAATGGTATTTGCAGGGCGAAAATCCCGCACCTGCTCGATGGGATACGTCCGACCATCGCCCCATGTGATCTGCCGGGGCTGCATATAGCCTGTTGCATCAAAATCAGAAGTCACTTTCACATAGACCTTCTCCGTTTTGCGGCGATAGTTCTGACTCATTCCTCACAGCTCCTTTGTACGAGATACAACCATTTATCTTATTATAATAAATATTTACGCTGTTTTCAAGATGGAACGGCTATTTCGTCTGTGATATAGACAATAAACAAGAGTAATACGTTCCTTGGGCATAAACAACAGCCTGCCGAGGAAGAGTCGTTGACTATGAATTTCTACAAAAGGAGTGGGGGCACTTCAAGAATATCAAATAAATGAACACGGAAATTGATGAATCGTGTAGTCGATTCATCAAAAGTGTGTTATAATGATGATATGTAGGACTCTGCGATTATAAGGAGAATGCTGTAATGAACAAACAGGAATTGGCGACTAAAATCTGGGCCACGGCGAATGAGCTTAGAAAAAATATTAAGGCAAGCGAGTACAAAGACTACATCCTCGGCTTCATGTTCTACAAATATCTTTGCGACAAGGAAATAGATTATCTGAAGGATCTCGGCGGAGAAATCGACGATCTTCAAGATGTGGATGAGGATACCAAGGATAAGTTCAAGGATGGTATCGGTTACTTCATCTCATATAAAAACCTTTTCCATGTATGGAAGAAAGCTGGAGTCAGCCTTGGTGCGAAGGACGTATCTGAGGCATTGGATGACTTTTATCTGAACCTTAACGACCGATATAAAACTGTGTTTGATAAAGTGTTCAGTGCATTACAGACGGGCCTTACAAAACTTGGCGAAATTTCCGGGTCCCGTGATAAAGCGGTCAGAGACATCGTAGATCTGATCGACTTCATTCCTCCCACAAGCCGTGACTACGATGTACTGGGATATATCTATGAGTATCTGATCCAGCAGTTTTCCAGTGAGGCAAAGAAAGACGGCAGCTTCTACACACCGCATCAGGTGACATCCATGATGTCCCGTATTTTAGCCGAACGGCTCAAGGGGCGCAGCGAAATCACAGTTTACGACCCAACCGTTGGGTCCGCTGGTCTCCTTCTGAATATCGGTACGGAGGTTGGCAGATACATTCCATCTGACCGCATCCATTATTTTGGTCAGGAACTGATAACGGAAACGGCAAACCTTGCAAAGATGAATCTTTTTATGCAGGGTGTTCCTGTCCAGAATATCAATATGCGCAATGCCAACACCCTTGATGACGACTGGCCTTATTTCGATGAGCAGACATCCTACACGCCGTATTTCGTAGACGCAGTGGTTTCAAACCCGCCATATTCTGCCCACTACAACCCAGAAGAACATCAGACCGATGAACGCTATAAAGGCTATGGACTTGCTCCCGCAGGAAAGGCAGACTATGCATTTCTGCTGCACTGTCTGTATCACATTAAGAAAGACGGCGTGATGGCGATTGTTCTTCCCCATGGTGTTTTATTCCGTGGTGACAGCGAGGGAGAGATTCGTAAAAATCTGATTCTGAATCATAATATCGAGACAATTATCAGCCTGCCGCAGCAGTTGTTCTTTGCAACTCCGATTCCCGTTATTGTTATGATCCTCTCAAAGAATCGCCAGAAAGATGACATTCTCTTTATTGATGCCTCTCAGTCTTACAAAAAGGACAAAAAACAGAACGTGCTTAGAGAAAGCGATGTTCAAAGAATTTTCGATACCGTCGTCGCACGGAAAGATGTGCCCAATTATGCACATCTTGCAACTATGGAAGAAATCGAAAGAAATGGATACAATCTGAATGTTCCTCGCTATGTGTCGGCAACGACACAGGAGGCACCGTATGACCTGTTTTCTGTGATGACCGGAAAGGTGTCTGATGAGGAACTGAAAGCCTTTGATAAAATCTGGAATCAATTCCCTGCGCTTCGTGAGAAACTGTTGAACAAGGCGGATGAATATAATTCCTTCGCTGCGGTGGATGTAAGAGATACAGTATTTGCAGATGCAGATGTAAATGCCTTTCTTTCTGATTTCAAAGGAGTGTCCGAGGAATTCAGAAAGTATTTGATCGGTACACTTGTCAACCACGATGCTGTTCCATCTGTGTATAACGATATCGTCAATAAACTTTTTGTAGATTATCGCAAGCTACCGTTGGTGGATGTCTACAACGTATTTCAGGCTTTTGCTGATAACTGGGCAGTTGTAGATTCCGATCTTGCGAGACTTGAGACAGAGGGCTGGAATATCTGTTCTGAAACAGAGCCCAATATGGTAACAAAGAAGGACCCCAAGACCAAGAAAACGGTTGAGGAGCAGAAGGGATGGAAAGGTAAAATAATCCCGTTCGACCTTGTTAAAGCGGTGTTCTATACTGCCGATTTTGACGAAATGTCTCGTTTGGCTGCAGCGGCTGACTCAAAAGCATCAGAATATGCTGGCATCTGGGAGAACGTGGACGATGAAGCAAAATCTGTTGTCTGCAAGGATGATGATGAAACCGCATTCGATACCAAGAAGTTCAAGGCAGCTATCAAGAGTGGCGATCTGGAAGCAGAGGCAGTAGAAAGCATCAACGCCATCCAGCGTGCAATCGCAGAGGAAAAGGCACTTCGCAAAAAGGTAAAAGAAATCGCCATCGTCCTTGAGGACAAGGCAAAGGCAAAGGTGGAGTCTCTGTCCGAGGACGAAATCAATGGTCTGCTCGAAAGAAAGTGGATTGCACCGATCATCGCAGCAATCAATCGTGTTGGCGAAGGGGTTCCAATGCAATTTGTAACCGACTTTAATGCATTGGAGAAAAAATACGCCGATCCCCTTTCCGAGCTGTCTGAGAAAATCGAAAAGGCCAATTCTGAGTTAAAGGAAAGCCTTGGCGCATTGACTGGCAATGATGTGGATATGACTGCGGTTCAGATGCTGCTGGAGGAGCTGTAATGGATAAAATCAGGTTTTTAGGCGCTGAAAATGAGATAAGTCGTGTTCCATTTGGTTCTATCTTGAAAGAAACAAGAGAAAAAACGACTGTGGAAAACGAAGACACACTTTTATCGTGTGCGATAAATGGAATTTTTCGTAACGATGAGTTGTTTTCACATTTTAGAGGAAGTTCAACCATTGGATATATTAAAGTTAAGAAGAATGATTTGATTTTATCAGCACAAAACCTTCATCTTGGCAACGCTAATGTCAACCTGAGATTTGAGCATGGGATTATTTCTCCGGCTTACAAGGTGTACAGAATCACGGGTGCCGAGCCCGAGTATATTGCCCAGTGGGTAAAAAGACCTGCTGCAAACCAGTTCTTCCTTGCTGCAACCACAGAAGGGGCAAGTCAGTGTAGAAAAAATATCGACTGGGATGCATTATATAGGCAGCCCATTGTACTTCCATCATCTGATGAACAGAAAAAGATTGCAAAATTATTGATGTCCCTTGATTTCCAAATTGCATTTGAAAAAATTGAAGTAAGAAAATTAAAGGATTTCAAATCCGCTATGCTTACAAAGATGTTTCCAAAAGAAGGTAAAACGGAACCGGAAATTCGTTTTCCGGGGTTTACTGATGCTTGGGAACAGCGTAAGTTTGAAGAAATAGCGGTACGTTCCTCTGTTATGAGTGAAAAAAAAGGACTTCCGCGTGTTGAATACGAGGACATTATTTCAGGTGCTGGCCGACTTAATAAAGATATAAAATTAAAAGAAAGCGAAAAAGTGGGCATTGTATTTCATAAGGGAGATGTTCTTTACGGAAAACTTCGTCCGTATCTACAAAATTGGCTTTTAGCGTCATTTAATGGCCTTGCCGTAGGAGATTTTTGGGTTTTGCAACCTCAAAACACAGATAGCAGTTTTCTATATCGATTGGTACAGAGCCAGCAATTTGACGAGGTTGCTAATCAATCGACTGGAACAAAGATGCCAAGAGCGGATTGGAAACTTGTTTCAAAAACAAAATTTGCGATGCCGCATTCAGTAGATGAACAAGCTGCCATTGGCGCATACTTTGAGCATCTGGATACCCTTATCACCCTTCATCAGCGTAAGCATGAAAAGCTCATCGATACAAAAAAAGCGTTTCTTGAAAAATTGATCGGAGGCGAAAAATAATGCCATTGCCCTATACTGGTAATAAAGGCGAATCAAATTTTGAAGCGGATCTGGTCGAACTTCTTACAAAAGCAGGCTGGGAAAAGGAGATTTTGAAGAACAAGACTGTTCCGGAGCTTATCGACAACTGGAAAAACATCCTGTTTGAGCGCAACCGCAGGACATTGAATAATGTTCCGCTCTCCGACGATGAGATGGACCGTGTGCTTGATGTTGTGAAACTGCAGGCAAACACTCCGGTAAAGGCGAATCACTTTGTTAACGGTCGTCCTCTTGCCATCAAACGTGATCTGGATTCTCCCGATACACAGCACGCTGGGCATGAGGTTTATCTCGACCTCTTCTCCGCTGCTGAGATAGCCGGCGGCAGCTCGCGCTATCAAATCGCTGAGCAGACTTATTTCAGCACCGATCCGCAATACAACGACAGACGTGGCGATGTCACGCTTTTGATCAACGGTATGCCTGTCATCCATATCGAGTTGAAATCCTCCGGTGTTGATGTTTATGAAGCCTCCAACCAGATCATCAAGTACGCTAACGAAGGTGTCTGGAATGACTTTATGGGGCTTGTGCAGGTGTTCTGGGCAATAACCCCAGAGGATGCTATGTTCTTTGCGAATGCTGGGGCTCCAAATAATTTTAATCCAGCCTTTTTCTTCCGCTGGGGAGACCGGGACAACAATATCGTAAAGGATTGGCGTGAACTTATTACTGGGGAGTGTCACATTCTGTCTGTTCCGGAAGCGCACAAGCTGATTGGCTATTATACTGTCGCCGATTCCGCAAAAGATGTTCTCAAGGTCTGCAGAAGCTATCAGTATGCTGCCATTCGAGCAATCGTAGGTAAAACCGCCAAGCAGAAATGGGGCGACCATAACCAGTTGGGCGGATTTGTCTGGTGTACTACCGGCGGCGGAAAGACGATGACCAGTTTTAAGGCTGGTCAGCTCATTACCGACATGAATCTGGCCGATAAGGTCGTGTTTGTTGTTGACCGAAAAGTTCTTGATGAGCAGTCCACAAGCGAATATAACAGTTTTCAACGGGAGGGCGAATCCGTATGTGAAACGGCAAGTTCAAGAGACCTCTTTAACAAGCTGGAAAGTTCAAAGCTGTCAGAGCGACTTATCGTTACGTCGATCCAGAAAATCTCCAGAATCAATGATGATGTCGCAAAACTCCGTGAAGCCGAACTCGATGTTATCAAGGCTAAGAGGATCGTCTTTATCATCGACGAGGCTCACCGTAGCCAGTTTGGTGTAATGCACGAGCGCGTAAAAAGAACCTTCTATAATTCTCTGTTCTTTGGTTTTACGGGCACACCTATTTTCACAGAGAATATGAAGCCCGGTGAGCTGACAACCGAAACCGTATTTGGAGAATGTCTGGCCGTTTACTCCTTGGCAACAGGCATCAGAGACGGCAATGTTCTTGGTTTCTGGCCGGAGGCCGTCAAGACGTATGCCGACAAAGATCTGAAAGAGGCTGTTGCACTGGCTGAGTGCCATGCGATAAGCAAAGAAGATATTGTTGTTGGTTCTGATAACTGGAAGCTGTACCGACGTCTGACAGAGCAGACGCCCATGGCATCTGAACTGGATGATCACGGGCAGATCAAACGGGACAAGAACGGCAATTACATCAAAGGAATTGAAGATTACCTGCCGGGCAAACAGTACGATAATGACGATCACCGCAAACGTGTTGTTGAGAGTATTCTGGCCAACTATAAAACGATTGCGTATGGTGAATACGGAACCCTGTTCCATGGCATTCTTGCTACGGAGTCTATTCCGGAGGCGTATGAATATTGGAAACTTTTCAAGGCAATGGCACCGAACCTTCATGTCACTTCTCTTTTCGACCCTAATATCAATGCCAACAGTGCTTCTGTCTTTAACAAGGAAAACGCACTTGCTGACATTGTAAGCGATTATAACAATACCTTCGGAACCAAGTTTGACCGGAAGACTGACCCCAAGTATGCCACCTTCAAGAAAGATTTGACAGACCGGTTGGCTCATAAGGGGTCTTATAAGCATATTGGAAACAATCATGCAAATGCACTGGACATTGTTATTGTTGTGGACCAGCTGCTTACCGGATTCGATTCCCAGTGGCTCAATGTTCTGTATCTGGACAAGGTCATGGATACCGACAACATTATTCAGGCTATTTCTCGTACAAATCGCGTGTTAAACAACAACGAAAAGCCTTGGGGTATGGTCAAGTTCTATCGTAAGCCGTATACCATGAAGCGGAATCTTAACGAAGCACTAAAACTCTACTGTCAAGGCGATTATGCGGGTGTCGAAGTTGGCAATATTGATGAGAACATTGAAACTCTGAATAGGACCTACAACCGCATCAGCGACATTTTCGCTCATGATAATATTGAGCATTTTGAGTGCCTGCCACATTCTAATGAAGATCGCCAGATGTTCCGAAAGGAATTCTATCAGCTGAAATCCACGCTGCGTGCAGCAATACTTCAGGGATTCAAGTGGAATAACGAGTACGGCACAAGGGTAGATTTCGACGAGAAAACCTATCGCATTCTCACAATGAGATACAAGGATTTGCCCTCTAACAGAGGCGGCGGTGGTTCCACTGCAAAGCCGGGATATGTATTGGATACGGATTTGTCCACCATGGAAATGGACAAAATCGATGCTGCATACCTTGAAGCACAGTTCAAGATCGTCACAATGAAAGACATTATAAATGTGGAAAAAGATGTCAAGAAAATGACGGCTATCCACGAGATTGAAACCAATCTCGGTATCCTCTCCGAGATTCAGCAGAGATATGCCCGTCAGATTCTCAAGGACATCAAAACGGGCACCCTTGAAGTTATCGAAGGAAAGACATTCCTCCAGTACATTCAGGAATATCAAGAAAAAACAATCCGTTCTAACATTCATGCGTTTGCAAACAACTTTGGAATTGACGAAGATGAAATGTTTTCGTTGTATGTTGCAACACGGAAATGCGAAGTTGACGTATTGCGGCTTGATAGACTGGAGGCTACAGCAAACAAGGAGAAATTAAAATCCTATTACAACGCACCAATATTCAAGGCACACATCAAACTCCATCAAGACCTTAAAGAATATATTGAGGGGCGAAAGGCTGACAACCTTGAGGGAGTAGACTGATATGCCAAGACAGAAGAAAGATGCGAAGATCCTAAACATAAAGCTGGCTACGACAATCAGTGACCAGCTTGAGCAGTTCTGCGAGGAGACCGGTATGAGCAAGACCATCGCCACGGAGAAGATCCTCTCGCAGTATCTGGCTGAGTATTTTAGCAGACCAGAACAAGATAGAAAATTATTCAAATAGCTCCTATATTCAAGCAGCCCCTGCACATCACTTTTGTTGTACAGGGGCTGTGGATTTTATAAAAAAATTGCAGCCTGAAAGGACGCATAGTCGGTGCAAACCTGCTAACGAGTGTCAAAAGGCTGAACAAAAAAATCAGAAAAAGATTATTGCCGGGTGCAGTTAAGCATCCGGCAACTTTAATAAGCCGACAGCACAGCTTGTCAGCTGAAAATCATCGTAATAGTTCATCGGAAATCATCAACAGGCATCAGAAGATGGCTGAGAACGCAGAAATTCAGTAACACGAGCGTAATAGACCCGCAGGAACTTGGCACTTCCTGCGACGGTATAAACGTAATAATGCTTTCCCTCGGAACGCTTTTTGTCCATGAAGCAGTAAACGGCATTTTCCGGATTTGAACGTGTTAAAATAATATTCGATATAATAAAAATGGTTCGCCTCAGATGCGGTGAGCCTCGTTTAGAAACATGGCGTGACTTGGATTTAAATGCACCAGACTGGAACGGTGGCGCATCGATACCAGCAAAGGCTACCAATGCCTTCTTGTTTTTGAACCGCCGAACATCACCGATTTCGGCCATAAGAGCAGGCCCGGTAATGGGTCCGGCTCCTTCCATCTGCACCACAACCTCGTATTCGGGGAGCATTGCAGCCAACCGTTGCATTTCAAGCTGGGTGCTTTGCTTGGCCTCGCAAACGGCATTCAGGCTTTTACAAGCCTGCGTGATCAGCATCTTCGTACTTTCGCATTTCGGAAGAGTAGCCACGCCTTCCTGTGCAAGCAGATAGATTTTGTGAGCGGTATCTGTACGGAACTTGTAGTTTTTTCGTTTGCACCAGCCCCGATAAGATTCCGTGAAAGCCTCCATGGAATATTGACAGACACAATCCTTATGCCAATAACGCAGAAAGAAGTCCACCCACTTTTCATGCCCATTTGCATTTTTTGTGTTCGGATCAAATGCAATATTTACCCCGGGAAATGTTTGGTCAGCCAGTGCAATCAGACCGTTCCGCAACGCTGTTGCAGTCGCAGTGATCCGCTCATTTGCTCTGGATTGCATTTTAAGAAGCAGCCTGGTTTCTTCTTCATTGTTGAACGGGGGTAGTGTATCCCAAAAGGTGAGCGCATAGTTTGCGATTTTAAGAGCATCCGCTCGGTCCGTCTTTAGCTTTCGGATCGTATTATCACTAAAATCGTGGATCAGCATCGCATTGACAACGGAAACAAAAAAGCCCGCTTCCTTCAATTGAACTGCACCCCATTTCCTAGACAGTATGGTATACTGTTTAGGAAATGGGGTGTTTTTGTATGCCAAAGGGAC
>ERZ839767.5932-NODE-5932-length-10392-cov-2.430783_pt1 | contig 10392 bp, 8 predicted proteins | sample MGYA00519879_ERZ839767 | MGnify/ENA primary metagenome ERZ839767 (study PRJEB31850, sample SAMEA3708852) | human gut metagenome | biome: human gut; feature: human-associated habitat; material: faeces | place: China | collected 2014 ...
TATTAAAAGACGCCTCGGCAACTGCTATCTATGGGTCGAAAGCTGCCAACGGCGTGGTAATTATCACCACGAAAAAAGGACGGAAAGACAGCAAGCCACAAGTGAACCTGAATTACTACATCGGTTTCACGAACCCGATAAAAGAAAAGGTCTTGAATGCCGAGCAATATAAATCAGCTTTAAAAGATGCCGCCCAAAGATTCCTTACCGCACGGAAAGAGGCAGGTAAAGAAATGAGCGGTAGTCAAGTAGAACAAGCACAACGCATCGTGGATGACCCCAACTTTTTCGGGAACGCCGATACGGACTGGCTGGACTTGGTTTTGCGCACGGGCACATCCCAGAATGTAGACGTTTCAGTCTCCGGAGGAGGGGCAAATTCACGCTATTATACTTCTCTCTCGTACACGGGACAAGACGGAACCTTGATAGGAACCGACTTTATGAGGATTTCCGGGAAAATCAGCCTGGATAGCGATATCTCCAATTATTTCAGGGTGTACACGAACCTAAATTTCGGGTACACGAAAAATAATATCACGAACGGGATATACGGACAGGCACTAACCGCTCCCCCAACCATCTCTCCCTATAACGAAGACGGGACATACGCTGCCCTAGGAGACTTGAACAACGACTACCGGGGTTATCAAAACCCATTGGCCGTGGCAGCCGGAACGAACCGGGCGAAAACCTATTCTTTCATGGGGTCGGTAGCGGGAGAGGTCACGTTCTTAAAGGATTTTAAATTCAAAAGCACAGTATCGATCAACTACAACACTTATAACCAATTAAATTACGTGCCGAGTTTCGTTGAAGTCGGGGGATTCTACGGTCGGGAAGATTCCGAAGGAGGTATGGGCACGCAGGCGCAATCGACAACCACGGATGTTTTCTTTGAAAACACGCTGACTTATAATAAAGAGTTCAATGATGATCACCGCCTGAACGTGCTGGCCGGAACTTCATGGGAAGATCATCGCAAAGATTTCTTCTCTGCCAGCGGGCGCGGGTACCCGGATGACGACTACCTGAACAATTTAAGCTCTGCCGCCACGGCAAGTAAAGTACAAGGTTCAAACCCGGAAAGTCGCACTTCATTGCTATCCTTCTACCTCAGGGCCAATTACGTGTGGAAGGACCGCTACCTGTTCACCTTCACGGGACGTGCCGATGCCTCCTCGAAGTTCGCACCAGAAAATCAATACGGTTTCTTCCCTTCCGGAGCTATCGCCTGGCGTATTTCCGAAGAAAACTTTCTAAACATGGCGGAATGGATTGACGAAATCAAGATTCGGGCAAGTATGGGTAAAACCGGAACGCAAAGTATCGGCGATCACATGTGGCGCACGCTTTACAGTCCGGTATCTTACGGGGACAAAAATGCTTTGATTCCCACCCAGCTTGGAAACGAGAAGATCAAATGGGAATCCACGGTACAAAAAGATCTTGGATTAGATTTCTCTTTTATGCACGGACGTTTGGGTGGAACTTTCGGTTATTATCACAAGGTAACAGATGGCACCCTGCTAAATATGACCCCAGCTCCTAGTAGTTCATATTCGACCGTTGTTTTTAACATTGCCAAAATACGGAATCAAGGATTAGAGTTCGACATTCACGGGGATTTCATTCGTAAAAAAGGGTTCCGTTGGACGGGAAGCCTGAACATTTCCCGTAATGTATCCAAAGTACTGGACGTAAACGGGGGACCATTCTCCGATCCCAATAACCGGGATGCGTTAAACCTAGGCACTAGCATCGTAAAAGAAGGTGAACCTTTGGGATTGCTTTACGGAAGGGTTGCCACGGGTATTATACGAACACAGGAAGAGCTCAACAAGGCCAAAGAAGAATTCAGGGGATGGACAAGTTTTTCTCCTTATCTAAATCTGGGTGACATTGCTTTCGTATATGAAGATGGTTACTGGAAACAAGACATCATCGGCCAAGCTACCCCGGATTTCTTCGGAGGATACACGAATACCATCGCTTGGAAAGGATTCACCCTAACAGCTTTGTTCACATTCTCGTACGGGAACGATTTAATCTATCAAAAAGACGTGAGCGATTCCGGTATGTCAAGTTTGGCTAACCGAAGTACACGGGTGTTAAATCATTACAGCGAAACGAACACTTCTTCCAATCTACCGAGAAGTATATGGGGCCACACGTACATGTTAAGCAGTTTGAATGTTTACGATGCTTCTTATCTGAAATTAAAAACTCTTTCGTTAAGCTACAATCTACCGGAAAGCCTCTGCAAGAAAATTAGAATCAAATCTGCTTCCGTGTATGGGACGGCCACCAATGTCTTTACAATCACGTCCTACCCGGGTCCGGATCCGGAAGTCAGCGATGACCCGACCAGCGTTATCGGTGGAGGACGGGATGTAAGTACATATCCCACGGTGAAATCATACACTTTTGGAATAAGAATTAACTTCTAATCCTAAATATAGAATTATGAAACAAGCTATTATCTATATATTGTCTTTTCTGGGCATCATTTCACAAATGAGTTGCGACGACCAGTTGAATGCCCTGCCGACACAATCAAAAGTTGTCGGGAACGTGATTGTGGATCAAAAAAGTGCGGAAGTAGCGTTGAATGGCGTGTACTACCGTTTTGCACAAGGAGGGGATGATCGGAATACACCCAGTATATTATGGGGTTATGCCCAAGAAATAACTCCCGCTTACCTATCCGGTTATATCACCCGGACGTATGGAGGTTCCTATGATGAAAATGCAGAAGTTTCGTCAGCAGATTATGGTGTTAGTGGTATGTGGAGCTATCATTATACTTTAATTAATGCAGCAAACGGGGTAATCACTCAAATGGAACCCCTTCCCGCCAGTATGTTTACTAACGAACGGAAAGCAGAAATTATCGCCGAAGCTAAATTAATGCGGGCTTTCGGGCATTATAATCTACTTCGGTATTTCACGCAGTTTTATGACACGAAAAGCGAGTTCGGTGCACTATTACGGGATGAATTTATCACACCCGACAATATCGCCAAGCAAAGAAGCAACGTGGCTGCAACTTATGCATTGATCTTGGAGGATTTGGAAGAAGCCATCAAGAACACCCCGCTGGAAAACAAAAACATCTATGGTAACCGTTGGATTGCAAAAGCATTAAAATCCAGAGTATTAATCATGCGGGGAGAAATGACCGATTACGAAGAGGTGATCTCGCTAACAAGCGATATCATCGAGCACGGCCCTTATGAACTGGAAGAACACGTACGGGATATTTTTCAAGAAAAAGGTTTGACAAGCAAAGAAGTCATGTTGGGAATTCAACCTTTGGCTAATCAAGTCAAACGCCACGATACTTATTTGTACAACAACAGCACCGAATACAAGGCCACTTCTTTATTCTTGGAATTATTAAAAGATGACCCGCGGGAAGAATGGATCATCGGCAAGTTGAACGACAAGGACACTATTTATGCCGTTACAAAATATGTCGGGGATAAGATCGAGGAGTGTTACGCCATGCGTTTGACCGAAATGTATTTGCTAAAAGCCGAAGCCATGGTTCGCGGAGGAAAAGATATCGACGAAGCAAAAGAACTTTTGAAAACCATCATGGAGCATGCGGGGATAACAGATTTCACGAAACTTGATGCCATTACAGACCGAGATGAACTACTATTCGAGATTTACAAAGAAACGGTAAAGAATCTCATGTTCGAAGATGGTATCGAGTGGAGTGCGCTGATCCGTTTCCCGATAGAAACCATTTTGAAAGTGAAACCTGCCATACGAGAGAAAAATTACATCATACTCCCCATTCCTGCAGATGAATTTGAAAAAAATCCTACAGTTGGGGATCAGAATCCGGGATACAGTAAGATTTAATCAAACTTAGAATAAACGAATTTTTTATCAAAAGATAAATCAAGGAATAAGGATAACGGCTAAGTAACAGTGACAATAAACAGTCATGATTATTTAGCTGTTATCCACCTACTCTAAAATAATAAATATCTAATTATGAAAAGATTAATGATCCTAATTATTATAACTGCATTCTTTACAGCTTGCGACAAAGATGACGATCCGATCGTATTTCCTAAAAGTATAGCCGAAATGAATGCTGAACGTATTTTAAGTTACAAAGTAAATCTCGTATCAGTCAATTCAAAGCATATACCCTCAGAAATACAGACAACATTTATATCATTTACAATAGAAATGCCATTTTTTGTTGTTCGTCATAAAAACTACATTGTCAATTTACCCTTGGAAAATCTTAAAAGTATTACTTATAAAGAGGAAAATAGCACAACATTTCTTTCTCTAATATTTGAATAATTAAAACAACATGATATGAAAAAATGGATTATATTCTTTTGTGTATATCTGTTCGTTTCGTGCAACTTCCACGAAACACTCATACAAAATGAGGATAAAATAGAACAAAATTTACTATCCCGCTCTATATCCCCAATGATTTCTCCTGTATTCGAATGGTGGGACACCACAAGCATTTCTCTACTGGGAATAAATAGTCCGGTGACATTACCGTGGTATAATGGAGCTAGTACTCAGATTCCCTCTTATATGTTACATAATTATAGACCAGAAGACGGGTGGGAAATGGTATACAATTATTGTATAAATACTTCACCAGGAGAAATAGGTAAAAATTACATTATTTTCTATAACAAACTCACAGGTATTTTAAGAGTATTTTACTACAATAATAATAACGTTACCTCTGCGAGTACAACTTTTTGGGGAATAAATGTCTCTCAAACAACTTCTTTACTCAATGCAGCAGGGGGATTTAGCTTACCCATGTCTATTCGTTTCAATAATCCAACAATTTATGTTACAAATTTAACCAGTGTTCCATCAAAATCAGTTTCATTAGGATGGAACTGTTTTGACATAGAATTGGCTTATGATGATAAGTTAAATAATAAAGAAACTCATTTCAATATTGGCATTTATAATGTCAATAAAGAAAATCTCAAGCTAGATGGAGATATTCAACTCGAAACAGACGGAACAATTGTAACCCATCTACCCTCTCAATATCCGGGATGGGTAAATAATACATCCAAAACCGTAGGGTCCAGTGCAAAAGATTACGTTGGAAAATTATTGAAAAAAACTTCACTAGGAAAAACTGCGACTAATATCATTACAGGAGGAGTTTCTTCTCTTGTATCAAGTGGTGCTAAATGGTTCCTAAGTTCACTTGTAGGCAAACGAGATAATACTTATAATAGTGATGTACAGCTAACTACAAAAGGAACTGTTAATATAAGTGGAAATATAGAATCATTAAATACTCCCAATATTTTACCTTTAGCCAACAACCCTTTACCCGGTTGTGTAAAAAATTCAAATGATTCATTTTTGCCATCTTACGATAAACCTCTTGGTGTATGGGGCGTTGAAAAATTACCTAAAATTCACGTATACCCCAAAACTTTATGGGGATTATCGAACAATACACCACACTCACAATACAATAAATATGAACTCTATAATTTTCATCAGGAAGAATTATATTATTTCTATCCGGACTCACTAAAAATTAAAATAAATCCAGCTGTTTTAGAGTTAATTGAGCATTACGATACAGAAATTCGATGCATCTTTGAGGGAAAAAATAAAAACCCTCAATACTATAATCCTTTTTGTTTAAATGATTTTTCCCCAAACGAGAATTGGTGTTACGGAATGAAAGGAAGTGATGAACAATTTTACACAGATACTTCGATTATGGTTTTTGATGGTCCTTTACACTTATGGGGAAAAATCGGATATATAAGAGGATTCGTTTCTTGTGGTACAGAAGGATGGGGAGGATTAACAGAACGACAGTTTTATGATTTATACGATGGCATATTAGGACATCCCCCCATAATACCAGGAATTCCCGTTTCTACAGGAACCCCTGGTATGAGATCTGGAAAATTTCACTATAAAGTGACTATCACACTTTATCCAAAATCTCCTTATGACACCACCCCTATTGTTTTGATGCGTACTTTTTTACCGGAATATGATTACGGGAATGATATTCATTGTCAATTAACAGGTTGGATGACAAGAAGAGATCATTTTAGATTCTAATACCTTCATTATATTACTTAAAATTTTGATATAGGAAACCATAATAAAACGCACATGAAAAAACAAATTTTAATCTCAATTTTTATCCTATTCCTAGGTGCAACAACACTCCACGCACAAAATAGCAAGTTCACAATCCATGGAGAAATTAAAGGAATGACTTCCGGAAGCCTCTTTTTCGGCTACACGGATAATCATGAAAAATACCTAAAAAAGACGATCCCGGTAGAACATGGGAAGTTTAAACTGGAAGGAATGATCTCCGAACCGACAAATGTCTTTTTATGTTTGGATTCCACGATCAATCGCATGGACGACCCCAATCTCACGAATTTCTGGATCGAAGCTACCGACATGCACTTGGAAATAACCCTTGGTGCATTCAAGCAATTCAAGCTCTCCGGTTCGAAGACAAACGACGAGGAGCAAGAGTTAAATCGTCAGCAAGCACCCATCAGGGAAGAGATGCAACCACTTACGGAGGCTTACATGGCAGAAAAAGATCATGAAAAGGCCGCTGCCATCCGTGAACAATTTGAACCTTACAATGAACGTATGGAGGTAATCACGGATGAGTTTATCCGAACCCATACAGACTCTTATTTATCCCCTTACCTCATGCGATTCCGGTTGATGTCGTTACCTGTCGATCAAGTTGAAAGTGCTTACAATCATTGGACGGAACGAGTAAAAAACAGTCGTTCGGGTAAAGAGATTGCTGAAGAAATAAAAAAACTGAAACAAGGTTCTCCCGGTAGCCCCGCAATCATGTTCAACCGGAAAGATATTAACGACAAAATGTTTAATTTTGAAGAACTGAAAGGCAAAAAATATGTTATTTTGGACTTCTGGGCCAGTTGGTGTGTTCCCTGCCGCAAGGGTAACCCGCACTTGAAAGCCTTACACGAGAAATATGCCCCGCTGGGACTTGAAATCGTGTGCATCGCATCCGACGACTCTTCTCCTGACAGATGGCGTCAAGCTGTTGAACAAGATGGAATCGGACATTTCCATCACGTGTTAAGCGGAATGAAACGCACGGTAACGGGTTACGATAAAAGCGAGGATATCGGCGAATGGTACGGTATTCACACCTTACCCACCAAAATATTAATCGACAAAAACGGAAACATTATCGCCCGCTACGGAGGTGGTGGTGAACCTCATGAAAACTTGGATCAAAAACTAATTGAAATATTTGGAAAATGAACAAAATGACATTTATCGGATTAATCGGGCTTACGGTTGTAGCCTGTCAATCCAACACGGAGGGTTATCAAATCAAAGGCAACATTGAAGGTGCAGGAAACGGCGTTGCCATCCTGACACTCCCTGTCGGAAGAGAAACACCCACAACGGGTGACACGGTAAAGATGAAAAACGGGGTCTTTACTTTTACGGGAAAATTAGAAGCTCCCTCTTGGATCAGTATTCAAGTTTGCCCGGATAAAGAGCAACCGGCATCCTTGGGTTTGATTGGAGAGAACAACCCGCTTACTCTTGCCGGTAAATGGGCTGATGTTATCGATCAATACGGCTACCGGAGTATACCGAATGTTCAAGTGACAGGTTCGCTAAATGAAAAAGTATTTCGGGAAATCAGTAACATTCGCCAAAAGTTGATGCAAGAACCTCGCTTTAAGGAATACGCAAAAGTTCAAGCTAAATTGAATGAACTCCGGAATGGGGAGGACAAAGAAGCCTTCTACAAATATCAAGCAGAGACCGAGGCGATCACCGAACAATTCAATAACGAGGTTCAGAAACAACAGAAAGAACTGATATTGAAAAATGATACGGTAGAATCAGTGGCATATTATCTAAACTTCCTTCAAAATAATATGGAACTGGCAGAGTTGGAACAGGTATTTAATGCCTTGTCGCCTAAAGTACAGAACAGTTCATTTGCTGAAGATGTTAGAGAAGAAATCGCTGCAAGAATTCGGGTGCAACCGGGTATGCCAGCTCCAGACTTCACGTTGGAAACGCCCGACGGAACGAAATTATCCTTGTCCGATTTGCGAGGGAAATACGTGATTTTGGATTTCTGGGCTTCTTGGTGTCGTCCTTGTAGAGCTTCTTTCCCTGAAATGAAAAAACTATACGCGGAATACCACAAAAAAGGAGTTGAAATACTCGGGATCACGAATGATAGCAGGAAAGACAACTGGCTGAAAGCGTTGGAAGAAGATCAACTTCCCTGGCTGCAAGTCATCGATGAATTCCCTATCCGCAATAGACCTGCCAAAATAGCTACTTTATACGCTATACCCTATTTGCCAACGCTCATGCTGATCGACCCCGATGGAAAAATCGTGGGAAAAGCAAAAGATAAGCACGAGTTGAAAGCTTGGCTGGATGAACGGTTGGCAAAAAAGAAGTAAGTAATTTGGAAGGGGGGAAAAAACTCTTTTTTCGGATAGAACTCCTTTCGTTACTACCCCCTCCAACTCCCCCTTACACAGGGGGAGAGTTGGGATACTCTCCGTTTTTGGCTAGAGTGCCAGCACCTCCTCTGTTCTCCCTTCCCATCCCTTTTGGGGTTCTACTCCTTAGGCGGGAGAAGACGGAGGTGATAGCGGACAGCGTAACGGTTAATTCAAGGCCCTCCGCATTTTCTCCCGATCCAGAATGGTGATCTCCCGACGATTCACGGAAATCATTCCCTCGTCAGCCAGTTCGTACAACACTTTGGCCAGTGCCGGACGAGTTACCCCGAAATACTCGGCCAATTCTTGCTGTGACTTTTCCAATAACACCTTTTTCTTATCGGGTGAGGCTAGTTCCAGTATATAATGGATCAATTTTCCTCGAATTGTTTTGAATGACAGGAACTGCAAACGCCCGGTAAGGAAAGTTGTCCTGTTCGCGTTTACAGACAAGAAATTACGCAGAAAACTTTCATAACGTCCCATCTGTCGGAACACAGATTCTTTCGCGGCGATAAACACGTCGGCCTTTTCCGAAACGGTTGCCCTCGGCAAAGAGGAATGCCGGGGCAAGCGCTCTCGGTGCCCGAATGGTCTCGATCCGCAACATGGCTCCCGAATCATCCGTCATTTCCGCCTCGACTTCCCCTTCCAGCAAGATATAAAGGAACCTGCACACGTCTCCCTGCCGGAAAACCACTTCCCCTTTCATATAGCTCTTCACGCTATAATCAAATCCTTCTATAAACTGCTCCCTCTCCCGTTCGGGAATTCCCGTGCATAAAGGGCAACCGAAAAGTCGTGCTATATCCATTGTCTGTCATCTTTTTAATGATATACAAATGTATCATTTTCTTCTTTAAGACCTTATCTCACTTTTAACCTTTTTCATCCTCGCTCGTATAAATTATTGAAAATTAAATTCACGTTTGTAATTTATATTACAACTATTGTTTTGTTGCTCACGTACATTCGCGACAAACAATGAAAGAAGTTATTTATCAAATACACTAGACCATGGAAAAAATGTTTTGTTATCAATGCCAAGAAACTGCAAAAGGAACCGGATGTACGGTCCGCGGCGTATGCGGAAAAACATCGGACGTTGCCAATTTACAAGATTTACTGCTATTCGTCCTGAAAGGTATCGCCCACTACCGGGTGCAACTCAGAGCCCTTGATGCCGTTGACCATTCGGCTGATCGCTTTATTCTCGACGGTTTGTTCATGACGATCACGAACGCGAACTTTGACAAGCAACGTTTCGTGGAAAAAATCAAAGAGGCCATCAAATTACGAGAACAGTTAAAACAAACTTTCCTTGAAAAAGGCGGGAATCCCGAAAAGATCACGTTCGAAGGTGCCTTTTGGACGGCTGACTCGCTGGAAGAAATGGAATCGATCAATTGAATATTGCTCTTTTTGTGCTGGCAATCCTCTGCTGGATAGGCTCTCTGTTTGCACCAACCAGGGGACTGGCCAATCTGCTTCATTGGGCTTGCCTTTTGGCAGCTGCTTTTTGCTGTGTTCGTGCGTTTTCCCAGAACTTGGGACGCAGGCAGCAGGAAAACCAGAAATTTCTGGCTATGACCCGTGGATTTCGCATAGGGCGAAACTGGCGAGCAAAAATGGAGCAGAAGCGGCAATATAAGGTTTTTAAGTGCCCATCCTGCGGAGTAAAACTTCGGGTGCCAAGAGGAAAAGGGAAGATCAAGGTAACCTGTCGGCAATGTGGCGCCAGCTTTGAGGAGAGAAGCTGAGAGAGTTTACTGAGGGCGGTTGGGAAAGACAGTGTTCCAGACTGTCTTAAAAAGAAGAAAAAAGTTTGAGAAAAACCCTTGACAATGGAGGAAAGAAA
>ERZ839767.5937-NODE-5937-length-10376-cov-4.654103_pt1 | contig 10376 bp, 10 predicted proteins | sample MGYA00519879_ERZ839767 | MGnify/ENA primary metagenome ERZ839767 (study PRJEB31850, sample SAMEA3708852) | human gut metagenome | biome: human gut; feature: human-associated habitat; material: faeces | place: China | collected 2014 ...
AATACTTTTACATATTCCCTCCAAATCTTTCCGCACTTTTTTTCAAACTTTTTTTTCAGAAGCCGCCGGTAAAGAAATCTTCCACCGGGCAAAATCCTGAAGATGAAAAAATGCAACTGCCAAAATCTTTCAGAACATCCGTTTCTTTTCGAAAGCGGGTGCAAAAGTAGATACTTTTTTATTACACACAAATTTTTTCGAGACTTTTTTTGAAGTTTTTTTTAATCCTTCTCCCCCTTAACAATATCCTGCAAAAACTCACCACAATCTAATATACTGTGATTCAATCGTGTTAACCGAAACAAAATGAAAAACCGCCCAACTGCAAATGTTGCGATTAGGCGGTCATACACACAGAGTCATTGCTCCCTATTGCCCAATATCACGGCTTCCTCTCTTCCCGCCTATGCCGCAATCAGGCAATCGCCATACTCTACGCCTGGGGGGTAACCGGCACAAAGACACTGTCCGACACCATCCGTTCATTGGAGGAAGTGGCAAAGCAATACACGTTTACTTTCGACGCATCCCACTCTTCGGGCAAGGTGTATTCCGTTTCTCCCGCCACACCGCGACTTTTCAACGGCACTAAACGCACCCGTTGCAGTGCCGTTTCCAGCAACACGCCGTATACTTTATCGTCCAATGCGGCAAAACCTTCTTCCGCCTCTTCCGCCGTCTGGAGGAAACGATATACTTCCGGATTCCCATCTCGGACCACTTCCACCCGGGGCGTATACAGCAAACCCGATGACAGTTGCAAACCTTCGAAGTCTATGCTTCCGGTCATGTTCTCGTCCACCGTCACCTGTTTCATGTTGGCCGACATGAAAGCGTTGTAAGCTGTCCCGTTACCTACTCCCGCAAAGCCTTTGCGGATGACAGGCAGGATACGCCGGGCGAACTTGCCGAGAAGCCTTACTTTCATCCGCTGCACCAATACTTCCGGTGTAGGATTGTCTTTCCGGCCGAACACTTTCGCCCGTACGATATTTTTGCCTTTTGCATAAACGATTGTCAGGTTTCCGACTGATTTTCTTGCTTTTCCCAATAAATAAGAATTAAATTCTGCCATGATTTTTTAATTTTAAGTTTAACATGATGAATCACTTGCACATGAATCCGTGCAATTCAGGACCGGGGTCCTGTTTACGGTCAGTGATATCCGAATGCCCGACGACGTAGCGGATGGGATAATGCTGTTTCAGCAACCGGCATATCTCCCCGAGCATCCTTTTCTGACGGTCCGTATAGCGGTGCCAGAAAGTTGCCGCCTCACCCGTGTCGTCGACATAGACATCCGCCGGAGCCACTTCCACGCCGCACTCCGCCACGAAACGACCCTCTTGCAACTGCAAACGACCCAGATTGTCCAGCTCGATACCGATGGAATAACGGTTCAGGTTCGCCCGTCCGTCATAACTGCTCCGCCCGGCGTGCCAGGCTTCCGTATCGAAAGACACTAACTGGAACAGTTCGCCCTGCCTGCCGATGACCAAATGCGCCGAGGCTTTCACTTCTTCTTTTGCCAGGAACTCGGCGGCCGTGCGCGCACTACTCCCGGCCGTGTAGTGCACTACTATCATATCCGGTCCCGACAGCTTCCGGCTGTTTTTCCGGCAGACCAGATGCTGCACGCCGCCATCTACCAAACGATGTTTCAAAATTTCCATAATTTCCAATAATAAAATTTATCACTTTCTCATCCGGAAACGGCCGACGATATATCCGCCCAATCCGATTTCCAGCAAATCCCAGAACCGGGAGGTGTCTTCCAGCAAAGGCAAGTCGGTAAACATACCCGCCAATATGACCACAGCAAAGGCAAGCATAATCACCGGACGCCACGAACGTTGCAGCCAGTTGCCCTGTGCCTCGCTGCGCAACACGCCCGACTGCACCTGCAAATGCTCCCGTTCATAATCCACTAAAAGCGTTTCCAGTTCCTGTTTCAACCGTTTTTTCTCGGTCGAGGATATCGACAGGCGTTCTATCACGCCAGCCACAGTTTCTACAATTCCTTTCATACGTCAGAGTTTAAATGAATACACAAATAACTGCCGGAAGAATAAGCCGACCCGTCCGCCGAAACGAAAAAGCAGTACAGGTGGACCGTCCCCGCCGACAAATCATCCAATTCAACGGTCGCCCTTTGCTCCTGCCGACAGTTTGCAATCTTATCCAGCCAAAGGGGCGAATACATTCTCCCTTCACACAAGGCCACCACTCCCACACGGTCGCTTGCCCGGATACCCGCCGGCTCCAGACTGTTTTTCCAAGTCAGGACGATACGCCGCCCTGTCTGTTCCGACAGTTCAAGGCAATTCATCGGTGGAAGAGCGCCGAAAACCAACTGCAACCGGACCGGATCGAAAAGCGTGCGGTCGTTGAACACATGGATGTTCTGTTTCACGAACAGGTTATACCCGTTTATCGCCGTGTCTTTAGCCGCCATCCGCCAGATGTCCCGAAACCGGGAATCCTGCAAACGCTGATAAAACCGGACTGCCGCAATCAGACGCAACCGGGCGGAACGGCACTTCGACGAATCCGGCTTGCCCGTTGACAACGGGACTGAACGAATCCGGGTCACTCCCTTCACCCGGTAAAAAATCATGTTCCCGATACGGCCTCGAATCATAATTTCACTCTTTGCCATAACATTTCGTTTTTATAGGTTATACAAAAAATTCCGGCCGGAATCAAATTTCGGAAGTAAAAGTAGCACCGTCGTACCCCCCTTTCAAAATCTATTATACAGACAGGGAAATACGTATATAAAGACAGGGAAATCCTATATGGATAAGATTCGGGCATCCGGATAATATTGGCAGAAAACACTGAAACAACGCTCCACACAGGGAGTAAACAGGGTGAAGACAGGCTATACAAACGTTACACCTCCTATTTATCTCCTATATAACAACGTCGTAGGAATAAAGCGTGTATAGGGTATAAATAGGAGATGAATAATGGGGTAATCCCTAACCTGACCCTTTTTAGACCGGAAAATCATCCACAACAGGTTAGTTGGTCAAACAGTTAATTGGTTGCCGAAACGGCTTCATCCGAATTTTTTTCTTGATGTATTTCTCTTATTAGAGAAAGAATATATAACTTTGTTTTCCAAAAAGTGTCACATGTGACATAAATTGGTAAAGCATGATAATCGACAGAGACAGGTATATTGACCAGCTGAGCCGTTCCAAAGGCAACGGACTCATCAAGATAATCACAGGACTGCGACGCTCCGGCAAATCGTTCCTGCTGAAGAAACTTTTCCGCCAACATTTATTGGACGAGGGGATAAAGGAAAACCATATCCTTATCATCGATATGGAAAGCAGGAAGAACAAGGAGTTCAAAAATCCGGACCACCTGTTGGATTGGGTGGAGAAGATGATGGAGGATGATGAAACCTACTACATCATTATTGACGAAGTGCAGGAAGTAGATGATTTCGTGGAAGTACTCTCCTCATTGTCCGTCACCGACGGAACGGATATTTATGTCACTGGCTCCAATTCCAGATTCCTCTCATCGGATGTAGTGACAGAGTTCCGCGGCCGAGGAGACGAAATACATGTGTGGCCCCTGTCGTTCAGAGAGTTCATGTCGGTATACAAGGGCACACAAGAAGAGGGTTGGGCGGAATACCGTTTATATGGCGGTTTACCGCAGTTGCTCACGCAGATTGGCGATGACAAGAAGGCGGATTTCCTTCGTCGTCTGTATCGCACGGTTTATCTCCGGGACATCTACGAGCGGAACAGGATAGAGTTGCAAGCCGAGTTTGAGGAAGTGTCGAAGACAGTTGCCTCAAGCATCGGCGCACCGGTCAACGCACTGAATATTGCCAACACATTCAAATCGGTAAGCAATGTTCAAAATATAACAAACAAGACTGTTTCTGCTTATCTGGAATATATGCAGGACGCTTTCCTTGTAGAAAAGTCCGAGAGATACGACATCAAAGGCAGGAAATACATCGGTTCACTGGCCAAATATTACTATCAAGATGTAGGTCTGAGAAATGCCATTCTGTCGTTCCGTCAAAGCGAACCGACGCATATCATGGAGAATGCAATCTACAATGAGATGCGGATGCGTGGATGGCTGGTAGACGTAGGCAACATCTACCACCGGGTACGGAATGCGGAGGGCAAACAGCAACGGGTGACATTAGAGGTGGACTTTGTCTGCAACAAGGGCAGCGAACGGGTATACATCCAATCTGCATGGCGTTTACCCGATGCAGAGAAGATGGTACAGGAGAAACGTTCCCTGTGCTTAGTGAACGACTCTTTCCGCAAACTGCTGATTGTAGGAGAACACACCAAACCATGGAGCGACGAAAACGGCATACAGATAATGAGCATCTATGATTTTCTGCTCAAACTGTCAAGTACAGAAAAATAACGCATCCTCCAACCTGCCCCTTTTCAGACCGGCAAATCATCCACAACAGGTTAGTTGGTCAAACAGTTAATTGGTTGCCAGATCATCGGATCCGTCCGGAAAAAAAGGACGGCCGCCGCTCAGAATATTCAAGCGGGCAAGAAAGCCGGCTCGATAAGAAGGACCGATGGGAAAGTCCTGGTGGGCTATCCGCACGGTGTTGCCGAAAAACGTTTCGATATCGTAGAGGCTGACGACATAGCTGTGGTGAAGACGGACAAACAAATCGCCAGGGAGTCTGCTGATTACGACCGCCAAGGGGAAGGCTACCGTCAGACGGCTTTTATCGCGGAAATACAGGTCGCAATAGCAACCGCTCGCTTTCACCCAAAGCAAATCGCTGTACAGATACTTACGGAAGTAATCTTTGTGACGTATATAAATACCGTCGCAGGTGTGACGGCATACCGGTACGTCCGCCGGGGATTTTAACGCATTCCGATTCATAAGATTTAGGTTTTTGAATCATGAACGACTGCCGGTCTAATGACAAAAAGAGGCTGTATCCAAAAATCCATCTGGAACCAGCCCCTGCAAATTAGGACAATAAATATTCAGACACTTAAAACAAAGTGCAGCAAACTTCAAAACTATTCCGTACCGACCAAAACCTCCGCCACCTCCTGACTTCGTCACTCAAAAAATGTCCATTTTATAATTGATTGATTCATCAACTGAAATAGATACCAATTCTTTTAATTGATGATTCAAATCCACTAACTTCTTAAAATATATCTTTTGCATACTTTCCCTCCTATCAAACTGTATGCAAAAAAGTACAGAATATGAAAAAAAAGAAGTGCATTACTTCTTTTCAATCAAATCTAAGGCCTGTTTTAAAACAGCAGCACCATTCATCATTCCGTATTCTCTCATACCAATATTGGCAACTGGAACACCAGGTGCTTCAGACTCTATCTTTTTTTGTGCATATCTTACTTGTGGTCCAAGCAAAATAACATCTGCTTTATCAGCATTTTCTCTTATTTCATTTGCCCCCACAGCCCAAATATCAACCTTTATACCATCTTGAGAAGCTGCTTTTTTCATTTTTTCTACTAACAAACTCGTTGACATCCCTGATGCACAACATAACATAATATTAATCATTTCTTCCATTACCCCCTAGTCGCAATTATACATTATTTAGGAATATTTGTTAAGGATTTATTGTTCACAAAGTTCTATAATTCTCTCCCAAACCTCATCAATACCCACTTTATTTAAACTTGAGAAACGCAAAAATATATCATTCTTATCAAACCCCAAAGTATCCTTAATGATTTTTTCATTCTTTTTCAAATCATTTCTTTTCAATTTATCTTCTTTTGTTGCCACAACAATAACTGGAATATGATAATGCTTAGCATAATCATACATCATTTTGTCATCATGAGTTGGTTTATGTCGATAATCCACTATTAATACCAACCCCTTTAAAACATCTCGTTCTCTTAAATATGTATCTAACATATCGCCAAAACTTTCTTTGATTTTATCATTAACTTTAGCATATCCATATCCTGGCACATCTACCAGTCTCAGTTCATCATTAATATTAAAAAAATTAAGTGTTCTAGTTTTCCCAGGTGTCCCAGAGACTTTTGCAAGCTTACTATGATTCGTAATCGTGTTAATAAAACTTGATTTCCCAACATTACTACGACCAGCTAAGCAAATCTCAGGCAAATCATTTTCTGGCCATTGTGACTTCCATGCTGCACATAGCATAAATTGAGCTTTATGAATTTTATACATTGTTTTCCTCCATTCTATTATTTCCTATTTCTGTTTTCTTATTCATCTTAACATAATTCAAACAAAATAACTATGAGAAAAGATATCTGTGATTCTTAAATTCTTCTTAGAAATATAAATCTTAATACTTCAGCCTGATTATGTTAAACATACGTCTTTCTAAAGAAAATATATATTTCAATAATCCATGACTCATTCTCAGTCCATATGATCAAACAATTATTCGACATATAAAAAGGGACATAATCATGCCCCCCCTTTATTTATTTTATTAATGCATGTTCTAAAACTGTATCAATATGGTCAGCCAAAACAATATCTAAATCAGCCTGTACTGATTTTGGAATATCATCAATATCCTTGGCATTATCTTTAGGAATAATAATCTTGCGAATACCACTACGATGTGCAGAAATAGATTTTTCTTTCAAGCCACCAATTGGCAAGACTTGCCCACGCAAAGTAATTTCACCTGTCATGGCAACATCATCTCTCACTGGACGATTACTGAATGCTGATAAAATTGCTGTTGTTAAGCTGACTCCAGCACTTGGTCCATCTTTTTTGACTGCTCCTTCTGGAACATGTATATGAATATCTTCTTTATCAAAAGCAATATTCTGCAAACCGTATTTTTCACGATTGGCTTTCATATAGTCAAGCGCAATAGAAGCAGACTCTTTCATAACATCACCTAATTGACCAGTAATAATAAACTTACCACTTCCATTAAAATGATTGACTTCAATTGGTAAAATATCTCCACCATATTGTGTATATGCCATTCCTGTAACAACACCAATTTGCGGTTTATCCAATTTCTTAGTATGCTCAAAAGGTGCTTTTCCTAAATAATCTTCTAAATCACTGACTTGGACTGTTAACTCTAAATCACCTTGTTTTAAAATCTTTAAGACTGATTTACGACAAATCTGAGCAACCAATCTTTCCAATTGTCTAACCCCTGCTTCTCTTGTATAATGACGAATCACATACATCATTGTCTCATCAGGAATATGCAATTGTCCTTCTTTTAAACCATGCAATTCTCTTTCCTTCTTTAGTAAGTGACGTTTTGCAATTTCTAATTTTTCCTGTTCAGTATATGAAGAAATTTCAATAATTTCTAAACGATCACGTAATGGTTCTGGAATACTTCCTAAATCATTTGCAGTTGCAATAAAGAGAACTTTTGATAAATCATATGGTTCTTCTAAATAATTATCTGAGAAGAACTGATTTTGTTCTGGGTCAAGTACCTCCAACATTGCACTTGTTGGGTCCCCTTTATAATCACTAGACATCTTATCGATTTCATCTAATAAGAAAACTGGATTAATAACTCCGGCTTTTTTCATACTTTGTATAATTCTACCAGGCATTGATCCTAAATAAGTTCTACGATGCCCTCTGATTTCAGCTTCATCTTTGACTCCACCTAATGAAGCTTTAACAAATTTACGATCTAATGCACGTGCAATACTTTTAGCAATACTTGTTTTCCCCACACCTGGTGGTCCAACCAGACAGATAATAGGAGCATTTAAAGATTGTGTCATTTGTTTAACAGCTAAATGTTCTACAATTCTTTCTTTTGGTTTTTCTAATCCAAAATGATCTTCATTTAAGACTTTCTCAACTTCATTGATATCCTGAACATCTTCAGTTTCCTGATACCAAGGTGTTTTCATAACCCAATCAATATAAGACCTTACAACATTAGCTTCTGATGAAGCAGATGGCATCATATCATAACGTCTTAACTCTTCTTCGATCTTTTCTTTAATATAGTCTGGATATGGATGATTATTTAATTCTTCACGAATAGCATCTGCATCATCCTCTTTATTAGGAGTATCTCCTAACTCTTCCTTAATAGCTCTTAATTTTTCTCTTAAATAATACTCTTTTTGATTTTCATCAATACTTTCTTTGACTTTTAAATTAATCTTTTCTTCTAATTCATTAATAACCTTTTCTTCTTCCATACTTCCTAAAACAAGAAGCAAACGCTTATTAATATCACATTCAGCTAAGATTTTCTGTTTTGTTTGTAATTCTACATTGATATATTGACCAATTGTATCTGCCAATGCACTTGCACTCATCCCTTGTGAAAGATTTGAAAAAACTTCACGTGGGAACATTTGTAGATTTTTATTCATTGACTGCATTTGTTCACTCACCTTGCGAACCAATGCAATTTCTTCAGTTTTTTCACCTTCAATATCTTCAAGATATCTTGTCTTTGCAAATAAACATCCATCTTTTTCGTCAAGATTTAAAATTTCTACTCTTTTTTGACCTTCAACAGTCAACTTGATTGTTCCATGATTATCTCTTTTAATTCTTCTTTTCACTTTACATAAAGTCCCAAAGTGATAAACATGTTCAAAATCTGTATTTTCATCAAGTGGATTGATTTGAGAAATAAAGACGATATTTTCATCAAATTCATTCACACCTTTTTCAATAGCTTTTAGACTAAAATCTCTTCCAACATCTAAAGAAATTTCATGGTTAGGAAAAACAATCATTCCTCTTGTACAAATGACAGGTAAATCAACTACAATATCTAATTCTTCCATAATTCATTACCTCCTTTTCATTCGACATCATTATATATAATAATATCACCTTTGTCTAATCAAATGACTTAACAAAACAAGACGCATCAAGCGTCTTATTTCACGTTATCTTTGATTAGTTGAACTGCTTTACGAGTTGCTAAATCTGATTTGATTTGTCCCATTTGAGCTTCAAAAATTGTTTTGACTTCATCAAATTCTCGACCATAATAAGTCGCAATTTCTTTGATCTCATCATCAACTTCTTCATCAGAAATCTCAATATTCTCAGCTTTAGCAATTTCAGCTAAAATCAAATTAAATTTTACACGTTTTTCAGCTTGTTCGCTCATTTCTGCTTTCATATCTTCCATTGTTTTTCCAGTTAACTGCTGGAACAGTTCCATATTCAAACCTTGTTGTGATAAATTTTGTTCAACTTCTCTTAACATTGTTTGTGTCTCTGTTTCAATCATTGCTTCTGGAACTTCTAATGGAGTGTTTTCAATAACCGCGTTAAAGATATCATCACTAAATTTAGATTCTACTTCTGTTTGTTTTTTATTCTTGATTTGTTCTTTTGTATAAGTTTCCAAATCAGCTAATGTTTCAATACCATCAATATTAACATCTTTTGCTAATTCATCATCAATATCAGATGTACCTGCCACATCATCAAGATCATACTTACGTGCCAAATCATCTACATTTGTATCTGCAGACTCATTTAACTGTGCCATAGCATTTGCAGTATCGAGCATCTTATTTGCCTTTTCCTCCATACGATCAAATGCTGACATATTGTTTGATACACCTCTTAATGATGATCCAACCTGATTTACACGCTCTTGAGCCTTCGCAACAGCTACCTTCGCCTTGATGGTTTCCTTACGTGCTCTTAAATCTGAAATATCATTTACAAGCTTATCATGCATCTGACGCATCTTCTGTGCGTTTGCCGCTGCCGTGTCATATGTGAGCTTTAAACCCTCAAGCTTAGACTGTGCTGTCTTCTTTGACTGTAAAAATACTCTTGCATCATTGTCATTTCCTGCTGCAACAGCCTTTTCTGCATATTTCTGATACTTTTCAACTTCTGCAAGTGCCTCGTCATAAGCTCTCTTTGCACGCGCTTCTTCAGCCATTACTGACGCTGTTTCTGCCTTTACCTTGCCTAAATCGTCCTCAAGGTTTCTCATGTACTGATCAATCATTTTTTCCGGGTTCTCAGCCTTATCAAGCATAGCATTGATGTTCGCTGACATAATATCTTTAAATCTCTGAATTACTCCCATAGTTGTTTCCTCCTTTAAAAAACTATGTTTGTTAGCCTGTTAACTTTATTATATCGTATCTTTATGTGTTTGTCACTAGGATTTTGAAAATTTCTCTTGCTATCTGGTTTTGAAAACGATATAATGTAGTTATTACAGTTCACGCATCCTGTGAACGTCAACATTGCTACACAATATTTAGGAGGCTTTAAATGACTAACGATGAGCTTTTTTCACAGCTGCTTGATAAAATAAGTTCTTTTGACTATATACATGCTGACCAGATTCCAAACATTGACCTTTACATGGATCAGGTGAC
>ERZ839767.5938-NODE-5938-length-10376-cov-2.923748_pt1 | contig 10376 bp, 5 predicted proteins | sample MGYA00519879_ERZ839767 | MGnify/ENA primary metagenome ERZ839767 (study PRJEB31850, sample SAMEA3708852) | human gut metagenome | biome: human gut; feature: human-associated habitat; material: faeces | place: China | collected 2014 ...
AGCAGAAGAGATGAACATTTCAATTAATACGGTTGAAACTCAGATGGGAATTGCCTATAAAAAGCTACGAAACGAACTAAAAGACTATTTTCCTCTTTTTATCTTTCTGTATTATTTGTAACCTGAACAAAAAAAGTGATTTTCTTTTAGCGGATTCTTTTTCTACATTCGTCTATACTATGAATTAAGTCATAAAAAGATGGATGAACGTATATTAAAATATTTCCAAAACAGCCTAGCACCCAATGAGAGGTTGCTACTTCTTCGTGAAATAGAGAAAAATGAGGAGCTAAAAAAGCAGTTTGCCGAGTATCAGAATATCCAGGCATTACTGAACTTATCCTCACACACAGAAGATAAGAAAGAGGGAAAAACAAGCTATCAGCATTTCCAAAAACGGATAAAAAGCAAAAAAATGCGTATTTGGCTGGTGAAAACAATGAAATATGCAGCTGCAATACTCATTTTAATGATAAGCACATATCAGCTATCTATTTGGCAGATGTCACATAAGCTACAAGATGACTTCCAAGTGCAAACCAATACTTTATATGTACCAGCCGGGCAACGTGCTTGTATATCTTTGCAAGATGGTACCGTGGTCTGGTTAAATGCTCAATCGACCTTGACCTACCCCTCGCATTTTTATGGAAAGGAAAGAACTGTTTCCATTATAGGCGAAGCCTTTTTTGAAGTAGCTAAAGACAAAAACAGACCTTTCATCGTAGCGGCTCAAGATGCGAAAATACAAGTATTAGGAACAAAATTCAATGTATATAGCTATCCGGATAGCAAACAAATCAGGACAAGTCTGATTGAAGGTGCCGTTCAAGTGTTCTACAAGAGTAAGCAAGTTATATTAAGGCCCAATGAAGAAAGCATTGCACAAGACGGGAAATTGACAGTCAGCAATATAAAAAATCCTGATATGTTATTATGGAGAAATGGCATCTACAGCTTTAATAATGAACGCTTGGCTGACATTGTTAACAAATTGGAGCTATATTATGATGTCACAATCAATATTGCAAATCCCAAATTGAAAGATATAAATTATACATGTAAATTCCGTCAAAGAGATGGAATAGAGAAAATACTACATACCATTCAAAAGATACATCATTTCAAAATTGAAATAGACAAAGAAAATAACGTGATCACCTTAAAGTAATACAATTGTTTAACCCTTAATACATTATCCACATGAAAACATAGAATTATAATCAAAAAGGCGACAAGTGCACCACCACCTGTCGCCAGTAGAAAGTAAACACCGGAAAAAAATTTAGTATTCACTCTAAATACAAAGATATGAAAATAAATCCTTTGTTATCACTCTTTATTGTCCAAAATCAAAGCTTTAAAGATTATTTTAGAATTATGAAAATCTCTTTATTCTTGCTATTTGCTTGTGCCCTCCAATTACTGGCAGTAAATACAGAAGCACAAAACGCAGTCATAACCTTTCCTTCTAATTCTATATCTGTAGGTCAGTTAATAGAAGAGATAGAAAAGCAGACAGATTACTTAGTTGTATATAGCAATCGCGAAATAGATACCAACCGGCAGGTCATTATACAAAATAAATCTGCTAAGGTATCTTCATATTTGAAAGAGACATTGGCGAAAGTAGGTATTAGTTATAAATTCGAAAACGATTATATTGGTCATAAGTTGGGAGAGTTTGCTCCAACTCGCACCTTCCCTGGTCATGCAGGCAACAAGAAAAAATAACAGGAATAGTGACTGATGTAAAAGGAGAGCCGATTATAGGTGCAAATGTCAGTGTTATAGGTAAATCAATAGGTACAATTACAGATATAGATGGCAAGTTTACCATCCAAGCTTCACTAGGAAATACCCTTCAAGTTTCATTCATTGGCTACAAAACTCAAACCACCAAAGTTGCAAACAAACATATCACAATTGTTTTACAAGAAGATATGGAAATGCTTGATGAAGTGGTTGTAATTGGCTATGGAACTGTGAAGAAGTCAGACTTGACAGGTTCAGTTTCTTCCATTTCACAGAAAAATATAAAGGACCAGCCAATGACTCGATTGGATCAAGCTTTAAGCGGAAGAATTCCCGGCGTCGTTGTTATAACAAACTCCGGTGCACCGGAGCAGAGTACCCAAATTCGTATACGTGGTGCAAATTCTATTTATGGTGGAAATTCACCACTTTATATTGTAGATGGGGTACCTAATACCGATTTATTTAACAATCTGGCTCCTAATGACATACAATCGATAGAGGTCCTGAAAGACGCTTCGGCAACTGCTATTTATGGTTCTCGCGGTGCAAACGGAGTAATACTGGTCACTACCAAAAGAGGGGCTGAAGGTAAGACAAATATTCACTTGGAAACAGAACAATCAATATCTACCATTGCCAAAAAGCTAGATCTATTAAGTGCAAGTGAATATGCAGAATTCTATAATGAGTATCGTCGGGAAAAGGGGGCTAATCAAGATTTCTTTTCTCCCGATGAAATCACTCAGTGGAAAAAAAATGGGGGTACAGACTGGCAAGATCTAATGTTCAGAACAGCTCATACTCAAAATTATAAACTCTCTATTTCAGGAGGTATTCCGAAACTTCAATATTTGGTATCTATGAATATGATGGACATAGAAGGCATTTTGAAGGAATCGAAAAGTCAGAAATTCAGTTTACGGTCTAATATAACTGCTGATGTAACTAATTGGTTGAAAATGAACTTAGACGTAAATGCAGTAAGACGAAAAACAAATAAAAATGGTCCCCGTGGAGGAGTCGGAACTATTATAGCAGATGCAATTACCTATAGTCCTACCTTGAAATTAAAAGATGAAGAAGGAAACTGGTTGAGAGATAATATCAATTCAACAAAAGATAACCCTTATGGCCGATTAACTCAAGATTTGGATGAAAGTTACACTAATTATCTAGCAGCAAATTTACAGTTTATGGTACAATTACCAGTAAAAGGGTTGAGTTTGAATTTCCAAGGTGCTGCCCATTATAAAGATTACAAGAATCGTTGGATGAAGTCGAATGCAAAGGATTTACGAGCTCAAAACAATTCTGCAAATAATAATCAAAACGATAGTTTTGACTGGTATAATGTAAATCAAATAAATTATGCAAGAGAATGGAAAGAACATAAGTTGAATCTTATGGGAGCCATAGAATTATCACAATCAACAACTACAGGATTGTCTAATGAAGTAGCTAACCTGAGAACAGAATCTGTTGATTTTTGGAATTTGAGTTTGGGAGATATGAATCTGTTTAGCAATTCATTTTCACGCTCTTCGCTAGTTTCACTTATGGGACGTGCAATGTATCAATTCAAAGATAGATACTTACTTACTGCGACTATTAGACGAGATGGTTCTTCCAAATTCCAAGGTAAGAATAAATGGGGAAATTTTCCATCAGTTGCCGTTGCCTGGAGAATGTCAGAAGAATCTTTTATAAAGAATCTCAATATTTTTGATGTCTTAAAGTTAAGAATGAGTTGGGGCAATACAGGTAACCAAGCCATTGGAGCCTATTCAACCTTAGGGCTTCTAGCTGAGTCGAAGTATGGTTGGGGAGGTACAAGTGATTATCCCGGATACGGAGTTTCCGGACCTGCCACTCCTAATCTGACATGGGAAAAAACTACTCAATATGATTTAGGCTTAGATATGGCATTTGCAAATAATAGAATTCTGGCAAATATCGATCTATATCAAAAGAATACAACCGGGTTGTTACTAAAGAAACCTATACCATACTATGATGGCGGAGGAACCACTTGGGTAAATCTTGGTGAAGTGAAAAACAGAGGTATTGAATTCTCTTTAACCGGAATTCCTATTCAAAACAAAAATTTAATATGGGAAAGCACATTTAATGTATCCTACTCAAAAAATGAAGTTATCAGCTTAGGAGATGAAACAAGATTACATCCGGGAACAAAATTAGACCAAGCTTCTCTCAATACGGCCGTATTGCAAGTAGGAAAACCATTAGGTAGTATCTATGGATATATTTGGGAAGGTTTATGGCGTACTGACGAGGCCGAAGAGGCAGCCAAATGGGGGCAAAAGCCAGGAGATAACAAATTTAAGGAGAAAAATGTGAATTACAAATTGGAATCTGATGACGCAGATATTATCGGACAAGCATTTCCTGATGTAATATTAGGATGGAATAATACCATCAAATGGAAGAATTTAGATTTTAATTTATTCTTTCAAGGTTCACTGGGAGCTGACCGTTTGAATTTATCACGCTATCTCACCAATGAATGTGTCAGTGATTCACGTTTTATCACCTCTAAAGAAGGTTATTATAACAGATGGACACCCGAAAATCAAAATACTAAAATACCAAACCCGTTCAGTTCGACAATCAATTCCAGATTTGAAACTGCTCAATATTTGGAAAAAGCTGATTATCTAAGATTAAAGAATATAAGTATTGCATATACAATCCCCAGAGCAAAAACAAAATTTGCAGATATCAGAATCTCCCTGAGTGCTCAAAACCTGTTTACGATCACGTCTTACACAGGATATGATCCGGAAGGAACTATGGATATCACAAGCAATGGCGGCAATAGTGACATTAACGCAGGCGTTGATGGCGGTTCATACCCATTACCAAGAACATTTACTTTGGGGCTTGGATTCTCATTTTAGTTTAACCAATAAAATAGATGCAAAATGAAAAAAATATTGATTTATAGCATATTATTATTTGCTTTATGTTCTTGTGACAATTTCCTGGAAGAAGACCCTCGTGGTAAACTTACCCCTTCCTCTTTCTTCTCAAGTCCGGAAGACTTGGATATGGCTATAACTGGGATGTACAACAAATATTACCAGACTAATGCTCGCGTCTTCAGAGCCATTTATGTGTGGTGTGCAGATGATGTAACAGCCCATAGTGGTGGTAATAAGTCACGTTTTTCGGAATATGACCGGTTTAATTTCAACTCGGGAAATACAGATATTCTTGAAATGTATCAACTCTATTATCAGACAATCAAAGCTTGCAATTATGTAATTAATAATGCAGAAAGAACACCGGTTGAGAAATCTTTCCTGGAGCCGAGACTGGGACAAGCCTACTTTTTAAGAGCATTAAACTATTTTATGCTTGTACGCATTTGGGGACGTATACCTCTAGTCACAGAGAATGAGATAAATTACAATACCCCAAAAGCAGAGGTGAATAAAATATATGAATTAATAGAATCGGATGCATTAACAGCAGAAAGAATGCTGCCGGATAATCATAAGATAGCCCCCTATTTTCAGAACGGAATTAATGTAGCTCCTAACAAAGGCGCTGCAAAAGCTTTACTAGCCTCTGTTTACATGACGGAAGCAGGCTGGCCTTTGAAAAAAGGAGCGGAATATTATGATAAGGCGGCTGCAAAGTATAAAGAAATCATTGAAAACGAAGATACGTATGGTTATATATTAGAACCGGACATACGTACATTGACTAAAGAACCTGAAGCTAATTACTCCAAGGAAATAGTATTTGGAGAGTTCCATAACAAAACGAAAAACTATTTCTCTGGTCCTAAAAGCGAATTACCCGAGGAGTCCGGTGGATGGTGTGACTATATGGTTGAATTGGAATTCTTTAAAAGTATGCCGGAAGGAATACGCAAGGATGCTTGGTTCCTGACCAAGGTGACGATGACCGGGCAGGAGCGTAACCCAGAAACGGGACGCTATCCATTACTAAATTGGGATGATCCCGCAACCAATCAGAAACATCCTTATTGGAAGAAAAATATAGAAAGTTCAGACTGGGTATTTAATTATGATGACGGGTATTATGAAACCAAAGGAATTTCAAGCGCAAGCGGGAAAACCAGAATGATATTTAGATATGCTGATATCTTACTATTGTACGCAGAAGCAGTTGCTTATGGAACTAAGAGTATTGATGATTTAGCATTTGACTGCATGTGGAGAGTACAAGAAAGAGCTGGAGTACCACTTATTTCAAAGGATGTCACTAAAGAATATTTCCAAAAAGCTGTTCTGGATGAGAGACGGTGGGAAACCGCAGGTATGGAACATAGCTGTATGGGGCGTTTCTTTACTATGCAAAGACATGAGATTCTTCATTTGCAAAAGAATTATAGAGATGCAGCCGAGCTTTCTTTAAATCCCAATTTAACATTAAGCGAAGAATTCTATTATTTCCCGATACCAGACAATGAACTCTTGATAGTTCCTGGATTAAAAGATTAATTCTACTTTTCTAAAATGAGGGTTTTAAGAGTTCGCGTTTCTTTTGAAACCCTCTTTCATTTATAAAACATTTAATATGAGATACTTTAGTATAATATTTGTATTATGCTTGACCCTTTCTATGGTTCAAGCTCAGCAAACCTCTTTTGTAAATCCTTTCATTGGTACTTCCGATGATCATGGACAAACCGATCCATCCGCAACCATTCCGTTCGGGATGATTAAACCGGGGCCAGAAACTATACCTCGCGGAAACGGAGGTTATGATTATCAATCACAACAGCTGAAAGGATTCTCACAGACCAGAATGTCTGGAGTAGGCTGTATAGGCGTCGGAGGAAACCTGCTGATAACACCTTTTGTCGGAACAGCATGCAAGACTTTAAAAATGGATAAGGCGTCAGAAACTGCAATTCCCGGATATTATAGCGTAACTTTAGATAATCAACTTAAAGTTGAAATAACCACAGGTAGGACTGCAGCTATCTATCGTTTTACCTATCCTGCTACAGAGACCGCCGGCATAAAAATAAATTTCAAACATTCTTATGGTAAGCATATTGCCGAAGAACATAGCATTATAGGAGACAATGCAGTAAAAGGATTTGTGCGTTCTGCTTGCACTTGTGATTTAGGCAGTTACAAATTTTATTATTATATTGAAAAAGATAAATCTACTTATGAACCAGAAGATAACGATTCAGAATTACTATGGAAGTTTCAAACAGAGCCTAATGAACAAATTATACTGAAAATAGGATTATCCTCTGTCAGTGCAGAAGAAGCTGAAGCGAATCTCAAAAAAGAGTGCTCGAATCAGTCTTTCGAACAGATACGCACCAATGCACGTATTGCCTGGGAAAATCTATTGGGACAAATACAAGTAGAAACTTCTGATGAAGATTTAAAAACATCATTTTATACGCGGCTCTATCATGCCTGCCAGACCCCTTTCACAATCAATGATTATTCCGGTAGTTATAAGGGAAGTGACGGAAAAGTATATAAAAGCCAGCAGTTACCCTATTATCATGGTTGGTCTATTTGGGATACCTACCGAACAAAATATCCTCTGTTATCTATTGTTTGTCCCACGGAATACAAGCACATGATCTCCTCACTTGCGGAATTATACAAACAAGGCAAGCCTCGTTCTGCAACAAAGACAGAACCATTTCTGACAACACGTACTGAACACTCTATTATCACGATTTTAGATGCATTACAAAAAGGAATGTTTGATGGTTCTCTCGACGAGCTACTTCCACTGATGCTAAAAGAGGCAGAAGATATCTCCAATGACTCACCGGACAAAGCATTGGAACGAGGATATGATTTCTGGGGAGTTTCTGAACTCGCAGGGAAAATGGGTAATAAAGAGTTAAAAAAAGAGTTTTCTTTACGCTCAAAAGAATACAGACCAATATGGTTACAAAAATTTAAGGACATTGGTCCAACTTCAGATATAATGCATGGTGACGGTTTGTACGAAGGTACTATATGGCAATATCGTTGGTTCGTACCTCATGACTTCGACTGGGTTATTGCGACTTTGGGTAGCAAGAAAAAGGTTTTGAGTGAATTAGATTATTTCTTTGAGAACAATTTATTCAATATGGGAAACCAACCTGATATACATGTTCCGTTTTTATATTATTACCTTGGAGCGCCATGGAAAACGCAAAAGTTAGTCCGCCAAATATTACTTGAACCGACCACTAATTATTATGGGACACATGAAAAGTGGGAAAAACCTTATATCGGCAAAATCTTCAATACCACTCCACAAGGGTACTTGAAAGAAATGGATGATGATGCCGGAACCATGTCCTCTTGGTTTGTGCTCTCTTCCATAGGATTATTTCCTGTCTGCCCGGGTATACCCTATTATTGGATAAATGCTCCGGTCTTTGATACGGTTACATTACACCCAACGTCTCAACAAGAATTTAAAATCCATGTAAATCGCCCTGATGCAGAGTGTATCTATATTCAAAAAGCAATTTTAAACGGTAAAGTTTTAAATAGAAGTTGGTTAAGCTATGACGAAATCATGCAAGGCGGAGATTTGACCTTAGAGTTAGGAAAGCTTCCTAATAAACATTGGGGACATAATACTGATTTTATAAAGTCACTATTTAAAAAATAAATTAAATGAAAAAAAAGGAATGTTTTTGGTGGGTATTTGCGATAATTGGAGTATGCTTTCTGAGCATAAGATGTAGTAATGTAAAAGAGGATTATTGCTGTTATGTAAATCCCTTTATTGGTAATGCAGATAATGGCCACACATTTCCAGGAGCTTGCGTACCATTTGGAATGATACAAGTAAGTCCGGAAAGTGGAAATGGTTCGTGGAGATATTGCTCTGGCTTTAATATTGAGGATGACTCTATCATGGGATTTTCCCAAAATCATTTGAACGGTACGGGATGTCCCGACTTAGGAGATATATTGATTCTACCATTTTGTGGTGATATACAAAATGAAAAATATAAAAGTAGATATGAGAAAGAACATCAAAAAGCTCATCCAGGATACTATTCAGTAGTTTTATCTGATTTTGGAGTGGAGGTAGAATTGACTGCGACACAACGCACGGCCATGCATCGTTATACTTTCAGAAAAGCAGAACCGGCACATATTCTGGTAGACCTTCAAAGTGGAATCGTAAGTAAGAATGAGCAGCTGCGAACTCATGTAATAGATGCAGAAATGCAACTGTTAGACCAATATAGTATCGTCGGAAAGAACAAGGTGAAAATGTGGGTGGAAAGAGAGTTCTTCTATGTTATCAAATTCGACAAACCCTATATAGATATTGAAGAACTTCAACCTCAAGAAGGAGAAAAAGCCAAACGCCTTCTTCTTTCATTTGATTTAAAACCAGGAGAAAATGTTCAAGTAAAAGTCGGTCTGTCTACTGTCAGCATAGAAGGTGCACAGGAAGCATTAGAAAAAGAAAATCCAGATTGGAACTTTGAAAAAGTAAAGGCTCAATCTGCCGAAGCCTGGAACAATCTGTTGTCACGGATAGACGTATCAGGCACAGAAGAACAAAAAGTAAACTTCTACACTTCCATTTACCATTTATGTATCCAACCTAATAATATAACTGATGTGGATGGAAGATACAGAGGTCCTAATGACAGCATCCTCTACTCTCCCATAGGAGAATACTATTCTACCCTATCCTTGTGGGATACTTATCGTGCAGCTCATCCATTATATACTCTTTTAGTACCGGAGAAAGTTAACGGATTTGTCAATTCAATGTTATCTCACTGTGATACACAGGGTTATTTACCCATATGGGCTTTATGGGGTAAAGAAAATCATTGTATGATCGGTAACCATGCCATCCCCGTTATTGTAGATGCATATCTGAAAGGATATAAAGGTTTTGATCCTGAGAGAGCTTATGAAGCAATCAGAAAATCATCATTAGAATCTCACCCGAAGTCTGATTGGGAAACCTACAATCAATATGGATATTATCCTTTCGATCTTATTCCTGAAGAATCAGTTTCCAGAACTTTAGAGAGTTGCTATGATGACTATTGTGTGGCACAAATGGCAAAAGCATTAGGAAAGAAAGAAGATTATAATTTCTTTTCCCAAAGAGCCCGTGCATATACATCCCTGTTTGATCCGGTAACCAAACTAATGCGCGGGAAGGACTCACAGGGCAAATGGAGAGAACCTTTTGATCCTTTCAGACTATCACATGCCGGAACTTCCGGAGGGGATTATACTGAAGGAAATGCATGGCAATATGTATGGCATGTGCAACACGATGTAGATTCTTTAATTGAGATGATGGGAGGAAATAAAGCATTTACAGCAAAACTCGATTCACTCTTCTGGCTTGAGAACAATACTGTAAATACAGGTTTTGTATCTGATGTGACCGGACTCATAGGACAATATGCCCATGGGAATGAACCTAGTCATCATGTAGCTTACCTATACAACTATGCAGGGGAATTCTGGAAAACCCAAAAACTTATCCGAGAAATCTTTGATCACTTTTATCTGCCCGTTTCCGACGGTTTGTGCGGAAATGACGATTGTGGGCAGATGTCCGCATGGTATTTGTTCTCAGCTATGGGATTTTATCCTGTA
>ERZ839767.5941-NODE-5941-length-10372-cov-3.190850_pt1 | contig 10372 bp, 8 predicted proteins | sample MGYA00519879_ERZ839767 | MGnify/ENA primary metagenome ERZ839767 (study PRJEB31850, sample SAMEA3708852) | human gut metagenome | biome: human gut; feature: human-associated habitat; material: faeces | place: China | collected 2014 ...
ATTATTGTCATGGCAGCGACGAACCGTGTGGATATTCTCGACCCGGCGATTCTGCGGCCGGGCAGATTTGACCGAAAGGTGGCAGTCGGACGACCGGATGTCAAGGGTCGCGAGGAGATTCTCGGCGTCCATACGAAGGAAAAACCGCTAGGCGAGGATGTGGATTTACACCGCATCGCGCAGACAACCGCTGGATTTACCGGAGCCGATCTGGAAAACCTGATGAATGAGGCGGCGATCAATACCGCAAAAGAGGGACGTAAGTTCCTGACCCAGACGGATATTGAGAAAGCCTTTATTAAAGTGGGAATCGGCGCTGAGAAGCGCAGCAAGGTAATTTCCGAAAAAGATAAGAAGATTACCGCATACCATGAGGCGGGTCATGCGATTCTGTTCCATGTCCTCCCGGATGTGGGACCGGTTCACATTGTATCGATTATCCCAACAGGAAGTGGTGCCGGCGGTTATACAATGCCGATTTCCGAGAAGGACGATATGTATTTGACCAAGGGCAAGATGCTGCAGGATATTACGGTCAGTCTCGGTGGCCGGATCGCAGAGTCACTTGTGTTGGATGATATTACGACGGGAGCTTCACAGGATATTAAGCAGGCAACCGAGCAGGCTAAGGCAATGGTTACCAAATACGGATTTACGAAAAATGTCGGCATGATCAATTATGCGGGCGAGGACGAAGTATTTGTTGGCCGAGAGATTGGTCAGTCGAGCCGCGGATATAGCGAGGATGTTGCGAAGAAGATTGACGAGGAAGTGAAGTCGATCATTGATAGCTGCTATGAGCGTGCAGAGGAAATCCTCAAAGAAAATATGGAAGTTTTGCATAAATGTGCCGCTCTGTTGCTTGAAAAAGAACGCATTGATCGTGAAGAATTTGAAAAATTATTTGCGGGCGAAGAGCAGACAGTGCCGGAGAATTGATGAAAAGTTACAAAAACAGGTTGGTTTCCCCATAGATTTTAGGGAAATTGACCTGCTTTTTATTGCTTGTTCTCAAAATGCACAAAAACTTTTTCAAATTTCTGTCAAGTTTGTGCACACTTAACTGCGATCCACTGCTATACTAACCATCGTAAACCCCAATACATTATATAGTTTTTGCTACACCCCATAAGTAACAAAAATACCTTCTCCAAAAAGGATAGTCGTGCGTTGACTGTCCTTTTTATTTGTATTGCAATATCGAGTATTATCTTGTAAAGTATAGATGGCATGGAATTAAGAAGAGCAGGAGGGACAGAACATGCGACCAGTAAATTTGTACAATACATTAACTAAAAAAATTGATGAATTTCATCCGAACGTTCCGGGTAAAATAAACATGTATACATGCGGACCAACCGTGTATCATTTTGCGCACATTGGAAATCTTCGCAGTTATATTATGGAAGATGTTTTGGAAAAGTATCTGCGTTATGCCGGATATGATGTAAAGCGTGTTATGAATATTACCGATGTCGGTCATTTAACAAGTGATGCAGACAGCGGGGAAGATAAGATGTTAAAAGGTGCTAAGCGCGAGCACAAAACAGTGATGGAGATTGCTGAGTTTTACCGCAAGGCATTCTTTGAGGACTGCGCCAAGTTAAATATCAAGACTCCGGACGTCGTTGAGCCGGCAACAAACTGTATTCCGGAGTTTATTCATATGATCGAGAAGCTGCTTGACGATGGTTATGCTTATGTAGCAGGCGGCAATGTATATTTTGACACATCGAAGCTGAAAGAATATTATGTCTTATCCAATCAGAAAGAGGAAGAGCTGATGGTTGGTGCCAGAGATGATGTGGAAGAGGATGAAAACAAACGAAGCAAAACAGATTTCGTATTGTGGTTCACCAAGTCAAAATTTGACGATCAGGAGTTGAAATGGGACAGCCCTTGGGGAGTCGGTTATCCGGGCTGGCATATTGAGTGTTCCTGCATCAGCATGAAGCATTTGGGTGAATATTTGGATATCCATTGTGGCGGCGTTGATAATATTTTTCCGCATCATACAAATGAAATTGCGCAGAGTGAAGCTTATACCGGGCATAAATGGTGTAACTACTGGTTTCATGTACAGCACCTGAACGACAAGCGCGGTAAGATGAGTAAATCGGCAGGTGGCTTTTTGACCGTGTCATCTCTGGAAGAGCAAGGTTACAACCCGCTGGTTTACCGCATGTTCTGTCTACAGTCACATTATCGCAAACCGCTGGTATTTAGTTACGAAGTATTGGATAATGTGAAAATCGCATACGAAAAGTTACAAAAACGGATCGCGGCTTTGTCCAAAGAAGGTGAAGTGGATCAGGACGTTTTTACAGCATATCAGGATAAATTTGCAGAAGCCATGGGAAGCGATATTAATACTTCTCAGGCACTTACCGTATTGTATGATGTACTCAAGGCAGATACCAATGATGCAACCAAGCGTGCGTTGATCGAGGATTTTGATCAGGTATTGTCTTTGGGACTGCTTGCGGAAGAAGAGGGAGAGACTGGCGCAGATCCGGAGCTTGTTGCTTGGATCGAGGAAAAGATCGCAGAGCGTAAAGCAGCTAAGAAGGAAAAAGATTTTGCGAAAGCAGATGCGATCCGTCAGGAGCTTTTGGACAAGGGAATCGAAGTAAAGGACACAAGGGAAGGAACCGTTTGGACATGTCTATAACTAAAAAATGGCTTGCCTTTTGCCTGGCGGTCTGCATGATCATGCCACTTGTGGCGGGTTGTGGTGAGATCGCAACGAAAAAGGAAGATGGGAAACTGCACATTGTCACTACGGTATTTCCGTATTATGATTTTGCAAAACAGATTGGTGGCGACCGTGTGTCGGTAGATCTGATCGTTCCTGCCGGAATGGATACACACTCATTTGAACCGACTGCCAAAGATATGGTGACGATCGGTGAAGCGGATGTATTTATCTACAATGGTGGAACAATGGAAAGCTGGGTGCCAAAGGTATTAGAAGCGGCAGAAGGCAAAGATATAACAACACTGCGAATGATGGATCATGTCAAGGTTGTTGACGAGGAAATAGTGGAAGGCATGCAGGAAGATGAGCATGAGCATGCAGATGGTGATCACGACGATGCGGAGGAGACGGAGCAGGATGAGCATATATGGACTGCACCGCTTAACTGTGTCAAGCTTGTCGATGAGATTGCAGCTGCTTTTGCAAAGGCAGATCCGGATCATTCACAGGAATACCTGAACCGCGCAGAGCAATATACTGCACAGTTAAAGGATTTGGACATGCAGATCCGTCAGATCGTCGCAGGAGCAAAACACAAAGAGATGGTCTTTGGAGACCGCTTTCCGCTGCGATATTTTACAGACGCCTATGGACTGACATACCGTGCCGCATTCCCGGGATGCAGCAGCGATATGGAGCCAAGTGCGGATACGATCGCTTATTTGATCGATCGTATCAAACAGCAGCATATTTCAGTTGTGCTGCAGGTAGAGATGAGCAGTTCCAAAGTTGCTGATACGATCGCGGAGGCGACCGGGGCAAAAGTGGAAACCTATCAGTCTTGTCATACCGTATCCAAGAAACAATTTGATGCGGGAGTAACGTATTTGTCATTAATGCAGGAGAATCTGCAAGTATTAAAAGACTGCCTCAATTAAGGCAGTCTTTTTGCATTGCAAATTTTGAAATGGGTGGCGGTTTTTGGAAAGAACATGGTAATATGATTGTGTAACCGGATAGAACATAGCTATTTGCGTATTACAAGATGAATGGCAGATTTAGGGGGAATCATGGAACAGATACAGGAGGAAACGATCCTTGCGCTGTTAATAGACAAACCGGCAGAGGGAATTCGTATACTGACCGCACAATACGGTGGTTTGGTGTATTCGATCACGTGGCGCCGTTTGCAGGGATGTCTTCGTAAAGAGGATATTGAAGAATGTGTCAGTGATGTTTTTTTTGAATTATATCGCTGCAGAGACAAGATTGATCTGTCGAAAGGTTCGCTAAAGACTTTTTTACTGACGATCGCCGAGAGGCAGGCAATTAGGTATTACGAGCGCAAGACTGACAAATTTGATAAAATTTCGCTGCAAGAACAGTTGGAAAAAGGGGAAGAACCCTTGTCGGATCACAATGTGGAACAGCAAACGATACAGAAAGAGGAGAGCCGCCTTTTGATCGAGGCGATAAAGGGCTTGGGGGAGCCGACGGCGAGCATTGTGATCCAGAAGTATTATTATGGAATGACAGCAAAAGAAATCGGGCAGCGGGCAGGATTATCCAAAAATGCAGTAGAGAAACGATTGAAACGTGGATTAGAAAAGTTAAAGACGGTGTTGCAGAGTGAACATGATCAGTTGACATAGCAACAACTGCAGATGGACATAAGAATGGAGGAGATCATTATGAAGATTCATACAAAGCGTAGAAAAGCTAACAACAATGAGCCATGGATCGGAGAATTACTGGATGAAGTGAGTGAGGATAAATTGTTGGAAATGAGTGCGATCCCGACGGATATTCCGTTACCGCTTCCAAATCAGGAAAAGTTAGCCAGAACGGTTATCGATAAAGCAGATGTTTTTGATGAGCAAGAGAGAGAACGCCGCAAACAATATGAAAAGGCATACTGCCGCAAACAGTTCTTGCGGGCAACACTGATCGTCGGCGTTATCGTGTGCGCATTTATTGCGTTGTATTTGGGTGGCGTATTCGACAATGTTTTGCTGGATCACTACAATTATCGGTTAGAATCGATGGTCGTGCAAAATTGTGAGAGCGAGGAGCAGGGTGCACAGGTTGATGTCGATAAGTTGATCCAAGCAGGATTTTTTGGCGATGCGGGAGTGACCGGAAAACAAACGAAAGACCTGGCGGATGAGGACAAATTAGAGAACACAGCGTATAAAGTCGCAGAAGATTACTGCAAACGCATGAGCAATGACTATGCCATTGATGACTGCAAGGTAGTCAGATTATTTGACTACAAGGATACATCGGATCCTGCCGTGACGAAAGAGGGAGGCAGTGTGAAAATGTGCGAAATTGCAGCAACTTTTATGAAAATAGACAGAACCGGCAAATTGGCTGAGCAGGCAAGCCAGCCATTAAAGCCATTGAAATATGGGCAGTCGAATCCGTGGTCATTATCAGATTATTTGACGAAAGATCTCGAACAGGTGATACCAAGTGACCGGTTGACGAAAAAGCAAGCAAGTGTCGTCTTTTTGATCGCCCTTGACGATTAGCCGGTCGAAAGATTGGGCGGATTCTTCATCTTGACAGAATGTGGGAAACATGACAAAATATATATTTAACATGTTTCAACATGTTGCGAGTAAAATGTCAGCGGCATAGTTGACGTTTGGATCGTGCAAAGCAAGAATGGAGGATTGACAATGAGGGTAAAGAAAAGCAGCAATTGGAAGTACGTGGTAATGATGATGCTTGCTATGGTGTTATCGTGTAGTGCTATGACAGCAGTAACACAGGCAGCAACCACACACACAGCAAGTGCTACAACAGACAGAAAAGACGGGGTATGTACGTATACGGTAAAGGGTCTTGATCCATCCAGAGAATCTGAATTTACGATGGAATTAAGAAGATCAGACAATAAACAGACGATGATCAAGAAGCAGATTAGGATCAGCGAGGATAATTGCGTGAATGGAACCTATGAAGGAAACATCACACTCGCAGATGCAAAATACATTTGCACCAGCTATTCTGTTCATATTTTGGTAGGAACAGAAGATATTAAAGCAGGTGTATGTGATTTTTCCATTCATCGCAGCAGAATGCGTATGCTGATCACCGGCAAGTCAACAGACAGTGCAAGAACTTTTCAGCTTGTGTCAACAGAGCCGGAAGGCGGTGTACTCGCACCCGGCAGCGGCAACAAAGTGAAAGTGTATGCTTGGCAGAAAAATAAATCCGAAAGCACGGCGAAGGAAATCGGTGGAGCTAAGAATTTAGCCGGCTCTTCCCTGAAGTGGACGGAGAAGATTTCTAAGGCAGGCAGTGCTTATGGAACGTGGTGTGCCAAGATCGTGCTGGAAAATGAAAATTGGTCACAGGGCATTACGGTAGCACAGTCTGAATACAAGGTAGAACCGTTGTCAGGTACATTGACAGTGCAAAAGAGTGCTTCTTTGGAGAAGAAAAAATCTTTTAAGATCGTTTTGAGTGGTTTTCAAAGTGTATCGGATGTGAAACAGATTTCTTTCCCAATTTATAATAGCGCCGGAAAGAAAGTATATACCGCTAAGGCAAGCAAATCCGGCAAGAAATATGTTGCCACGGTTAAATTAAAGAAGTTAAAAAATAAACTGGGTCTCTATACAGTAAAAGCAGTTTACAAAAATACAGGCAATGTGTCCAGGACGCTGACTTGTACTGCATTGGCAGACGAACGTGCCAAGGGTGGTAAATTCAAGATCAAAGTTCGCAAGGATGCATCTTCAAAATTTACATTATCCGGAGCATATTTGCCGGGTAATATTAAGAAAGTGACATTTGTAGTATACAAAAATGGCAAGAAGAAACAAGGCACCTACAAGGCAGTTCTTGCTTCTAAGAAATACAGTGCAGTAGTCAAGAGCAAGAGTACCGGAAAATATGTTGCCTATGCCTATGGCTATACTGCTTGGGGCAAAAAAATACTGTTAAACAAGAAGTCCTATAGCATTGGCAAGAAACATATGGGAAAACAGGGATGGCGTTATGAAAAATATAACGGAAAGACGTATAAATTTTACTATATTAACAATGAACGCCAGACAAATCTGACCAAGATCTTGAAACTGAAAAAAGGAAGCGGTCGTTATACGATCGAATTAAATCGTGCGGCTGGAGTTGTGACGGTATATATGTACGATACCAAAACGAAATCTTATGATATTCCTGTGCAGGCATTTTCGGTATCCGTTGGTAGAGATGTATCAACGAATGCAGGACCGGGAGCACTGGCGTTACATTCTTCGTATACACCGTTAGGAAACTTTAGCGTGTGTAGTAATGGGCAGGCGGTGCGTTACACCTTAAAGCCGATGCATGAGCCGGACGGAAGTACCGTATATGCAAGATGGGCAGTACACATTGTCGGAAATGTTTATTTTCATGCAATCGCAGTGGGAGGACAGTCCCATTATTCCTTAAATCCAAACACATACAACCGCCTTGGATCACCGGCGTCTGCAGGATGTATCCGTATGACAGTTGCCGATGCAAAATGGCTGTATGACTATGTGCCGACCGGAACACCGATCAAGATCAAGCAGGGGAACAGCAAGAAGCCTGGACCGCTTGGTAAGCCGGCAACGATCAAAGTGACAGGAAGTATTCACTATGATCCAACCGACCCGGAAGTGCCAAATTCCCGCAAAAAAGCGGATTACAAGGCAAATAGGATCAGCGGTTATATGACAAAGAGCGGCAAAAAGGTAGGCTATTAATGTGAGGGTGCAAGGACTTAGAACAGATCACAGCTTAGTGATCTGTGGCATCTTTGAAACATAGGATTCAGAAAGGAAACATACCATGAAGACAAAACAAATGGTTGGTATTTTGGTGACAGGTGCAGTGATCATTGCTGTAGGTGTGACCGGTGTAGTTTCAAATATTGTGAAGAGCAAGTTTACACAAAGTAAGAAGAGTGATGTGTCAAGCGTAGTAAACAATCTGATGGGAGAAGCCTCGGTGTCTTTGCCAACGGAAGATTTCATCGGTGTGATCAATATTGAGGGCGAGATTGGGCCGACAGAGACAAATGCTTGGAAGGCAAGCACAGGTTACAATCATGATCTGTACATGAAATACATTGACAAAATGATTAAGAGCAGCAGCAACAAAGGAATCATGCTTTATGTAGATAGTCCGGGAGGAACGGTATACGAGAGTGATGAGTTGTATTTGAAGCTGGAAGAATATAAGGAGAAAACAAAGCGGCCGATCTGGGCATATTTTGCGCAGGAGGCGTGCTCCGGTGGATATTATATTTCCATGGCAGCAGATACGATTTATGCAAACCGTAATTGCTGGACCGGATCGATCGGTGTCATTGTATCACTGACGAATTACAAAGGACTTTATGATAAGTTGGGGATCAAGGAAATTGACATTACCAGTGGACCTAATAAAGCAATGGGATCCGGCGGATTGGATATGACGAACGAGCAGAAACAGATCATGCAGGGATTAGTGGATGAAGCGTATGATCAGTTCGTAAGCATTGTCAGTGAAGGTCGTGGCATAAACGATGCCAATGTGCGCAAGATTGCGGATGGACGTATTTACACTGCGAAACAGGCAAAGGAAAATGGTCTGGTCGACGAGGTTGGTTCTTATGAAGAGGAGAAGCAGGATTTTATCCAGACGAATGATTTCGACAAGAACATTACGTTTTATGAGCCGGATAACGATATGAATTCGTTGGTAAGCAGTCTGTTCCAGGCAGCCGAAGACGTAACACCGAAGTCTGATGCACAGATCGTGAAAGACATGATCGACACAAAAGGAAAAGGAGTGCTGAAATATTATGCAGAATAATACGGAGAATCAGGTATATGCCGGATTTTTCGTACGTCTGGCAGCTTATATCATTGATTGGATCATCGTAGGATGCGTATTGCTCGTCGTTAAGTTCCCGCTATGGATCGCGACAGTAGCAAGTCCGGACAATTTTATCGTGAAAAATTTTATTTTTTCATATTCGGTCAAGGATATTGTACTATATCTGCTCGGTGTGTTGTATTTTATCCTGCTCACCTATTTCACAGGAGCAACATTGGGAAAACGTGCAATGCGTTTGCGGGTTGTCAGCAGTGAGCAGCGCAAGATGACATTATTCGAGGTGGCTTATCGGGAGACGGTTGGAAGATTTCTGTCTAAGATCATTATCTTTATCGGGTATTTTATGATCGGACCGGATCACGAAAAACGTGCACTGCATGATCGGCTGGCGGATACGAGAGTCGTATATTACCATGTGCGTGAGGTCGAGATCCCACCAACGGTTGTTTATCGCGAAAGCGCACCGATCTACTCCAATGGTCCGATGCAGGGTCAGATGGTCAATGAGCAAAAATCTGATTTTTGAAATTAAAAAGTGAATATTAATATAACAGAAAGAAGCTATCGCTCATTTGCGATAGCTTCTTTCGTATATTTTCCTGCATATTGGCAACACTAGCAATAGAAAGTCAAACTTGCATAACCTGCGATAGTGACTATTCCCATAATACTTTATTATGTGTCATGATAAGCAAATGTTTTGTAGCCAATACACTAACTTGTTCTGCTGCAAAAGGACTAAGACAATTGCTGCAGTTGCAAGTTTTTGCGCAGATTTCGGTTGTGGAAGTTTGGAAAATAAAGCGGCAAAGACTACAGAGAGGTGCTGTAGTTACAAGTCAGAATGGAGGAAAAGATGTTTGAAGAGAAGGAATCCATGTGGAAGAAAAAAGGATTTTATGTATCGGTGTGTACTGCGTTAGTGTGCCTGTTGGCGATCGGAACAACATACTATCGAATGAATAATGATCCGCAGGATGGCGGCTTTATGAAAGCAGAGGTAGAGTCCTCAGATGCACCGGAAGACAGTATGCAGCCTGTGGGAAATTCTAAGGATCAGTCGATTGCAGACAAAAATAAGGCAACAATAGCACCGTCGATCCCAAGTGATACGCCACAGCCAAAGGCGACGAAAAAACCGCAGAAAAAAAATACCGCAAACAACGAAAAGACTGCAGCAAAGTCTGGTAGATCAAGAAAAGCAGCTGCTAAGGATACAACGGTAGCCTCCCAAAAAGACAAGAAGCACTTTGCCTTTAATGAAGAAAAGGGATTGAGCTGGCCGGTCAAAGGTAAGGTATTGATGAAGTTTAGCATGACAGATGCCGTATATTTTAAGACATTAGCACAGTATCGATGTAATCCGGCATTGATCATCGGCGGCAAAGTCGGACAGAACGTTAAAACCGCAGCGGCCGGTGAAGTCTTGTCGGTTAGTAAGAACGATGAAACAGGCAAAACCGTGACAATGAACATTGGCAATGGATACACGCTCACATATGGGCAGCTAAAGGCAGTATCCGTCAAAGAAGGCGATGAATTAAAAGCGGGAGAAACCATTGGAAAACTTGCGGCACCAAGTACAGCGTATACGGAAGAAGGGTGTAATCTGTATTTTAAGGTAGAGCAGAATGGAACAGCGGTTGATCCTCTTCTTCTATTAAATTAATACAAAACTCCATCATGCCTGTAAAGCATGGTGGATACATAATAATAAACTCAAACTTCCCATACCTCAAATCCTTCACAACCGCATATTGCTTATTTTGTTAAGTCTCTGATGAATACATGCCCGAAGGAATGTCTGAGATGTCC
>ERZ839767.5943-NODE-5943-length-10361-cov-4.692121_pt1 | contig 10361 bp, 5 predicted proteins | sample MGYA00519879_ERZ839767 | MGnify/ENA primary metagenome ERZ839767 (study PRJEB31850, sample SAMEA3708852) | human gut metagenome | biome: human gut; feature: human-associated habitat; material: faeces | place: China | collected 2014 ...
TCGAAGAAGCTAATTCTACAGTATATGACCTTGTATCACCGTTTGCACCCACGGAAGCAGCCTCATAATTTAAGACATACTTTTGTTCATACTTACCTTCTTTGCTAAATTGATAAAAAGCTATTTTGTCATTAGTGCCTCCATTTTCGTCACCTACACCTACTGCCTTTGTAAGGAATGCAACCGGAGTATGCAAGTTAAATGTGATTTTTCCTTTGCCAGAAGGCTGGGGATCATCAGAGATCGGGGTTTCATCACTTTTCGAGCAACCGACTAATAAAACGGTTGAGAATAAAGCTAGACATATATAAATATTCTTTAGAATCGTTCGTTTTTTCATGATAATGCCATTTCAATCTAGTTCCAAATTTTAAATTAATAGTTATAAAGAGGTTGATTCAAAGCACAATTTGAGCCAACCTCTTTTATCATTTGTCAAGTATCACTTAATCCCATTGAATTTGTTGATCTTCATCCGGAATCAACGTATTCAGGTCACGTTGCATATTCAGGGTACCTTCCACTGTATATTTCAACCTATTGCCTGGACTGAGTGTATAATCTTCAAATGTATAAGCTAAATAAAGTATAATATAAATATGCTTTAAATACGGTTTTACAGCATCATATTCCTCTACTACAGTATAATAAGGCTGTTCATATTCAACATTTCCGATTTTACCATTTAATTCCTTAAAATTATTCCCCTCCGTTCCTCCATTATCTGTCCAAAGTCTCAATTTATATTTCAAAGGAGTAATTTTTTCCTTTGTAAACTCCATATACAATTTATAGCATTTGCGATCTATATAATCCACATCTCTAAGTCCCATATAGACAAATACCGTATTATCATCATGTACATAGGCCTTGTGATTAGTCACCGTAAAAGGGTCCTTTTGCCCTTCCAAAGTAATCTTAAATTGACTCCCATCATACGTGCCTGAATAATCATTGAATGGAATAACATTTAACAAAGCTTTCCGATAATGTAAGCGGTCATTCGATTGATAATCATATGAAGGATCATCTACTATTGTCAATGGCAAAATATATTTATCTGACATATCCAACGAATTAGCGTTATTTTCACCTCCTAAAGTGAAATTAATAGGTAAAGTAGCCACATACTCACCAGCAGGAATATCCACAGTTTCCGGCATCGTATAATACTGTTGATCTAACATCTGGTAATAAAGTTCCGAACGACGTTCACCAAAACGTTCCAGATTCAAGGTTTTCAGAGTATCCGGATCTAGAGCTACATGTACAGTTCTAACATTTGTATTCATTGTAGATCCACTAAGGAGTAATGGAAGATTATATGTAACCATACCATCTGGCTTATAACGTACATACGTAGAACTTACTCCCTCACCATTTATCGTAGCTTTAAAAGAGACCAGCTGCTTAAACTGTTCATCTTCCCATTCATTGTTGCACGAAGTACAGCATATCGCTAGCATTGCAACCAAAAATAAATTATATATCTTTTTCATTTTATACATATAAATAAGTTATGAGATTTATTCTGGGTCTCTCCATCCTGGATTCTGAGTCATCAACAGGTTCCGTTTCATTATATAATGATGAATCGGCCAGAACCACATTTTAGTAGAGAACATCGTTGGCATTGAAGTCGTTTCTACTGGAGTATGGAACCCTGCAGGATCTTCTTTACTGATATAAATATTACATCCATACATAGGAACTGATTCCTCTACCGGCGCATCACACCAACGACGAATATCAAAGAAACGATGCCCCTCCGCAAACAATTCAATCTGACGTTCCCGCTTAATCTTAATACGAAATTTATCAGGACTATCATACACATCATAATCTGGTAACCCTGCACGGATACGGATTGGTTGAACCCCTTTCTTCAATTCTTCTGTTGTACGTGTTATAGTATGCATTTTTTCTCCATTCCATGAAGGGATCTCATATGTACCTTGCACCTCATTCAGTGCTTCCGCATAATTCAGCAAAATCTCTGCATAACGGATATCCGGAGCATATTTAGCCTCAATGCGACTTGCATCGTATGCTTTATCTGCATCTGACAAGTCGTTTGGATGCACAAACTTTTTAATCCCAATACCAGTATTAAGCCAGTTAGTTCCTATTTTATAACCATCTGATTCGCCTCTGTAATAGAAAATCTGTACATCTTTTTCCTCCTTTTGGTTTATGTCGGCATTTAACATATGCCAAACACTTCCATTATAAGCTACCGATGCATAGAAACGAGGTTCGCGACCTGCATATTGTTTAGAAACGCCAACTCCTTTTGCCCCTAATTCTGGATACTTACTCAATTCGTCTTTCGTTACTACCTCAGTTGGTCGAGGATCATTGTTATAACGACTGGGGTCTGTATATCCTTCCATTCCTGCATACATTGAGTTCATACCTGGACAATCACTACCATCTTTCATATAATAGGCATCACATTGCTTCTGAGTCATGCCGTGACAATTGTATCCTCCCCCCTGTGAACGAGGTAATTGGTGGATAACCATCACTTTTATATTTTCCGCTCCCTGATTAGTCCCCCTAGTAAATATGATCTCAGAGTTTCCATAGGCAGAGACTTCTCCGTCAAACAATGCACGGTAGGATTTAAATGGGTCAATATTTTGCCAGCCTTTAGGCCAAGGGTTAGAATGGAAAGTTCCTTCATCGTCCGGAGGAGTAATAGTTGCAGGGTCAGATAAACTTGAACCTCCTTCACTTTTATAAGCAACATACAGTTGATATTTGCCTAACTCTATTACATCTTTTGCAGCAGCTGCCGCTATAGCCCATTTCCGTTCATCATAAGTATCAGACAACAGTTTTTTTCCACTCTTGTCCACCAATGCAGCAATCACCTCTGCAGGAGCTTTTCCATTAAATAGGGGACTAGCAGCGTATAACAACACTCTGGAACGGAGACTCAAAGCTGCTCCACGAGTAGGACGTACTATATCTTGTGGACCTCGTGCCTCCTCTAGCAACATAGCAGCTTTTACTAATTCATTAGAAATGTAATCAACACATTCATCATATGAATTCCTCGGATAGGCAATCTCGTCATATTCTTTCGTATAGTCAATACCCTCATCTGGCAAAATAGGGACAGGACCAAACGAACGAATCAACATCCAATAACAATATGCCCGCAAAAAATGCGCTTGTCCTTTCATATCGGCAATTTCTGGTTCGGAAAACTCCTTATTCATGTCTATGTTATTAAGGAAAACAGACAAATGACGAATTCCTTGATAAGCAGGTTGCCAAATATATAGACTATTCCCAGTCCCCAATCCTTTCTCTGTATAATTACCACTCTTCCAATCTACATAATTCAAATCACCATAATACATGTCGTCTGCAAAATTGAAAGACGTATTTTTCTTACTATTCACCTGCTGGAGATAATCATGTTTCAAGTAAGTATAGCCACGCGCCAACCATTCATTTGTATAATCTTTACTCTGAAACACTTGTTCTATAGACATACGTTCATCAAAAATGTAGTCCGAATCCAAATAATCACGACATCCGACAATAGTGGTACCCAGCCCTACTACCAAACACAAAGTTATAATATATTTTTTCATATTTACATTGTTTATAAGTTAACAGATACACCCAATGAGAACGTTCTACTCAAAGGGTATTTCTTTCCATCAGAAACTCCTAATTCTGGATCCCAAAGTTTAAAATCAGAGAAAGTCAACAAATTAGTTCCGACAAAGAAAACACGTACTCTATTTAAGTGAATCTTATTCACCAAAGCTGTCGGAAGAGAATAACCGATATCTAAGGTTTTTAAACGTAGATAAGATCCATCTCTCAGCCAATAATCAGATTTCTGATAATTATTAGGATTCTGACCATAGGTTAAACGAGGAAATTCAGCATTAGGATCTTCATTTACTCCTAAGATCCAACGATTACCATTAGCCATCTCCTTCAATACATTTCCCCATCCATCACCACCACTAAACATCTGCACGGTAGTTCCATCAATAAAGAAAGTAGATTTACCTGATCCCTGAAAATGAACATTCACATCTAATCCTTTCCATTTAGCTGACATACCAAATCCATAAATCAAATTTGGTTTAGTCGTTGCTCCAATAGCGACTTTATCATTACCATCAATTATACCATCACCATTAATATCTTTATATTTAATATCTCCTGGCATGATTTCGTATATCTCACCTTCTGTATACCCATTCTGGGTTTTTGTATATTTGAATTCTTGTTTCGGACTATTTCTAATTTCTTCATAGTCCTTGAATAATCCCAAGGCAATAAACCCAGTTGCTTGATTCACACGATGCCCTTGATCAAGTTTATACTCATAAATAGTATTTTCTTCATCTCGTTCTATAATTTTATTCTTACTATAAGTCATATTACCTCGCAAAGTGAAATCTACTTTTCCTATCTTTTGCTTCCAAGCAAAGTGTCCATCAAATCCTTTCGCCTCTACAATACCCACATTTGCCTTAGGATTACTTTCCAATCCGACTTCATAAGGAACAGATTTGCGTTCCATATAAATTCCCTCGCGTCGTTCATAGAAATAATCAATAGCACCTGACAATCGATCACTCAAAAAAGAAAAATCAATACCTAAATCTTGTTTCGTTGAAACTTCCCATGAAACATTGGGAGAAGCAATACTAGAATAATACTTTCCAGTCCAACTTTTGTCTCCCACAGATATATCAGCAAAGTTAAAAGTCCCTCCATCACCAATACTATACAAATAAGGGAAACGGACATTTTTACCTAGATTGTCATTACCTGTCTTTCCATAAGAGTAACGGATTTTAAGCATATTAACCCATTTTCCCGCCAGTTTCTTCATGAAAGGTTCTTCTGCCAAATTCCATGCACCAGAAATAGCCGGAAAAAAGCCAAAGCGATAGTCTTTGTGGAAATTTTCAGACCCAGTATATCCAAAATTAAAATCTACGAAATAACGATAATTCCAGTTGTAATTTACCCGACCAGCTAATCCCTGATTACGTTGAGCCATACCGGTCTTCAAGTCAGTTCCTAAATTTTGTGTAAAGACCTTGGACGATTGAGTGTACTTTAAAACACCCCCTACATGATGTTCCTTAAATCCACGATTATAATGCAATTCCCACTCAAAGAATTCTCTTCTATCACCCTCCGAGTTAGATGTCTGCGTCATAGGAACAGCTTCCCTTACCCGAGTAAAATTAAGCGTTCCATCTGGTTGACGATAACGATCGGCTCTATAAACTTCTGGACACTTATAGCGTTTAACCCAATTTGAATTATAAGTATCATATCCAAATCTGCCAATAAATCGTAATCCTTTTGTTATAAAATCCAACTTTTGTTCTAATGTTACATTGGTCTGAATATTATTCTTCCAACTCTCATTAAAACCTGTTTGAGTGGCTTGTACCCAAGGATTCATATTATCATCCTTATCAGACCAAGCAGGAAATTTTCCATCCGAATAAACTACAGGCATCATAATAGGGTTATATCCCATAAGCACCGACCAAAGATTATCCGTTCCACTTCCTGGATCATTCTGTTTACGTAATGAACCGGATAATCCCACTTTCAACAAAGTAGTCTTTGTAATATCAATATCCAGATTCATACGATATGTCCATTTTCTATAATTTGTATTGGTATTATAATCCTTTAGCGCTTTATCTACCTTATACATACCTTGTTGATTTTGATAACTACCAGACACAAAATAACGAGCTGTTCGACCACCACCACGCATATTCAGAGTAGCACGCGAACTCCAAGCACCATCACGCATCATCACATCCATCCAGTCTACATTAGGAAATCGATCTGGATCAAGCCCTGAACGGAATAATTCTAGTTCCGTTGGAGAATAAAGTGCCTCTTGATTTCGTGTCAATCTAGCCTCATTAGCCATAGAAGCATATGTATATCCATCTACAAACTCCGGTGCCTGAGTAAAAGTGCTATAAAATCCTTCTACTTTCGCATCAATATTAATCTTACTCTCTTTTCCTCGTTTTGTATTAATTAAAACGACACCATTTGCACCCTTACTTCCATAAATAGCAGTAGCAGAAGCATCTTTCAGTACAGTAAAAGATTCTATATCTTCTACATTTACTTCATCAATATCACGTTCAAATCCATCAACTAATACTAATGCAGCAGTATTAGCACCAAAGGTAGAAATACTACGAATCCAGAACTCTGACACACTACCCGGGCGACCAGAAGTCTGCATTGCCATTACTCCCGGAACCACACCAGCCAACCCATCTGCCACTGATGTAGAAGGAACAGATTTCAAAGCATCCACATCCACGTTAGTAATAGCACCTGTAACAGCTATTTTCTTCTGTGCACCTGTACCCGTAATCACAACTTCATCAATGACAGTAGCAGAAGCTTCTTTCATGGCTACATTTATTACACGTTGTTCTTTCACCAATATATTCACTGTTTCATATCCGATGTATGAAAATACCAGTTTATTATAAGTAGAAGTCTTAATTTTATATCTACCATTTAAATCAGTAATCACACCCAATCCGGGCATATTCTCTATAGCAATATTCACACCAATCAGGGGTTCCTTATTCTGGTCAGTTACAATACCTGTTACTGTTACACTTTCTTGTGTCCATGCACTTATTGAGAAAAGTAACAACAATATACATATAAATATATTTTTTCTCATCATAAAATATGTGTTTATCATTTATTATTCTTCCTGGGCTATTTTACGAATGACAGCCTGTTTTGTTCCATCATGCTTTTCTCCTCTTTCACCCACATAAAAACATTTTCTTTTTTCATCATAAGCAATAGCCCATGGATGAAAGAAACGCGCCTCTGTACGTAATGCCCCATCCGCATATCCTCCTTCTGTACTTCCATTTCCACGTCCAGCAAATGTTGTTACCCTACCTGTAGGAGTTAATATTCGTATACAATGGTTATATTCATCGGTGAAATAGAAGTCATATTCATCCTCTGCACCTGTATAATCTTCATTTTTTACAAAAACGCCTTGTCCAGGCCCATTCACACGAGCATTTCCTCCTACTCCATCTACATATCCAGCTTTACTAGCATGACCGGCAATTATATAGGGCTCGGAAAATTTATCCAATACTTCATTATAATCCATTCGTGCAATATAGCTATTTTGCTGAGAAGAATACAAACGTAATAAATACGCATATTTCCCCGTAGGATGTACCACCATTCGTAAAGTTTCTTTAGTTCTCATATGACTGGCAAAAGTTGTAAATTCTTTTGTTGCAAAATCATATCGCCACATCGGTTGAGTTTCATATAATGTATAATAAAGAGTTCCAGTCTTGGGGTGTACAAAAGCACCGGTCACTCCTTTTTGTTTATGTTGACTGTCCTCTAACAAAGTTTTCGTTTTAAAACCTGAAGCACGAGAAAGAACGATATTTACAGCTCCATTATTAGATAAATCTCTAGACACAATCATATCTTGATTTTCATCCACTGTCCAATTTATAATAGTGGGTCGTTCTGTTTTATTCCCTAAATCAGGAAGCATGGTTACTGTCTTTTGCTCCAAATCAATCAAACGACACGAACCTACACCAGAGGCAGTCATATATAAATGATCAAAATTAGATTTTGGATCAAAGGAAAACCAAGTTGCCCCTTTAATACACCCACAGTCGTCAAAAGAGCCATCTTGTTCATATGCATCATTTTCATTTTGAAACCGTTGACCAGCCAATCTTGATACTAGCCATTGCTTTACATATGTAAACTTCTCTTCGGCTTCCGCATAGGCTATTTCTTCTCCCTCACCATCATAAACACTGATTTCTACATCTCCATCCACAGCCATTCGTGGAACGACACAATACAGTATTTGATTCTTAACATTAATGATATTAGCCTCTTTACCCCCAATAATAACCTTTAACTTGGTTGGATCATTACCGAAGTTATCACCATATAAAATCAAGTTATTACCAACACCTCCTTCTTTAGGCTCAAAATCAGTAATCACAATCGGCTTACTCGGATCAAAAGCCGCTTCTTCCGACTCATCGTCCTTACAACCTAGTACACAAAGGACTATCAACGGCATCATGATAGTAAACAATCTGATGTACCGGTCCTTCCAAAAACTTTTCTTTTTCATACATTAAATTTTAGTTCGCTATTTTTTTAATCTCAAAACTATATCCAACTAACATTTCAACCCTAATTATTAAATACGGGAAGAAAATCTGAAGTTGAAGGCACACAATTTTTTATATAGGGCCAACCATCTTCTGTCCACAATACCCGATCTAACATACCCAAACGTCCTCCAACCTCACCATTTTCTTTCACATAGCTATGGTATATCATCCAATCAGTACCGGCATCGTCTTGTACAATAATGGAGTTATGACCAGGACCAAAGAATTTCTGGCCATCTCCTTCCAATACCAACTCCCAAGCATTGTTAATCATATCTTTACCACTCTTATCAAGGTATGGTCCAAGTAAATCCTGTGAGCGGCCCACCACTACTTTATATCTACTTCTCTCGCCATCACAACAATTGTTTATAGATGCAAACAGATAATAATAGCCGTTCTTCTTATAAATATTGGTACCCTCAAAGGCTTTACCACAGACTTGCTTTTTAAGAGTTGGGGTACCATTCTCATTACGTTTCACAGAAAGTCCATCATCAGTAAGTTCAGTTACATAAATACCATTAAAACTACCGACAAACATATATTTTTTATTATCCTCCTCATAATAGAACTGATCAATACAATTGGACCCAAAATCTTCTTTCGTCAGCAACTCTTTACTATTCACAAAATCACCTAAAGGACTATCTGAAGTAGCAACTGCAGTGTAGCTAGCATCTCCATCTCCCCATTTTGCCCATGAAAAATAAAGTACATATTTACCATTAATATGACGGATTTCCGGAGCCCAAAATGCACCTCCACCAGGAATTTGCGGCTTTGTCGCATTTCGAAAAGCAGTTCTCTTAAATTCCCAATTCACTAAATCCTTAGAAAAATAAATAGGAACCCAATATTTATCTGTTTGAGTAGCATATAAATAGAAACCATCCTCTGTGCGAATAACAGTAGGATCGGCTGCACTTGAGAAGGTAATTACCGGGTTCGTGTAAGTTATACCTATTTTGAAGTAACAAATTTCATCACGAAGAGCAACACTTTCATGAGAACACTCCCCTAGCCGTACAGGCAACAAATATTTTACGGTCTCCATTCCTTCACGCTTAACTATAAACTCTCCAGCAGCCTCATTCTCCCCAGCTTTGAAAAATATCCCCGTTCCTAAATCATAGTTAGCCGCTGGAAGAAGCTGATAAGAAGTTTTATAGTTCTTATTATATTCAGCAACCAGTTCTTTCGCATTAGAGGGTACTTCCAATTTACACGAAAAGTTCCAAGGATTATTTTTTATTTCTCCATCTACCTTATAATTAAAAGTAGTATTAACAGAAATGGGCATCAACACTTTACTAATGCTAACCTCTTCTGAAGTAGTAGCCAAACTAACTATTGGATAATCAAACGAAATATGTAGTAGAAAATCACTCTGACTTTTACGAACCTTTACGGTAGTTGAGGTTAGTCTCAATGCTATCACATATTCAGCCCCATTTTTCTTGAATTCAGCAAATATTTTAGCTGGGTCAAATTTAACTTCTATTTCCTTTGAAGTAACTCCTTGTTCAAAAGCAAGCTGTGAGGTACTTATCGAATACAACGACGATGGCAATAATTTATAAGCAGTTTCTTCCTCCTTATTATATGCCTTCAAATCCTCCTCCTTCCACTCATCCAGTTCTGCTATAAAAGCTGTACTCGCACTGCCCCCCTTCAACTCCACAGAGAAAGGGTACACAACTTGTGTCACATCACTACTGGAAACCTTAATTACATTTAGTCCATTAGGCTGTACTTGTAAATACTGATTCGAATTTACATCCCCATCTTCACCAGAAACATCCTTAGTATCATCAGAACCACATGACAAAAAAAGCAGAAGTCCCGCACTAAGAAACATTAGCCCAATTTTTCGAATATTTTTTTTAATTGATTCGTAATTCATTACATATAGATTTAAGTAATACCCTGTGTTTTATCAAAAAACGTTATCCCTTGAACTATCTTTTTAACTGCATCTAAAACTAAATTCCGTATTATATAATAATGATCATTATCTCTCTATAAAGGTACTAGCACCCCTATCATCTGATACAAAAGTAGAGAATTGGAACTATTTAAGATATTAAATATAGGTCAATAAATGAAAAATTAGTCCCAAACTAATCT
>ERZ839767.5945-NODE-5945-length-10356-cov-3.616833_pt1 | contig 10356 bp, 7 predicted proteins | sample MGYA00519879_ERZ839767 | MGnify/ENA primary metagenome ERZ839767 (study PRJEB31850, sample SAMEA3708852) | human gut metagenome | biome: human gut; feature: human-associated habitat; material: faeces | place: China | collected 2014 ...
AATATAAAACAATATTTATGTTAATATATGGATCCGGACTTAGAATATCGGAAGCAACAAATTTAAGAATAGAATATGTAGATAGTAAGGAAATGAGATTATTCAGAATATCATAATACAAATTTAATACAAATATAAATACTAGTAATATAGCTTAATTTGAGTCTTATACGACTCCTAAATAAAAAGTTAGGGATTGATTTTTAAAATTTAAAAATATATAATATATTTAACTTATATATTGGGGGAATAGAAAATATGAAAATTAATAAGAAAAAGAAAATAAATATTTTTATACTTATTGTTGTTATTATATTAATAATGATTATATGGTATAGTTCAAGCAAAAATTTACATAAACTAGAAAGCACACAAATGGATGACAAAATACTTGCAGATATATCTAAAGCATATACAGTAACATTTGATGCAAATGGAGGGACAGGAGGACCACAATATGTATCAACTACTGGGCAGTTTTCAATTTCAACACTTAAGCCAACTAGAGAAGGATATAATTTTAAAGGATGGTCAACAGATCCAAATGCAACATCTGCAGAATATCAACCAGGTGGTACATGCCAATTTGATGATGATACAACATTATATGCAGTATGGGATAAAATATATACAATAACATTTAATGCAAATGGAGGAACAGGAGGACCACAATACATAACAACCACAGTACTTACTGGAGCAAATTCAATTTCAACACTTAAGCCAACTAGAGAAGGATATAACTTTAAAGGATGGTCAACAGATCCAAGTGCAACATCTGCAGAATATCAACCAGGTGGTACATGTCAATTTGATGATGATATAACATTATATGCAGTGTGGGAAAAAGAAAAAGAGGTTTATACAATAACATATGATGCAAATGGTGGTACAAACAAGCCAGAAAACCAAACAAAACAAGAAGGAACATCAATAACATTAAGTAGTGTGATTCCTACAAGACAAGGGTATAAATTTTTAGGTTGGTCAACAAATAAAAATGCAACAACAGCAACATATGCGGCAAATGCAACATTTTCAGAAGATGGAAATATAACATTATATGCAGTGTGGGAAAAGGAAAAAGCAGTTTATACAATAACATATGATACAAATGGTGGTACAAACAAACCAGAAAATCAAACAAAACAAGAAGGAACCTCAATAAAATTAAGTAGTGTAATTCCTACAAGAAAAGGATATAAATTCTTAGGATGGTCAACAAATAAAAATGCAACAGCAGCAACATATGCAGCAAATGCAACATTTTCAGAAGATAAAAATGTCACATTGTATGCAGTATGGAAAAAAGAAAAAAGTGAAATAAACAATACAACTGATAGTGATATTACAAATAGTGTAATTAATAATACAATAACTAATACAGTGACTAATACAACAAGTAATGTAATTAGTAATACAATAAAAAATGATGTATTAGAAAATAATATAGTAGAAGATAATACTATAGAAGATGATAATTCAAATGAAAATACTATTGATGATAATGATATAGATGGAAATAGAGTAATATCTGGAAAAGATAATGAAGTAAAAAATAAAGTTGAAAGAAATGCAGTAAGTGCAAATAATCCAGATAATACAAAAGCAAAAACGGCATTACCAAAAGCCGGTATGAATACTTTAAAAAGTGTTATTGCATTAGTAGTAATAATAAGTTTAATATTTGGATTTAAATACAAATCAACAAAATTATCATAATTTGATATAATGTTTAGTAAAAAGGCATGCAATATAAATGCATGTCTTTTTATATTCTTGGATACGGTTTTCTTTCATTTGTTAATCCTAATAAATAATCAATACTTGTATCAAAAATTAAAGCTAGTTTTTTTAAAGTATTAATAGGAATATTTATTTTACCCAACTCATATTTACTATAATTAGTTTGTGAAATATTTAATAGTTCAGCAACATCTTTTTGTAACATATCTTTATCTTCTCTTAAATCTTTAATTCGTAACATAAAAATCACCTCAACTATATTATAAAAAAGTCAATATATAACTATTGACAAAAAGTCATGATTTGACTATAATAGTTTAAAATAATAGTTACAATATAACTATATAAGGAGGAATACTAATGAAAAATAAAGGAATAACATTGATAGCACTAGTAATAACAATTATTGTTTTACTTATTTTGTCAGGAATAACAATACAAGGATTAACTAATACTGGCATATTTGAAAATGCAAACAAAGCCAAATTAGAAACAAAAAGAAGTCAAATAAAAGAATGGCTAAGTTTAAACTTAATGGAAGCACAAACAACAAATTACAATAAAACAGATTCAGAAATACTAGAAATAGCCAGAAAAAAAGCAGATAGCAGTGAAGAATTAAAAAAGCTAGGAAAGTCTATAACTGTAGATGGAGAGATAAGCACGGAAGAAGATGGACAAACAGTCCCACCATATTTTGATGTAATAGTAGACAATGATATGTACAAAGTCTCAATGGAAGAACAAGAATTTATAGGAGAAGTAGGAAAAATAGTACCATCAGTAGACTTTAGTGCAACAACAACATCAAAATCAATAACATTAAAAATAATAACAAAGAGAAATCAAGGTGGAACAGTAGAATGCTATATAAAAGGAGAAAATGACAGTAATTATGGAACAGCACAAACAGCAACAGATAATCAATATACATTTGACAATTTAGACCAAGGAAAAAAATATAGTGTAAAAGTAGTAGTAACATCAAGAAATGGACAAAAGGCAGAAAAAGAAAAAGAATATACAACGTTAGATATAAAAGAATTAACAACAGCAGACATAGAATTTGAATATAGAATAAATGGAACACTAATAAATAAACAAACATGGACAAACAAAGAAGTAAATGTAATGGCAAAACCAAAAGTGGATATAGCAGGATATAAAATAGTAACAAAAAAGAATGACGGAACATGGCAAGAAACAGATAATCAAACACTTAGTGAAAATGGAATAATGTATGTAGCTTTAACAGATGGAAGAAATTACGGAAGTTTTGCAGTAGGAGCAGTAACAAATATAGACAAAACAAAACCAATTATTACAGAAGCAACATCTACTACAAACAGTATAAGTATAAAAGCAACAGATGAAGAAAAAGGAAGCGGAATTGTTGGATATTCAATAACAACAACTTCATCTCAACCAAGAAGTGAGGAATTTACACCAGTAAATAATACAAAAGAATTTAGTACAACAATAAATAATCAAATTCAAGGAACAACATATTATGCGTGGGTAAAAGATCAAGCTGGAAATATAAATGAGGTTAAAACAGTAAAAACAGAAAATGTAGCAGATTTGATAAAAGATGTAAATGTAACATTTTCATATAATCCAACTGGATGGACAAATGGAAATGTGACTGTAACAGCAAATACAACAGTAACTGGATATACATTGCAAACAAGTAAAGACGGAATAAATTGGGAGAATGCAGCAACTCAAATATTTAGCGATAATGGAATGATATATGCAAGATTATGGGATGGAATCAATTATGGAGGTACAGCAATAGGAAATATAACAACAATAGATAGAACAGTTCCTACAATATCAGATATTTCGTTTAGAGGTAATTTTTCAAATACCTATTATGCAATATTTACAAGAGGAACAAAAGGAAAAGTTTATATTTCTATAGATGGCGGAAACACATATATAACAGGAAATAGAGAAGAATGGATAATAGTTAATTATGGTACAAATTATAATCACAATCTGATTGTTAAATTAATTGATGATGCTGGAAATGTAAGTAGTGAATATACATACTCAATGACTCCAAAAATAGTTTTAGGTATACAATTGTATAACGGGGTATTTGGAAGAGACATATATGTTACAGAAGCTGAATGGGCAAGAAATTACACAATTAAAGATATTCTTAATAATATATATACTTCTACTGAATGTGAACAAAAAAATCCAGACAATATTAGTAAAGTATATGCATTATATAGGGGGATAATGGGAAGAGAACCAGATAGCAGTGGATATCAAGCTCATTTAGCAGGTTTAAATAATGGAAATACATTACAATATTATGCAACATCAGTATTTTTATATAGCCAAGAATTTAAAGCATATTTATCTAATAATGGATTAACGACTACAGATTAAAAAATTAATATAATAAAATTTAAAAATGGATTATTGGAATTTTAGATAAAAAATTGACCAAACGTTACAAATAAAAAAACACTTGAAAAAAGCAAGAAAATCATATATAATATGAAAAAACAAATAAAAGAGGTAATGAATAATGGGATTAAGAGATATTAAAGTTCCAAAGATGAAATTCAAAAAAATGAAAATGGACGTAATGGAAGAATTAAACGAAATAGACTACGAAAAACTAGAAAAAAAGAATTTAAAGAAAAAAAGAGAAACACCATATGAAGACATGACACACTACAAAACAGTAAAAGAATTTTTCTTAAACTCAGTAGAAAAATATCCAGAAGAAGACTGTATACTAGAAAAGCCGGACCACAAAACACCATACAAAATAACAACATACAAAGAATTCAAAGAAGACGTATTTGGATTAGGAACAGCATTAACAAATGTCTTAAACCTAAAAAATAAAAGAGTAATCATAATCGGAGAAACTCAATACGGATGGTATGTATCATATATGGCAATGCTATGTGGAGTAGGAATTGCAGTACCAACAGACAGAGAATTACCACTAAATGAATTAGAAAACATAGTAAAAAGATCAAGAGCATCAGCAATAATATATTCACCTAAAAAAGCAGAAGACATCAAAAAAATAAAAGAAGACATCCCAGAAGTAGAATATTTTATTGAAATGAAATCAGACAATAAGTTAGAAGATAAAGATGTTGGATTACAATACCTAATAGACTTAGGAAAATCAATAATAAAATCAGGAGACAATAGTTTCGAAAAAATAAAAATAGACCCAGAAGAATTCAAAATATTATTCTTCACATCAGGAACAACATCAAACGCAAAAGGAGTAATGTTAAACAATAGAAACCTAGCAGAAAACATCAATGCAGTATCAGCATATGTAAAACTATATCCAATAGACATGCTATTTTCAGTATTGCCACTACATCACTGCTATGAATCAACAATAGGATTTTTACTACCAATGGCAGCAGGAGCATCAGTAGCAATATGTGAAGGTTTAAGATACATAGTACCAAACTTACAAGAAGCACATCCAACAGCAATCTTAACAGTCCCATTATTAGTAGAAAGCTTATACAAAAAAATAAACGAAAAAATAGTAAAAAGCAAAAAAGACAAAATGGTAAACACAATGATATCAGTAACAAATGCATTAAAAGGAGCAGGAATAGACATCAAGAAAAAAGTATTCAAAGAAATATATGACAACTTAGGAGGAAGACTAAGAATCATAGTATCAGCAGCAGCACCAATAGACAAAAAAGTTGGAAACTGGTTAGAAGATATAGGAATAAACTTCCTACAGGGATACGGACTAACAGAAACAGCACCAATAGCAGCCTTAACACCAGAATACAAACCATGCGTAGGATCAGCAGGAAAAGCAATAGTTCAAGCAGACATCAAAATAAAAGACCCAAACGAAAACGGAGAAGGAGAAATTTTAATAAAATCACCAACTCTAATGCTAGGATACTATGAAGACGAAGAAGAAACTAAGAAAGTAATAGATGACGACGGATACTTCAATGCAGGAGATATTGGATATATAGATGACGACGGATACATATTTATAACAGGAAGAAGCAAAAACGTTATAGTAACACAAAACGGAAAAAATATATATCCAGAAGAAATCGAAATGTTATTAGACAAAGTAGACGAAATAAAAGAATCTATGGTTTATGGTAAAAAACCAGAAGCAAATAGCAGAAGAGAAGAAAAAGAATTAATAATCACTGCAAGAGTTATACCAGATTATGACAAAATCAAAGAACTACACGGAGACCTTTCAGAAAAAGAGATTTACGATATAATTTGGAAAAATATTAAAGAAGTAAACAAAAAACTAACATCTTACAAAGCAGTAAAAGCTCTTGAAATCAAAGAAGGGGAATTTGAAAAAACTTCTACTATGAAAATTAAGAGATACAAAGAATTGAATAATAATAAATAAAAAAGAGGGATTGTGGGGCCACCACAAAAAATCCCTCTTTTTGTGTAGTAAATAATAGCTTTAGATAAAATGATATGGATTTTGGGACATGTATCAAATTCCGACATTTTGCAATAAAAAAACACCTACTAAAAGTAGATGTTTTTTTATTGCAAAATGTCGGAATTTGATACACCTACTAAAAGTAGATGCTTCGTATTTTTGGTTGCGGGGGATGGACTCGAACCACCGACCTCAGGGTTATGAGCCCTGCGAGCTGCCAACTGCTCCACCCCGCGATGTAATGTGTTGACTTAATTATTATACAACCTAAAAATCAAATTTGTCAAGAGTTTTAAAGAAAATTACGAAAAATCTTACATAATATTAAAAAAATAAATATAAATAATATCTAATATTAAATCTGTTTATATATACATTATATGCCAAAAACAATAAAAAATACCAATAAAATTAAACAAATGTACAAAAAACAAAATCAACTTGTAATACCAAGCTTTATATGATAATATCTAACTATAAAAAAATTAAGAAAAATCAATAAAAGAATTAATATAGAAGGTGAAAAAATGAAATTTTTGCAAGAATTACTAGAAAAACAATATGGAGAAAAAACAACAAAAGAAATAGTAGAGGGATACTCTAGCAAAAGAAAAACAACACTTAGAATAAATACAATAAAAAGCAATATAGAAGAAATAAAAAAAGAATTAGAAAAAGAAAAAATAGAATATAAACAAGTAAAATGGAGCAACGAAGCACTAATAATAGAAAATGAAGACGAAAAAACAATACAACAAATGGACATATATAAAGAAGGAAAAATTTATTTGCAAAGCTTATCATCAATGTTACCACCAATAATACTAGAACCAAAAGAAGGAACAGACATATTAGACATGGCGGCAGCACCAGGAGGAAAAACAACACAAATAGCAGCACTTACAAACAACAAAGCACACATAACAGCATGTGAAAAAAACAAAATAAGAGCAGAAAGACTAAAATATAATGTAGACAAACAAGGAGCAACATGTGTATTCATAATGCCAAAAGACTCAAGATTTATAGACGACTTTTTCTCATTTGATCAAATTTTATTAGACGCACCATGCAGTGGAAGTGGAACACTAGACTTTAACGACCAAAATAGAGACAAATACTTTACAGAACAACTAGTAGAAAGGTCATCAAAGATACAAAGAACACTATTAGCCAAAGCAATAAAATTATTAAAACCAGGACACGAAATGGTATACTCAACATGTTCAATTTTAGAATGTGAAAATGAAGAAGTTGTTTCAACAGCCATAAAAGGCGGAAATGCAGAAATTGCACCTATAAATTTTAAAGGAATAGAAGAACTACCAATACTTCCAACAAAAATTCCAGGAACTTTATGCGTAAAACCAACAGATTTATACGAAGGATTCTTTGTAGCAAAAATAAGAAAGAATAAATAAATACACTGAAACAAATGACTCTGGAGAAAAACAAAAATTTATTTTTACAAATAATCCACTATATGAATTAAAAAAATTAAAATTATACACATAAAGTGGTATAATTGTGGAAAAGAAAGGAGAAAATCAAATGGATATAACGATTGATGTAGAAGATTACAAACTAAATGTAAGAGCAGCAGGAGTAATAATTCATAATGGCAAGGTATTAGCACATAGAAACATTAATTCTAACCATTATGCATTAATAGGAGGAAGAGTTGAGATAGGAGAAGACTCAGCAAACACAATAAAAAGAGAGATAAAAGAAGAGTTAGGAAAGGATATAGAAATAACAGGATATATTGCAACAATTGAAAACTTTTTTGAAATAAAATGTTCAAAATACCACGAAATAATGTTTATACATAAAATAGAATTTACAGACGAAGAAGACAAAAAAATAGAATATACAATGAAAAATATTGAAGGCAAAGATTATTTGCAATATGAATGGCTTGACTTGAAAAAGATAGATGAATATCCATTATTGCCAGGAGCAGTAAAAAATATTTTAAAAGAAAATAAATTTCCAATACACAAAATAAACAATGATTTAAAATAATAAAACAATCATTTATTAGAAATTATGAAAGAAAACATAATAGAGTTTAATAGATTTTACGACAATTGTACTGGACAATAATACAGCAAGACTTATCTATGCCTGATATGGATACATCTTTAAGCTATAAAGAAAGTTTAGAAAAGGCACTTTTTAGTGAATTAGGTACATTGAGAAGGATAAAAAATACTAGTTAAAATTCCAAGTATGGATCGCCAAACATTAATTGTGTCCATTATGGCAGATGAGTTGATAAACATCAGTAAATATAATTTTTTATATATTTGCAAAGAGAAAAGATTAATGCTTATATCTCATAACTCTAAGGCGAGTTTGAAATGATTTTGCTTTACAATTTTGATTTAATCGTTACAGCTTGAGTGGTTGTGGCGATTTTTTCTATTCCTAAATTAGTTAACAATAATGACTAAAAATAGGCATTTTATGTGAAATTGGGGAAAAGTTGGGGAAGAAAATCTACCAAAACGTTTATATTTCTAATAAAAATCCAGTAAAAGACTATGGGAAACCTAATTTTATAAATAGTAGTCTTTTACGTTACACATATAATCGTTGGAACAAAATCAAAAATTTTGACAACGATTTATTTTTATCGTGAAAAGTCTAATGACTTTAGTGAAATCTGAAAAAAGATTTTAGACTAATTTTTGTTGTGGTAGTAGCAAGTTTTCTAAAGCATTTCCTGCATTTCTATTATAATAGGATGCACATAGAAATTAAATGTTGTTGTAATTTGTGCATGTCCAAGTCTTGCTGCTACAACTGCTACATCAATATTTTGTGATATTAGAAGTGTAGCATTTGTGTGTCTTAATCCGTGAAAATTAATTACAGGTAGTCCTATTTGACCAACATATTTTACAAACCATTTGCTTATTGTAGAAGGGTGCATAGGTTTGCCATCAGATTGTACAAATAACCTATTAGAATCAGTCCACAATTCACCACAGAACGATTTTTGTTCATCATACCATAACTTATATTGCTCCAGCAGAGAAACAACGAAATCTGGAATTGCAACTTCTCTGATAGAACTTTCTGTTTTAGGTGTTTTTGTAAATACACCTTTGTCAGCTAAATATTGGCTAGAACGATTTATACTAACAATTCCTGTTTTTAAATCAATATCTTGCCATTCTAATCCCATTAATTCACCTAAACGAACACCAGTAAATATTGTAAGAATGATTGCAACTTTATATTTTATTTGATCTTCACCAAGTAAGGATAGATTGTGTAATAATATTTTACATTGCTCATCATCATAGTATCTTCTTTTTGGCTTTCTTGCTTTTGGTGGTTGAACACGTTCAGCAGGATTAGAGATAATTAGCTGCCAATATACTGCTTTATGAAGCATGGCTCTTAATAATCTGTGATGTTCTAATATTGTTTTACCAGATAAAGGTTTTAATGTTTTCTTACCATTGTTGCCTTTTTTTCTAACTAACTGAGTATCTCTACTAAGTAAATCATAAAAATGCATGATGTCAGTTGGTTTGATTTTGTTAATATAGAAATGTCCAAAGTAGTGTAGAAGCCTTGTTTCTAATATTCTACAATATCTCTTGTATGTTGATGGTGCTAGTTCTTTTGATGCATAGTCTCTTTTCCATATTTCTGTGAATTCGGAGAATTTTAAAGATTTGCCTTCTACAAACATTCCATTTTGAACATCAGCAACGAATTTTGCTAGTTCTATTTCTGCTTCTTTTTTGGTTCCGTGTATTGTTTTTGTTTTCTTTATAGGTTTTCCTTGCAAGTCGTATCCTGCAAGACATACTAGTCTGTAACTATTTTTTCCTCTTTTTTCAATACTCCCAGCCATTACCTTTTTCACCTCCTTTCAGGCATAACTATGGGTGGGAGAGAGTTAATATATCTGTTGACAATATAAATTATATAATAAATGATAACAAAAAGCAAGAGATGTTTGAAAAATACATAAATATTATTAAAAATGTTTATTAAATAAAAGAAATAATATATAATTGTTCTAATAAAAATTGTAGGAGTGAATATAATGGGATCATATATAACTTTAGGTATTAATAAAATGGAAATTGATTGGGGAGATGGAACCATTACAAAAGCCCTAGAGTTACCATTGTATGAAGAAT
>ERZ839767.5953-NODE-5953-length-10344-cov-2.976285_pt1 | contig 10344 bp, 12 predicted proteins | sample MGYA00519879_ERZ839767 | MGnify/ENA primary metagenome ERZ839767 (study PRJEB31850, sample SAMEA3708852) | human gut metagenome | biome: human gut; feature: human-associated habitat; material: faeces | place: China | collected 2014 ...
GGCAAATACCGTGCCTATCTCGTATTTGCAGGCTTGCCGCTGACGGCCTTTGCCATTCTGTGTTTCTGGGACGGTTTCAGCGGTTCGCTACTCTACGCTTACGTTACCTATGTCGGCATGTCGATGTGCTATACTTTTGTCAACGTACCCTACGGTGCGCTCAACAGCTCGCTGACGCGCGACACCAACGAGATCACCATCCTCACCTCCGTGCGCATGTTCATGGCCAACGTCGGCGGACTCGCTGTCTCGGCCGGTGTGCCTATCCTTGTAGCCGTCATGGCCGCACAGAAACTGCCGTTGCAGATGGCGCTCTTCATGGGACTGGGCTCATTGCCTTCGTTTATCTTCATGCCGATGGTACCGGCCATCAAGCGCAAGATCGGTAAGAAAAACATGTTCTATGTCTTCCTCTCCATTGCCATTGTCGGCATGGCAGCACTCTATGTCATCAGCAAGTTCTTCGATATGAAGACGAATATGACGGCCATCTACATCGCACAGTTCATCAAGTCGACGGGTGTCATCGTAGCCACAGGCTATATGTGGGCCCTCGTGCCGGAGGTGATCTCCTATGCTGAGTACAAGACGGGCCGCCGCATCTCGGGTATTGTCAATGCGCTGACGGGTATCTTCTTCAAGGCCGGTATGGCGCTCGGCGGTGTGGTGCCCGGCATTGTCCTGGCCATGACGGGCTATCATGTGACGGCACAGGCCAACACGCTGCCCAAGGATCCGAGCGCATGGTTCTATGCCATGCTCATCTATGCCCTCGTAGGCTGTGTGCTCCTGCTCTTCTGCTTCAGCCAGACCAAGGAGCGTGTGGTCATGGATCAGAAAGAGACCGCCAACGTCAAGGTCAGCGACCTTTGGAAAGAGTTCCTCCGCAACCGTCCGTTGCGTGTCCTGGCCCTGTTCTTCATCACTGCCTTCGCCATGATGTCGGTGGGCAACGCCGCCGGTGCTTACTTCATGAACGACCTGGAGCTTCAGACACCCGAGGCACAGGAAGGCATCCGCTGGCTTGTCTGTGTCATCCCCGCCATGCTGCTCGTCCTCGCTATGTTCATCATCTCGAAGTATGAGCTCACCGACGAGAAAGTCGACGAGATCAATGAGGAGATAGAGCACAGACACATGGAACAGGAATAAGGGATACAGATCATAGGATTGAAATCAATATACAGAAAGTCGAAAAGATTCCCAAAACAACAAAACTAATCGAACATGAACAACATCAAACGCAACCTGCTGGTTGCTCTCAGTCTCGTCGCCACGCTGGGTGCCGGTGCCAAGGACAACACGCCCACGCTCAAGGAGACCGTAGGCAAATACTTCTACATCGGTGCTGCCGTGAACACGTCCTGCGTGTGGGAGCGAAACACGGTGGAGGCAAACATCGTGAAGGATGACTTCAACTCCATCGTGGCCGAGAACTGTATGAAAGGTGAGGTCATCCACCCCGAAGAGAACCGCTATGACTGGCGCGACGCTGACCAGACGGTGGCCTTTGCTGAGAAATACGGTCTCACTGTCTTCGGTCATTGCCTCGTGTGGCATTCCCAGCCGCCACGCTGGATCTTCACCGACGACAAGGGGAAACCGGTTACGCGCGAGGTGCTCATCGACCGCATGTATCACCACATCACCACGGTGGTGAGCCACTACCGCGGACGCATCAAAGGATGGGATGTGGTCAACGAGGCCTTCAACGACGACGGCACGCTGCGACACACTCCTTATTATAATATCATCGGTCCGGACTACATCGAGTTAGCTTTCCGCTTTGCCCATGCCACTGATCCCGACACAGAGCTCTACTACAACGACTATAACCTGTCCACGCCGGCAAAGCGTGACGGTGTCTGCAAGCTCGTGCGTGCGTTGAAAGCCAAGGGCATCCGCATCGACGCCGTAGGTATGCAGAGCCACAACGGATATAACTATCCCGACCTGAAGAACTACGAGGCAAGCATCGACTCCTTCGCTGCCTGTGGCGTGAAGGTACAGATGACGGAGCTGGATCTCAACATGCTGCCCAACCCGAAGAGCTTCGGTGGGGCGGAGATCAGTCAGCACTATCAATATAATAAGGAGTACAACCCTTATGTCAAAGGTCTCGACAAGAAGGCGCAGAAGGTCTTCGACAGCCGTTACCTCGAGCTCTTCGACATCTACCGCCGTCATGCCGCGCAGATTGAGCGCGTCACGCTGTGGGGTGTCACCGACGGCACGTCATGGCTCAACAACTGGCCCATCCCCGGCCGCACCAACTATCCCCTGCTCTTCGACAGAGAGGGGAAGGCAAAGAAGGTGGTGAAGGAGATAGTGAATATGTATAAAGAGTAGGGGTTATTAATCAGCAACTAATCATCAACAGCTATGAGCAGATATCTTTTTCCTCAAGACTATATGGCTGACCCGTCAGCCCATGTGTTTAACGACAAGATCTATGTCTACCCATCCCACGACTGGGACAGCGGGGAGGCCTTCGACGACGACGGCGGTCACTTCCAGATGAAGGACTACCACGTGCTGCGCATCAACGGCAACCCGATGGAAGCCGCAGTCACCGACTGCGGCAAGATCCTCGACGTCGAGGACGTGCCCTGGGCTGAGAAGCAGATGTGGGACAACGATGTCGTGGAGGTCAATGGCAAGTACCATCTGATCTTCGCGGCAAAGGACTACAATGGTGTCTTCCGCCTTGGCGTAGCCATCGCTGACCGTCCCGAAGGTCCGTTCATCCCGCAGCCCGATCCGATCCGCAAGTCCTACAGCATCGACCCGTGCGTCTTCAAGGACGACGACGGCGCGGTTTATGTCTACTTCGGTGGCATCTGGGGAGGCCAGCTACAGTGGTACCGCGACAACAAAGCACTCAAAGACGAATATCTCCCCACCGGCAAGAAGCCTGCCATCCCCGCACGTGTAGCCCGTATGACGCCCGACGGCATGCAGTTCAGCGAGATGCCGCGTCCCGTCGTCGTCGTGGACGAACAGGGACAGCCGCTCACCGCCGACGACCCGCACCGCTTCTTCGAGGCCAGTTGGATGCATAAGATGTATGGCAAGTACTATTTCTCTTACTCCACCGGCGACAGCCATCTGCTCTGCTATGCTGTCGGCGACAACCCCTACGGTCCGTTCACCTATCAGGGTGTGATCCTCAACCCGGTAGTGGGCTGGACGACACACCACAGCATCCTGGAGTATCACGGTCACTGGTATCTCTTCCACCACGACTGTGTGCCCAGCCACGACACCACATGGCTGCGCAGCCTCAAAGTCGCTGAGCTGCAGGTCGACAAAGACGGCAGAATCCATACGCTACAATAAAAACTACCTATCATCAGGTTCTCTTGTTGGTGGCTGAAAAGCTATTGGCATGAAGAGAGGACAAAAAAAGGTGGGCTCCATTGCAGTGCCCACCTTTTGATTTATTCTTTATGATTGTGAATGGTCTACGACTCTTATTTCACTACCATCTTCTTTCCGTTCTCAATCACCACACCCTTGTAGTCTGTACCTACCTTCTGACCGGCGAGGTTGTAGTGGACAGTCGGCATTTGTTTAGTCTCAACAGAAGAAATGCCCGTTGCCGAAGCATCCACGGTGACAACAACAGAATTGATTCGGCACTGCTTGCTTTTGCCATCAAGAGTGAACGTAACTGCGTCTGTACCTTCTGTGTTGGTATAGGTTTGCTTACCAAGAGTACCATTGTCAACGGTCATATCAGACCATTTCTGTTACTTGGTGTTTGACGGTTGTACAAAGACGATCTTCTTGATCTTACTGTCCTTGCTTTCAAACTTCAAGGTTCCGCCATAGATGCGGAGCTGGGAACCGTACACCTTTGCGTCATTCTCCATTTCGTAATAATCCCAAAGTCTGTTGGGAGTTGTAGTCGTAGACTTAGAAACGGTGAAGGACACACCATCTACAGTTGCTGTCTTGGCTTCTGTAAAGTCACCATCGTTTGAAGAGCTTGTAGATGTTCCATTCAGTCCAAAAAGTTTCACCCCATCATGGAAGATGTCGATAGTAACATCTTTGTCGGCTGCAAAGCCCATGTTGCTGACCAATGCCAACAGTGCCACGAAAGTTAAGCGTAAAATTTTGTTCATAGACAAATTGTATTTAAGAGTTAATAATAAATAATGTCTTACAGAAGCGTAAGTTACTACATTGCAAAGTTACGAAAAATATCGAGACAAACAAATTATTACGTAATAATTTCTTGTTTCATTTCGCATCAGCCGGGAGCAAGAGCCAGATGATGTCCTCTCGCAAAGACGAAAAAGCGGAAAACAGAAAAGAACGTAAAAGCCGCTAAGACCGCAAGGAAGAGCACACAAGTGCAGTTCATTGCGTTCTCAGCGGCTTTGCGAGCGCCTATCCCCCCTTGCAGTATACTACTTCCCTCTCCTTTGGAGAGAGGTCGGAGGTGAGGCTTTCGGGGAAGAGACCACTTCTCTATACGCCTCCACCACCATCTCATGCTTCAGCAGTCCTTGCGTCATGACATCCTTACCACACTCCTCCTCAGCCATCGCCTCGACGAGGAGCGGCCAAAAGGCCGACTCGTTGTCCATCGGAGGCAATGGCTTGACGGGCGGCCATCCCGTGCGTAGACAGATATAGACGAGATAAGTCGAGGGATTGTTCTCCGGCGGCGGGGCCCATCGGTAGATCACCTTCTGCAACGTGTTGAGATAGTGGCGCACCACATAGGAGCGGAGCACGATGAAGGCAGCGCGCAACCCATAGCGCATCTCGCCGAACTGACAAAAGGCAGGATCAGTCTGTCTTTGCGTCATCCCCTTCCAGCGTGTGCGCGTCCGTCTGATGTTAAGCGGGTTGTTGTTTCTAATTCCCCTTGGGATGATCTTCTTCCTTGTCCTCATCGTCGTCGTCGTTGTCTTTGAGGTTCTTGACATAGTTGATAATAGCAGAGAGCACACTGGCCAACAGGCTCAGGAGCCGTACAATTTGTTTGATTTTCATGTTTTTCTGAGTTTTAGTGTAGTAAAAAGAACAGTCTCACCAGCCTCACCCCAACCCCTCTCCCTTTGGAAAGGGGTTGGGGGATGAGGCACCTTGTCTTACGGATTCACACCGGTGCTGTCCGAGCCGCTGCCCTTTCCACTGTCAGTCGGAGTCTTGTCACCGGGAGCCTGACCATCGAGCTTAGAGGCACGCTTTGCGGAGATGCCCTCAAAGAGATAGTAGCTGTTGACGCGGGTACCGGTGGTCTTACCGTCGGCAGTAGTAGTACCCTTAGCCTTGATGACGGTGTGCTCCGGACTGAAGATCACGCGGTAGCCGACGATGTTGTTACCCTTGAAAGTACCAGGATCACTGGCTGCAGTCGACTTGACATTGATCTTGAACATGCCCAGACCGTTGATACGTACCTTGCTGGAGCTTTGCAAAGCGTCACGCATGACCTCCACGAGCTCGGTCAGGCAGGCCTTGACGTCGGAGCGCTTGAGCGTGCAGTTGCGCTGGATGGTGTCGGCGATGTTGTCGAGGTTCACCGTGTCGGTGTGGATGGTACGGGCGTAGTACTTGCCGAAGCTCTTGCTGTTCTTGATCTTGTTCTGATACAAACGATAATAAATAGACATAATACTGTAAAATTGAAATTAAAACAGGTTCCTCTTGCCTCGGTCTCTTATCAGGAGGGTAGGTGAGGTCTTTTGTTTACGTTTGCAAAGTTACTATCTCGCGCCTGTACAGATGCATATTATTGTATGTTGTTGCATGTTATTGCGCGTTATTGTCGTTTAATCATGAAGATTACCATAAAAAACAAGTGAGAAGAGGCCATAAAAAACCGCAGCAGTCCTCAGGATCTTTGGACGGTTGCGGTAAGAAGATAAAAGGAAGAAGGTCTCCCGAGCGTCGTTTTACTTGTTAACAACGTGTTTACGGGAGTAGTAGCCCATATTGTCGGAAGGTTTGAAGACGAGCCTGTCATGAGCCTCTACCATGATTTTCTCTTTGTTAGTAGGGTTGACATACTGTCTTGCGGCTACGTTCTTGACGAAGAACCGTCCGAAGTCTGGGATGGCAACCTCCTGATCTCCCTCGGTGAGATTGTCGGCGATGGCGCCCAGCACAGCGTTGATACAGTTGGCGGCCTGCGCTTTCGACACCTGCAACGAAGCAGCTACGGCATCGGTAAGTTGTGTTCTATTCATGCTGATATGCTTTTATGTTGTGCAAAGATAATCATTATTTCTTAATCCCGGTCCAAAAATCCATCCTTATCTTGGTAGTCTCAGATGAAATGTTTATTTTTGCGACTGTTTATCAATTGATCGTTAGTACCATGAAATCAGACAGAGAGAAACGGGCTGCACGCGTGACGCTCTACGGTGCGGCTATCAATATCATACTGGTTATCTTCAAGCTCATCGCCGGCATCATCGGACAGTCGTCCGCTATGATTGCCGACGGCATTCACTCGCTCAGCGATCTGCTCACCGACGTGGTGGTGATCATCTTCATGAAGCTCAGCACCCGGCCGCAGGACGAGGACCACGACTACGGTCACGGCAAATACGAGACGCTCGCCACAGCCATCATCGGCATGGCGCTGTTCGTCGTAGGTCTGGGCATCTGCTACGGCGGCGTGGTGAAGATATGGGCGGCGTTGCAAGGTCATCCGCTGACACTGCCGGGATGGATCGCACTGGCAGCGGCCCTGGTGAGCATCGCTCTGAAGGAGTGGTGCTTCCAGTTCACCGTGCGTACGGGCCGCGCCATAGAGAGTGAGACCGTCATCGCCAACGCCTGGCACCACCGCAGCGACGCGCTCTCATCGGTGGGCACAGCCATCGGCATCGGCGGCGCCATCGCCCTGGGACCGTCATGGGCTGTCCTCGACCCTATCGCCGCCGTCATCGTCAGCGTGCTCATCGTCATCACGGCATGGAAGCTGATGTCCAGCGCCTTAGGTGAGCTGCTGGAGAAGAGTCTGCCCGAAGCCATGGAGAAAGACATCGAGCACACGGTCACAGAAGACGAGCGCCTCAGCGATATTCATCATCTGCGCACGCGCCGCATAGGCAGTCATATCGCCATAGAGATGCACGTGCGCATGCCCGGCGACCTGACGCTGGTCGAAGCGCATCAGATCGTCTCCAGTGCTGAGAAACGCCTGCGCAACCGCTTCGGACAGGAAACGTTTATCAGCATACATATGGAACCGGTTAAGAATGTTGAATGATCAATGTTGAATGTTGACTTAACTCAATGGTGAATGATCAATGTTGAATGATGAATGGATGCTGCTCCACTAAAAAATAAGAACAAAGAAATGAATACCCGACTATTTCCATCCTTCCCAACAGGCAAAAGCTTGCTATTCTTATTTCTCCTTGTCCTCGCTTCCTGCGGCGGCAAGAAAGACAACAACGGCAAGACAGCTATACAGAACCAAAGCAATAACATTCCAGTGGATACGGCCCTGCAGTCCCGACTGAAGAAGTTCACCGCCGCACCACGCTGCAAAGGACTCTTCGGCTTCTATGTCTATGACCTCACGGCCGACAAGCCAGTGTATGGTGAGAGACAGAAGGTGACAATGTCGTCGGCGTCCTGCCTGAAACTGATTACCGGCGTGGCCGGACTCCATCTGCTCGGCACGGACTACTCCTACCCCACTTCGCTGTGGACAACGGGTACGATGAAGAAAGACACGCTGCAGGGCAACGTCATCTTCAAGGCAGAACTCGACCCGCAGCTCAACGAGCCGGACCTGATGATGTTTCCCCAGGCACTGAAGAAGAGCGGCATCAAGAAGTTCAACGGCAAGCTGATCCTCGACCTCGTGCTCCACAAACCCGTGACGAGCGAGCGCCACTGGTACCCGTGGGATCTGTCGTTCTCACGCTACGGCATCCTGTATAAAGGGGATCAGAAGGTGCGCAAAGCCGTGGTGACGGCCTTCCGGCAGGCTGGCTATCAGTTTGCTGACAGTCAGGTGGTCTACGGCGGACTGACACGCCACGCCCGCCCGCTGTTCCGCTTCCGCCGTCCGGTGGACTATGTGATCAAGAAGATGTGGAAGAACAGCAGCAACACGCAGGCGACATCCCTGCTCTATACCATCGGCTACCATCTCGACAAGCGCGGCAACCTGCCTGTCGTCGGCGTGAACTATCTCCGTGGTTTCGTGCGCGACAGCCTGGGACTGAAGGATAAGCGCATCGTCATCCACGACGGCTGTGGCCTCTGCACCTACAACCATCTGTCGCCGGAGGTACTCGTCGCCGTACTCCGCTATGGCTATCAGCGTCCGGCGATCCGCAAGAAGCTGCATACGTGGCTGGCGATCTCCGGTGTAGACGGTACGCTGCGCGCCGAGCTCAGCGACCCGAAACTCAAAGGGCTGGTGCGTGGCAAGACGGGTACGCTCTCCCATCCTTATGGCATCAGCTCGCTGGCCGGCTTCTGTCAGGGCGCCGACGGCCACATGCTGGCCTTCGCGATCATGGACAACGACATGAGTGTCCTCGATGCCCGCGTGTTGCAAAAGAAGCTCTGCCTGGCAATGATCGGGGAGAAAAAGTAACCATAAAAACTTAACCTGCATGATTCATGAGCAATAGGTTATGTTTTGTTGAATATTGGATGCCCATCCATTCACCACAAATTATTCATGAATTATTTATGAGAAATACATGATCCATTAATTGACATTCATGTAAGAATAAAATGTTGCCTGATTATCAGATAGTTACTTGGTAAATGGTACAAAAATGTGCATGACGGAAAAGGCAGTTTTTAGTGAATTCTAAGGCAATTATTCTACTTGCTGTTATGAGATATTAAGAAACCAAATCTTGCCTTTAACTTTTTATAAGCACAACTTTCTCACCTATAACTTTCCATATCAGGAAAGCTTTTCTTGTCTTTTCGGCAAACAACATTATTAGCTAAATATGGAGAACAAGAGTTTAGGGATGATCATACGCGAGGAGCGAAAGAAGAAGGGGCTTACACAAGCTCAGCTTGAGAAGCTCATTGGCCTGAAAGGGTCTCGCGTGTCGAGGATTGAGCATGGCGCACCGATAACTCCCGAGGTGGCATCTTTCATTCTTGACTAATGACCAAATTTACAAGGTGGGAAACATAAGGCAAGGACAGGAAAAATCAAAACAAGCAAAAAAAATAATCAGATCAGCTTCAGTCGTATGCAGATACAGGCATGATCTCTTGCCGCAACAGAACAAGAAACCTTGTACTATACGATGAAATCTCTTGCTGTCTTGCCCGCATAAGCCGAGAATAGAAGGCATACGCATCTCAAGGCATACCATCTTGATAGGCAATCAAGACCGGCATGCCGATAACGGCGTAGCGGAAGGAGGCATTTACCCCACTCAGTGCTTTTCACATTAACCAAGGTGCCCATAGCCCTGTGTTTCCTACTTCACTCAACCTTACAGTTGACCACTCAGAGACAGCAACCCACTCAGACTATGACCACGGAATAATTACCGATCCGGATGATTCATCTTATGGATCTTGATTAACGCATCCATAAGTATATCGGCGGCTTCACCAAGGTTACCATGAACCAGGGAATCCACCAGTACTTCTTTTACCGCCAATAATGGGAAAGGAGATAAGGCATCCAACTGACCATCATTTTTCAAGCCTTCGACAACATTCGTCAGCAGGTATGCACCCTGCCCTTCCTTGACATTGTAACACAGGCCGTACTTCTCAAGGAGCAGCTTGAAGCTTTCCTCCGGTAAATATTCACGTGGAATCATGGTAATATAAGGATAAAGATCCATGCATTTAGCCACATAGTCCAAGGACTCAAACTTTATGTTAGAATCGCACCGCAACAATTTAAGCAAATTGCTGTAATCTTTATTAGTCGCACCCAGGAATTCTTTGGCATTCCCATGACCTCTTTCTTTCAAGAGTCGCAATAGCGTTTTAGAAAAAATGATGTCCATGTCTGCAAAAGTGGGGATTAATTGCGAATGCACATAATGCTATAATACCACCAATAGTGCTACGACACCACTCATAAGAAAATAATATATAAAATTATCAAAAATACGTAAAGTATCAAATTTTATTCATTCCTGAATGCTATAATAGTGCTAAAGAACGAAGCTTCAACGGTCAATTATTCCTAAAGAGAAAATGAATATCCGCAATCATCCAAATCAGTAGATTCTATGCTTGAAACTCGTCCTATAAGTGCATGCGCAAAGTTCAAGCCTGTCGAACAGGTGAAATCCGAAAGATCTTCTATTGAACTTATAGCAGAACTCGTTGAGGTAGAGCTGCAGAAAGTCCCCCTTGATG
>ERZ839767.5955-NODE-5955-length-10340-cov-10.775498_pt1 | contig 10340 bp, 6 predicted proteins | sample MGYA00519879_ERZ839767 | MGnify/ENA primary metagenome ERZ839767 (study PRJEB31850, sample SAMEA3708852) | human gut metagenome | biome: human gut; feature: human-associated habitat; material: faeces | place: China | collected 2014 ...
CCGAGAAGGGCTACGGCGTTGCTCCTGCTGACCTGGAGCGCGGCCTGACCCCCGTGCTGGCCATGGGCAAGGTCACCGCTCTGCTGTATGAGCGCTTCAAGGCCGGCAAGCTGCCCCTGACCGTGCAGAGCATGGACAACTGCTCTCACAACGGCGACAAGGTCAGGAATGCCGTCTTCACCTACGCTTCCAAGTGGGTCGAGCAGGGCCTGGTGCCCGCCGAGTTCCTCGCTTATGTGCAGGACGAGACCAAGGTCACCTTCCCCTGGAGCATGATCGACAAGATCACCCCGCGCCCCGACGCCAAGGTCCAGAAGATGCTGGCCGACGACGGCTTTGAGGACAACTACACCATCGTCACCGAGAAGCACACCTTCACCGCTCCCTTCGTCAACGCCGAGGAGACCCAGTATCTCTGCATCGAGGACCACTACACCAATGGCCGTCCTCCGCTGGAGCTGGGCGGTGTTCTGTACTGCGACCGCGAGACCGTCGATAAGATCGAGAAGATGAAGGTCTGCACCTGCCTGAACCCGCTGCACACCGCCATGTCCATCTATGGCTGCATGCTGGACTACACCCTCATCTCTGCCGAAATGGCCGATGAGGACCTGCGCCCCTTCATCCAGAAGATCGGCTACATCGAGGCTATGCCCGTCGTCGTCGATCCGGGCGTCCTGAACCCCTATGAGTTCATCGGCGCGGTCATCAACCGCCGCCTGCCCAACCCCTTCATGCCCGACGCACCTCAGCGTATCGCTACCGATACCTCCCAGAAGCTGGCCATCCGCTTCGGCGAGACCATCAAGGCTTACGAGGAGCGCGGTCTGGACAAGTCCAATCTCGTGCTGATCCCGCTGGTGCTGGCAGGCTATGCCCGCTACCTGAAGGGCATCGACGACAACGGCCAGCCCTTCGAGATCTCTCCCGATCCGCTGCTGGCTGAGCTGCAGGCCATCGTCAACCCCTTGGAGGTCAAGGAAGGCGAGCAGGACTTCAGCTGCCTGAAGGCTCTGTACAGCCGTGCCGATGTGTTCGGCGTGGATCTGTACGCCGTCGGTCTGGGCGAAAAGATCGAGGGCATGGTCAAGGAGCTGTACGCTGGTAACGGCGCAGTGCGCAAGACCCTGCACAAGTACACTCTGGCCCGCTAAAACTTTATAACGCTATTTCCGTACCCACGCTGCGCTTTTGCTTTGCCGTAGCGTGGGTTTTTGTTTTGTAAAAATTGTTATGTAAAAACAGACTCCCGGAGCGTCCGCAGACGCTCCGGGAGTTCGAAAGAAACATAATTATTCCGCTATTCATGCGCAGAGCAAAGCGGAGCGCATGAAAAATCGTCACGGTGCCCTTATTTCCGGCAGTCGTGCAGGCTGGCAGCGGGCAGGGCGCTGCTCAGCAGGCTCCATGCGGCATCCATGCTCTCGTTCAGCAGATAGGCCTGATTCTTCTGGACGTAGATGTACACCGCTTCTTTGGTGCGGTAGGCGCAGTACACGGTGTTCCAAGTGTAGCGGTTGGTGGGCTCGGTCTTGTTCTGCTCACCGGCCATCCAGACCGAAAGCCCGGCAGCGTCCAGTTCCAGCCGGTAGAAGGGGCGGGGCAGACCCAGCTTTTTGATCTGCTTGGAGAGGTTCGAAAAAAAGGTGCCGAAGTATACGGCGGGCAGACCGATAGCCACAATGGTCAGCACGGCGGTCAGCAGCCCGGCCCCCTCCCGCTTGCCGATCTGGCTCAGGCAGATGCCGGCGCACACCAGCAGAATGGCGGTGAACACCGCCGGGCGCTGCCAGCCCTTGTTGTGGCGCAGCAGGTCGAAAGATGCAAAATCGCGAAAGCCCTTTTCGTCCATCTGAACGGAAACGCAAACATTCTGGGTCATAAAATTACCCTCCTTTTTGGGCATAGTACCACATTTACCGGCAAGAAGCAAGCAAAAGATGCACCGGCGGCGGTGCATCCGGCTTGCAAATCGCCCGCAAGGCGTGGTAAAATAAGATACTATCTTGGGTGTATCTGAAAAGTCGAAAATTTAGTCTATTTCTACAAGCACAGCTGGATTTTGCGTTAAACAGCCTTGAAATCCACAAAGGATTCCTGCGGCTATTTGCCTTAAATCCCGCTTGTGCTTGCGAAATATTCGTCATTTTCTTTGTTTTCAGATACACCTTAACGAAAAGGGGGAAGCCTTGCATGGAAAAGCGCAACTGGAAGCGCAGCGTTACGCTCAAGCAGCGCATGGTGCTGTGTCTGGCAGCCTTTTTTGCGGCCTTTGCATTGCAGCTTGCCCTCAACGGCTATCAGGCACGGGCAGTGCAGCAGGTGCAGGACGACCAGATGAGCAACTTTAATGCCATCAGCCGCTTTCAGGGCGGCGTGGAAAGCTCCATCAGCATTCTGGAAGCGTACCGCTGGGAAAACGGCGAGACCGAGAAAATGCTGGAAAAGCTTCAGGCAGCCTGCTCCACCAGCAACGCATGGCTGTGGCGCATCCGATCCAATATGGACGGCTTGCAGAATGTCAGTGATGAACAGTGGGTGCTGTACGGTGCGGTGGAGACCACCTACGGCAGCTACAACACCCTACTGGAAGAGCTGGAAGGCTACCTTACCAGCGGACAGGATGCAAAGGCATCCCAGCTGTACTATAACAAGGTCTCGGTCTGCGGCGGGTATCTGAGCCAGTACACCATGCAGCTGCTGAAAGCCTCGATCCTGGATGCCCAGACTACTTACACCGAGATCTCGGAGCTGGGCGAGCGGATCGCCCTGATGCAGATCGTGGTGGTGGCGCTGTGCGTGGCGCTGGGCTGTGCCTCCGGTCTGATGGTCATGCGGCTGCTGACCCCGGTCTCTCAGATGATCGTGGCTTCCCGCGCCATCAGCCGCAGCCAGTTCGATACCCCGGATATCCCGCTGCCCAAGCAGCCGGAGATCGGCCAGCTGGCGGAGTCCTTCAACCGCATGAAGCACTCTATGGCGCAGCAGGTGAGCACCTTACAGGAGAAAAACGAGATCGAGCGGGAACTGCACCGCCAAAAGACCGAGGCATTGGAACTGCAGAACCGCATGGAGCGCAGCCGGTTGCAGCAGCTGCGCAGCCAGATCGACCCGCATTTTCTGTTCAATACCCTGAACGTCATCCAGCAGATGGCGGGCACAGAGTCTGCCTACCGCACGCAGGCGCTCATTATGGCGCTTTCCCATCTGCTGCGTTACAGCCTGATGAGCAACGATGAGCAGGTGCCCCTCTCCCGGGAGGTGCGCGTTGTGGACGAGTACTATTCCATCTACCATGTGCGTTTTGGCGACCGGGTGCAGATGGAGTGGGCGTTCTCGGACTCGCTGGATCTGACCGAGACCATGGTGCCATCCTTTATCTTGCAGCCCATCGTGGAAAACGCCTTCAAGCATGGCATCTGCCCCAAGGAAGAGGGCGGCGTGGTGCGCATCCGCATGGTGCCCCTGTGGGAAAAAGGCCTGCTGTGCATCCGGGTGCTGGACAACGGCGTGGGCATTGAGCCGGAGCAGTTACAGCAGCTGCGCACGGCATTGGAACAGCCCGCACCCCGCTGGGAACATATCGGTATTTATAACGTGGCCGCCCGCCTGCGGCTGCTGGATGCCCGCTGCCGGGTGGTGGTGCGCTCCCGGCCGGGGCGGGGAACTGCGGTGATTCTGTATCTGCCGCTGGTGGAGAATGAGGAGGAATTTGAGGAATGATTCGTCTGTTGATCGCGGATGACGAGAGAATGGAGCGGGAAGCGCTGGCGGATATCGTCATGCGCCGGTTCGAGCATGAGGTGACGGTGGAGATGGCGGAAAACGGCCGCAAAGCCGCCGATACCGCTGTGCTCTGGGAAGCAGACCTGATTTTGATGGACATTGAGATGCCGGGCATGAACGGCTTGGATGCCGCCCGCGCGGTGCTGGAACAGCGCCCGGAGTGCAAGGTGATCTTTATCACGGCGTACAGCCTGTTCCAGTACGCCCACGAGGCGGTGCATCTGGGTGCCTGCGATTATCTGCTGAAGCCGGTGGATCCGGACGAGACCGAAGCGGCCATCCGCCGCGCCATCCGGCAAATTGAAGCCGGACGCCGCTTGGCCGAGCTGGCTGCGGAAGCCCCGGAGCCGGAAACCGTCCCGGAGCAGGAGACCGACCCCGCCGGGGAAGGGGAGAGCGACCGCAACGCACTGGTGATGGACCATGTGCGCAAGTATATGGAAGATAACTATATGGCCGACCTCTCGCTGGACAGCGTGAGCGAAATTTTGCACATCAGCCCGGCGTATCTTTCGGCACAGTTCAAAAAGTACCAGAAGATGAATTTTCTGGACTGTCTGACCGAGCTGCGCATCAACGCCGCCAAGGAGCTGCTGGCCGACCCCTTCCGCTCCGCAGCGGAGGTGGCCTCCATGGTGGGCTACGAGGATGCCAGCTACTTTGCCCGCGCCTTTAAAAAGCGCACCGGTATGACCCCCACCCAGTATCGGAAGGAAGCGGCAAAGGCGGCTCGGGAGGCGCGGCTGTGACCCGCCGTCAGCTGCTGCGTCTGCTTGCGGCAGCCCCGGCACTGGCAGTTACAGGCTGCACGGCGCAGTCTGCTTCTTCACAGCAGGAGAAGCCGCTCATCCTGCGCTATGCCGAGAACCAGCCGGAGGACTACCCTACCAGCAAGGCAGCAAAGGCCTTTGCCGAACTTGTGGCACAGCGCACGGATGGCCGGGTGAAGGTGCTGGTTTACAGCGGGGCAGAACTGGGCGCAGAGCAGAGCGTCATCCAGCAGATGCAGTTCGGCGGGGTGGATTTTTCCCGCGTGTCCCTGAGCCAGCTGGCAGAGTGCGAGCCGGAGCTCAGCGTGTTGCAGCTGCCTTACCTGTACAGCGATGCCCAGCAGATGTGGCGGGTGCTGGACGGCGGCATCGGCGATGAGTTTCTGGCCATGCTGGATGGGATGGACTTAGTAGGGCTTTCGTGGTTCGACGCCGGCGTGCGCAGCTTCTACACCCGGGAAAAGGTGACAGGGCTGGATGACTTGCAGGGGCTGACCATCCGGGTGCAGGAGTCGGACATGATGAGCGACATGATCATCGCACTGGGCGCAAAGCCGGCGCAGGTGGTGTACAGCAAGGTGTATGCCGCCCTGCATAACGCCGAGATCGATGGCGCAGAGAACAACTGGCCCAGCTACGAGGTGATGGGGCACTACGAGGTAGCGCCCTTTTTCCTGAAGGACGAGCACACCCGTGTGCCGGAGGTGCAGCTGGCCAGCCCGGCGGTGATGGAAAAACTTGCCGCGCTGGACGAAAGCTTCCCAGAGGTGATCCGCGCCTGCGCCCGGGAGAGCGCACAGACAGAGCGGGAGCTCTGGGCGCGGCGGGAGGCGAACGCAGAGCAGAATATGCGCAAGCGGGGCATCTGCGTCACCGAACTGGACGAGGCCGAAAAAGCCCGCTTCCGCGCAGCGGTGCAGCCCATGTACGATGAATTCTCTGCCCAGCAGGAACTGATCGACCGGATACAGAAAAGCTGAAGAAAACACCCCGAGAAGTGCCCGGACGGACATTTGTCGGGGTGTTATTTTGTACTATAAATACAGGAATGTATCCAACTGGTCGGTAGTGTTGCACAAACAAGATAGAAAGTGATTGTGCAATATGGCAAAAACAATCTTGACATTCTTTCGAAAAACAGGACATTTTTTGAAAGCCCTTGTTTCATTTCGGAAAATTTGCTAAAGTGTGTACAGTCAATGAACGAAAGCTCCGGCACCTGTGCGCCCGGAGAAGTTCACAAATATTTTAAGGAGGACGATTCCTATGAAAATGATCTCTCGTCGTAGCTTTATGGCCGTTGCCGGTGCAGCTACCGCTGCTGTTGCTCTGACCGCCTGCGGTGGTTCCAAGAGCAATTCCACCTCTACCGCTGCTTCCACCTCTACCGCAGCTTCTGCTTCTGCTGCTGCCGGTGATGCAGCTGCTGCTGCCAACGATCCCAAGGTGACTCTGGTCTACGCCGAGGTCAACCCGCTGGATACCATCGTTGGTCAGACCGGTTCTCACTTCAAGGAGAAGGTCGAGGAGCTGAGCGGCGGTTCTGTGGTCGTCGATGTGCAGGCTTCCGGTGTTCTGGGCTCTGAGAACGATGTTCTGGATGCTATTCTGGGCGGCTCTACCTCCATTGATATCAGCCGTATCTCTGCTTTCGCTCTGACCAGCTACGGCTGCAACAAGTCTAAGCTCCTGTCCATCCCCTTCACCTTCAACAACCGCGCTCACTTCTGGAACTTTGCCAACAGCGATCTGGCTCCTGAGTTCCTGAACGAGCCCCAGGAGCTGGGCCTGCCCGTTCGCGGCCTGTTCTACGGCGAGGAGGGCTTCCGTCACTTCTTCACCGTCAAGCCCGTTGCAACCATCGATGACCTGAAGGGCATGAAGCTGCGTGTGTCCAACGACCCCGTTATGAACGGCATGGTCGAGGGTCTGGGCGCTAACCCCACCGTCGTTGCTTTCGGCGAGCTGTACAGCGCACTGCAGACCGGCGTTGTGGATGGCGCTGAGCAGCCCATCGCAAACTACAAGTCCAACGCCTTCCCCGAGGTTGCTAACAACCTGATCCTGGACGGCCACACTCTGGGCGCTGTGCAGGCTGTTATCACCGACAACGCATGGGGCAAGCTGACCGCTAACCAGCAGGCCGCCGTTATGGCTGCTGCAGCCGATACCCAGAAGTTCAACGCTGATCTGTCTGAGACCGCTGAGAACAAGGTTCTGGAAGAGCTGCGCTCCTCCGGCTGCAACGTTGTGGATGTGGACGACAAGACTCCCTGGCAGGAAGCTTGCGCTAAGGTCATCAAGGACAACACCTCTGATCAGGCTGAGCTGTACCAGAAGCTGCTGGACATGAAGGCATAAGCTGGCTTTCCATCCAATCTAAGTAGTACATTGCCCGGCGGAGGCCCACGGGAATACGCCCGCAGGCTTCGCCGGGTTTTTATATGGAGGAATTTCTATGCCGAAAATCTTTACCACTCTGGATAAGATCAAACCGGCGTACGACATTACCTACAAGGTGGTTCTGTTCATCTGCAAGATCCTGCTGATCGCAGATATCCTCATTACCACGATGTCGGTCATTGGCCGTTACGTCCCCTTTATCCCGGACCCCTCCTGGTCTGAGGAGGTCGTTCTGACCTGCATGAGTTACATGGCTGTGCTGAGCGCTGCACTGGCCATCCGCCGCGGCGCACACATCCGCATGACTGCCTTTGATATGTACCTGCCCAAGAAAGTGGTCAAGGCGCTGGACATTTTGTCCGACGTGGCCGTGATGGTTCTTGGTGTGGTGATGATGGCGGTCGGCTGGAACTACGCCACCACGCTGGGTGGCCGTGGCTTCTATGTTTCCATGCCTTGGCTGAGCCGCTTCTGGATGTACTTCCCGGTGCCGCTGGCCGGTGTTGCCATGATCATCTTCGAGATCGAGTCTCTGTATAACCATATCAAGAGCTTTTTTGTAAAGGAGGAAATGTAATATGACAGTTCAGACACTGGCGATCATTGTCCTTCTTGTCAGCTTCTTTGTTATGATCTTCCTGCGCTTCCCCATTGCATACGCCGTTGGTCTGTCCAGCGTGCTGTGCATGCTGGTGCAGGGTCAGGCACTGACCGACGTCTGCCGCCTGATGGTCAAGGGCATTTCTTCCTTCAGCCTGATGGCTGTGCCGTTCTTCATCACCATGGGTGTGCTCATGGGCTCCGGCGGCATCTCTGAAAAGCTGATTGCACTGGCTGACGCCTGCGTGGGCTGGATGCGCGGCGGTATGGCCATGGTCAACATCGTGGCTTCCTACTTCTTCGGCGGCATTTCCGGTTCTGCTTCCGCCGATACCGCTTCCATCGGCTCTATCATGATCCCCATGATGGTGGATCAGGGCTACGGCGCAGACTTCTCCACCGCTGTTACCATTACCTCCTCCTGCGAGGGTCTGCTGGTTCCCCCCAGCCATAACATGGTCATCTACGCTACCACCGCCGGTGGTATCTCCGTGGGCAGCCTGTTCTTGGCCGGTTACCTGCCCGGCGCTCTGCTGGCTATCGTGCTGATGATCGGCTCCTACATCATCTCGGTCAAGCGCAACTACCCCAAGGGTGATCCGTTCAGCATCAAGGCTTTCGTCAAGCAGCTGGGAACCTCCATCTGGGCACTGGCCGCTGTCATCATCGTGGTGTTCGGCGTTGTCGGCGGCGTGTTCACCGCTACCGAGTCCGCTGCTATCGCCGTTATCTACTCTCTGCTCGTTTCCGTGTTCGTCTATAAGGGTCTGGACTGGAAGGGCGTGTGGCACGCTCTGGACGAGTGCGTCAACACTCTGTCCATCGTGCTGATCCTGATCGCTACCTCTGCAGTGTTCGGCAACTGCCTGACCATGCTGCATGTGCCTGATCTGGCAGCAACCGCCATCACCGACCTGACTGATAACCCCTACATCATTGCACTGCTCATCGACCTGATCCTGCTGGTGCTGGGCATGATCATGGATATGGCTCCCATCATCCTGATCGCTACCCCCATCCTGCTGCCCATCGCCACCTCCATCGGCATCGATCCCATCCAGTTCGGTATCATCGTGGTTCTGAACTGCGGCATCGGCCTGCTCACTCCTCCTGTTGGCTCCGTTCTGTTCATCGGCTCTGCCGTTGCAAAGCGCCCCATGGAGAAAGTGGTCAAGGCGACCCTGCCGTTCTACCTGTGCATGTTCGTTGCACTGCTGCTGCTGACCTACATCCCCGACATCAGCCTTGCTATCCCCAAGCTGCTGGGCGGCTATGTAAGTCCCATTGCAAACCCGCTGGGCCCTGTGTTCATCCACTAAGCGCAGCATAAGGGAAACCTCTTGCATCTTTAAGACCGGAGCCTGTCAGCCCTTTGGGCTGCGGGCCCCGGTCTTTTTTGCGCTTGCACCAAAATGCGGACAGCTTGCACGGCGGGGAACACTATGATACAATAAAGCGTATAGAAGCTGGGAAGGGGAGAGAACACTATGGAGCAAAAACGCCTGTGTCCGTTCTGCATTGGGGAGCTGCCGCCTGCGGCGACCGTCTGCCCCCATTGCGGGAAGATTTTAGAGGGATGCAACCCGGCGGGCTGTCTGCCGGTGGGCACGGTGCTGGCTGGGCGCTATACCGTGGGCGAGATGCGCAGTCTGGACGGCGAAGGCGTGCTGTACAGCGGCGTGGAGAATCTGGGCGGTTTCCGGGTGACCATCAAGGAGTACCTGCCGGTCACCCTTTCTGCGGAGCGGGGTGCGGACTGCATCCTGCGCCCTAAGCAGGGCAGCGAAGTGCTGTTCAAGACCACCCGCATGGACTTTGCAGACCTGTACCGCGCCATCCAACGCATTACCCCCGCCAGCGGTCTGGAGGCCGTGCTGGACGTGGTGGAGGCCAACAACACCGTGTATGCGGTGCTGGAAAATCTGGGTGGCACCCCGCTGGAGCAGTGGCTGGAAAACCGTCCCGCTCCGGTGCAGGCAGAGGAGGCCTGCGCCATGCTGCGCCCGGTGTTTGAGGGCGTGGCGGCCATGCACAAGGCAGGGCTGGTGCACCGCGGCATCTGCCCGGAGAATATCCGGGTAATGTCGGATGGCCGCTGTCGTCTGGCCGGGTACGCCACCGTGGGTCTGCGCACCGCAGGCAGCGGCCTGCACGAGCAGCTGTACGAGGGCTACTCTGCGCCGGAGCAGTACACCACCGCCGAGTTTGAGGGGCGCTACACCGATGAGTACAGCCTTGCCGCCGTCTTTTACCGTATGGTATGCGGGCAGGCACCCATGCCCGCTGCTCAGCGCGTGGTGTCGGACTCTAACCCCCGGGCACGCACCGTAGAGCCTGCCGTGCCGGCCTACGTCTCCGATGTACTGCAGCTGGGGCTGCGGCTCAAGGTCATGGAGCGCATCCAGACTGTGCCGCAGCTGTATCAGGCGCTTTCCTCCAAGGAATATACCGCAGAGCTGACCCGCACCATGAAGCCGGAGACCCCGATGCATCCGGTGCGGGCAGAGCAGAGCGGGCAGGGCAGGGAACATCTGCTCAGTTTGAAGGGGCTGCTGGCGGGCATCCTGATCCTGCTTTCCGTTCTGATCTTGCTCACCTTGTGGGGCATCGTGAGCAGCAAGGAGGAGCAGCTGCCCTCTTCAGAGCCGAGCTCGGAAGCTGCCAGCAGCGAGGAAATGAAGCCCCAGAATCTTGTGCCCAACTTTGTGGGCATCGATTATGAGCAGATCAAGAATAACCGCGAGTACACCAGTATGTACCTGTTCCGGGCGGTGCTGGAGT
>ERZ839767.5956-NODE-5956-length-10336-cov-2.745161_pt1 | contig 10336 bp, 5 predicted proteins | sample MGYA00519879_ERZ839767 | MGnify/ENA primary metagenome ERZ839767 (study PRJEB31850, sample SAMEA3708852) | human gut metagenome | biome: human gut; feature: human-associated habitat; material: faeces | place: China | collected 2014 ...
CAAATAAAATAAAATTTCCTGTTTGCATACTCTCCAAAAAGAGGTATTATATAGAAAAACACAGGAGGTATTCAAATGAAAGCACATAAATATTGGTCCCTTGGTGCATTGGCAACCATGATCGGAACTATCTATACCGGCTATAAAAATATGAAATCAGCTCACAAATATTTTGCCTGCAGTTCTCTTCTCTGCATGATTATGGCTATCTACTCTGGTCATAAAATGCTTTCTGCAAAATCCAGGAAAAAGAAAGACTCTGTTTCTCAAGAATCCGCAGAATAATTGAAATTATAGATGTTTTTACCCATACATACTACATGGCTTTACAAAATGATTTTATACCGCAGGGATTACATAACCAGCCTGTATCATTTCTTTTGTAAAGTCATCGACAGACATTCCTGCTTTTTCTGCACCAACTTCCACTGTAATGATTCCATCCTTTACCAAAGTTGCATATGCACGAATCTGGCCTTCACGCTGACCTTCCACGCGTTCTTCATTCAATTCATCTGCCATTAAAACACGTAATGCCTCACACATTGTCTGTTCACTTCCTTTCCATTTTTGCACTTTCTCCATGTTACTGTTTACAATAACCTGAAGCACAACATCCGCAAGATTCTTTTCCCTCTCTGTAAAAACGCTAACTTCCTGCAGATACTTCCACATCAGCGGTTCATCCAAATTGTCAGTCAGTGCCTTGAGCTGTACATGCAAATCCATATCCAGTTCCGATGATGCAATGATCTGCACCGGGAACATCGCGCCATTGACATAGTAAATCCCGGCTGTTTCTTTTTTACATCCATACCCGGATTTTTCCAGTTCATGCATCAGCTTCACCGGCTTGCGGTCTCGAATCAGTGTAATGGTAATCTCCTCTGCCTGAATCTCATCCACATGATTTGGTAATACTTTATACAGGCATGCATACGCAACCGCCTTGTAAAAAGTATCAATGTTCAGCTCATCCTTCGGGGATTTATATTCAAAAATGTTGTGTTTCCGGAAGATCTTCCCGATTTCATTTTTTATTTTGCAGTCCTTCTTTACTTTTACAACCGTACAGTCAATCTGCAAAGGTTTCTCCGTAAGCTGGAACTCATCGGTAAATTCCAGATTTTCTGCATCCTCCAGCAGTTCCAGGCGCAAGGCTGAACAGAATGCCGGATGCCACTGCAGCTTTTGGGACTTTTTCTGATTCTTCTCCTGTTGATTTTTCGTTTGTTCTTTTTCCAAATGTTCTCCTTATATTATATGTGGTTTTTTCTTTTATTTCAACGCACAAAAATTGCAGACTGTTAAACCCTGACCGTCAATCTCCGACCGTCAAAACCTGACTGTTAAAACCTGACCGTCAAAGGCATATTAAAGTTCACATCTTTCACTTATACAACAAAACAAATGGGATTTCTGGCAGAAACTGCCACTGAAAAAAGATATGTTTACCATAGCATATCCCCACCTTCCTGGCAAGGAAAACTTTACGTATACTGCATATATGTAATTGCAAAATGTATTCTACCTGTGACCATCATAAAAAAGACACACAATGCGATACTCTCTCACATTGTGTGTCTTTTCTTAAATCCCCATACTAATCAAGCAGGAACAAATTCTGGGATTCCATTTTCACAGTAGTTTTTCCCACTCTTGGTGTTCCATCCGGATTTTTGGACTTATTGTTATAAATTTCAAAAACAATATCCCCTTCCTTCTTTTTGTTTTCCCCTGTCGTATCATAAATAAAATAATACTCACCCATGTTTTTCAGATTTTCAAACACATATTTTTTAGGATTCTCTTTTGTTGCTTTTCCCTCAATCACCGTTCCGTCTTTTTTGTAAATTTTATCTACGTAAGTTCCATCTTTGTATTGGATCGAACAGGTCAGCTTCGTTCTGACGGTATTCAGTTCAACCGGGGTGAAGCGGATTTTTTCCTTAGTTCCGTCAAGGTTATTTCCATATTCTTTCATCCAGTTCATCTTATACACCAGATTCGGATCACTTCCATTTCCGGACTCCTCTTTTAAAAGCTCCGCCTCTTCATTCAGGATCTCGACCATTGGCGGCTCATATGTGGTACGGTATGCGGCAATCATCGTATTAATGAAAAGTTTTGCCTCCATATCTCCATCTACCGTAGAATGACCTACTCCGGAATAAAAAACATTTCCCTTACTGTAAATATAGTAATTATTGGCGGCATCATTCGGGGAAGCCCCATAGGTGGCACCGGTTCCATCTCCGTTTGAAGCCGTACCCGCCCATGCACACGGATCTCCGTTCTCATTATCCGAAAGACAGTACCAGACCGTAACTTCCGGATCTTCCATGTCCAGCTGATACCACTGCCCATGCGTTGATGCAATTTTAAGTGTTTCGTCAATTTTAAACGGATATTCCGTAATCTGTCCCGTATTCGTCTTCGTTGCACGCGTTGTCAGGTCATTATTATTGTTAAATCCTGTCAATTTCACATTATCGTTACTCACGCCACAGATATATTCATCATTTTTATAACTTCTGATCATATACCGGTATGGGATGATCTGATCCGTATTTTTCTTTTCCCATCCCAGACGTTTCATGGCATAGTAAGTAAATCCCTGGGTATTACCAAGTGCCGTTGTAGAAAGTGTACCGTTGCTGCCAACGGTTGTCTGGGTCATTGTATCATACTTATGTTTCGCCTGATAAGCCAGCAGTTCCTTTCGTTCGCTCTCGGTCAGTTTCCCACTCACAGCCTTATACCGGTTCATTCCCATGACATCACGCAGATATGTATTGGCAGAATATCCGAAATCCCCACTGTGCACATTATGCATAGAAGTAAAATCATGCGTAAACAAAACACTTTTTCCAGAGGCGATAAAATATTTCAGGAAATCAATCGCACCTTTTTCATTCGACATATTCACCTTATGGAACGTATCACCAAATCCCAGAATAAACATATTGTATGTATGATACAGTTCCTTTTGTTTTGTCGACATTTTAACTGGATTTTCGTTTCCCTTTTGGGCTGAAATATCCCTGGAATAATCATACACAAATTTCTCCCCGAAATAATTCTTCTGAAAATCAGAAACCGTAGTCGTTACCACGGAAATTTTATAATCATTCAATGCATTATAATATTTCGTAAACAGCGTATTTTCGTGCAAATTCAGATACCCCTTATTATTAGTATCCGTATCCGGCATAATCTGAAGCACCTTAATCTCCCGTTTCTGTCCGGTCTGGTTTTTTGCAACCGAGCAGCCGGTACGTGTAAAATGAATGTCCGGATTATCCTTGCGGTATACAACAATCTTCCACTGGATCAGCCCAAAGTACAGTTTGGAAAGTTTTACCGGTGTAATGTTCTGTTCCCCGTCTCCTGCCGTAAAAACATCTCCCTCATAATAAACTTCCCCTGTATCATCCGAATCATCCGCATCCCCGGAGCCATCCACATCTGCCAGCCCCTCTTCAAATTTACCATCCTGATTCTGGTCAATATAAACTTTACACTGATACCGTGCGGATGGCACATCCGTCACCTGAAAACCAAAATCAAGTTTTGATCTGCCAAAACCGTCCACATCCAGATAATTTGCCTGACTGTCATCTACGGAAACAGACGTATCCTTTTTCCCCCCAGACGAAGTCGTTCCCTGATATTCATTTGGCAGTTTTGTAAACGTAATTTTCGGACAGACCTCTTTTACCTTTGCAATCAGCCCATTGGTATCTGACGTCTGGTAAATGGTTTTCTTTTCCTTCTTACTCTCCCTTACCAGATCCGCAAGGTTTGAACCGGCATCTATTTTATCGGACAGGCGGTAGAGGTCATCAACCGCAACAACCGGATAACCGGCATGTAAAAAGTTCTCCAGTTCCGCTTTCTTAATCTTTGTAATGTCATTTCCCGGGAAACGGAGTGTCGTATCCTCTATAACATTATTTCCGCTTCCAGCCCACAGGAACTTGACCGAACGGCTTATGCCGTCTGACCTGCTATACTCTGCACTGGTCATTTTATCTCCGGTATGGAAATATATTTTTCCATTCATGGAAGTATCATTCCACACCGTCTGATTCTCTTTGATCCATTTCTCATTGCCATCTGCATCTTTATAGGTTACATCCTTTTCTACCAGATTGTAAGCACCCTGATCCAGCCCAAGATAAATCATGTTGTACTTGCTGTTTAGATCCTCCGTGGAACCAATAAACTCTGCCGTAGTCATATGGGTAATCTTAATATCCCCGATAAAATTCGGAATCATAAGCTGGATATAACTCTTTTTCAGCGAGTACCCGTTCTTTCGGTCATAGCATGGCTCAATATCCAATATCCGCAGTTCTCCATCCACATGATCCTTTGATGTTTTATATCCGAGAATATAACGGACTGCATCTGCCGGTGTCGCTTTGGGATCATTTCCCGTAAATTCCTTAAAATCCGTAAACTTAGAATTCGGATCCGATGCCGGAACCGTCCCCGTGCCAAATGCCTGTGTGGAAGTTGTATCCCCTTTAAACACAAACAGTCTGCCATTTAAATATCCCTGATTTTCATTGGTAGAAATATTTCCGGCAGTCATATACTTCTCCCATTTATCCTGCTTCGTCCAGTAATGGTACCAGTTCTCGCCGATCACACGTCCATCCACATCGGACGGAAGAAATGTAAACATAGACCAGTATGTCTGCGCATCGCCCGTCTGTGCAGTAAACACACCAGTCTCAACTCCATTAATTTCTTTCTTTTGAATCAAGGCATCTTCTCCATCCAGATACAACCGCTGAAACAGTTCAGAATCCATGGAAAACAGCATGACTGCCAGTTTATACATATTATTGTTATAGCCCGTATCGGTATAAGTATAAATGGTTGGATTCATATTCCAGTCCAGAATATGAAACGTAACCGATTTTCCCCCACTTAAAGATCCCTCTGTATTTATATACACCCCGGAATCCATAAAAATCGGGGCATAGTTTTCCTCCTGATTGATCTTCTTATACATTTTCGTAACAACATCCCAGCTGATATCTTTCGATCCATTAAATCCATTCGTATACGAAGAAACAGACGAATGCTTTCCGTACCTGTTGTGTTTTTTCCAGATCTCTCTGATATTATCACCCCCGGAATGTACCTTTGGGGAAATCACATACAGATCCGCATAATCTGCCCATTCCGGCCGTGCATTCAGCTCTTCCGGTGTAATCGTTTTAATAATCACCGAATAATTGTCTGCTTCCTCCTGTGTTTTACAGCCGATACTGTCCTTTAAAAAATAATCATTGTTTTTATATAGATAGTAATTCTCTGTTACATTGATATTATCCTTTGATTTATCACCGGTACTTTTTCTTTTTGTATAAATCCGGTCGCCCTCATTGGTAAGTTCACGATCCGTCTTTTCATCAAATGTCTGATCTTTATCATCCGATTTCTCGAAATCATTTACTGTATGCCAGATAATATTTCCATGATCCTGTCTGACAAACGATAAGCTTTCATTTCCGTCTTCCCCTTTTACGATTTTTTGGACAAACGTACCTTCCCCATCTTTAACGCGCTCATAGTATCCGGTATATTCTGCATCTTTCATGCCATCCTCACAGACACGCATATTTCCAGAATATTTTGAAATGTCCCCTTCTGGCTCATCCGGGAAAAAATAAGCCGTTTTCATTTCACATTTTGCACCGGTTATTGTTTTAACCGTATTAATATCAGCATTTCCATAACGCATATCTTCGACATTTACTGGTTCACAGCCACTGATCTGATACCCAAACTCTGCGTATTCTTCATAAGGCACAATTTCAAGAATCAGAAACGGGTTTTCCCTGGTTCCAAGCTTTGCCGCTGCGGCATTCGCATCGTAAATGTTGCGCTTCGACTCCGGAATCTGCTCTATCTGGTCAACGACTCCTCTTGTCATCACCGGAAGTTTCTCATCCGCCTTTAATTTATTCCGGTACCCGACAACCCCAAGACAGACAACAAGCACCCCCAGCATACAGACTGCGGATGCAATTCTTTTATTCCTGTTTCCGTTATTTTTTTTCTGCCGATGCCATCTTACCATCTTCAATACGAACGCCCCTTCCTTACCTGAGTACATTTCTCAGCTTGAATTCATTTTGTATCGTATACTTCTGTTCCAGATATTGCATATCAAAAGAAACCGCAACGGATGCCTTTTCCGTGGAAGCATTTACTGTGCCGGTAAATGCCGTAACATATTCGCCGATCAGATTTTCCTGCACCTCATCCGTAGCTGCAGAAATCACCGTTGTATCGGTTTTTGGATCTGCCACAGCCATTTTCTTTGTATATAATTTCTTTCCACCTGCAGAGATCCAGATCACCCGCTTGCCTGCAGCCTCCGGGGCTGCGGCACCTGCCGGATTGGTTACCGACGGGGTGTTCGGAATCGTATAAATGGCGATCCCACGGACACCGGACACGGATGGGTCAAGTTCCTCCACCGGATTCCTTCCATCACCCACATGCCGATCTGCTCCATCAGAATCTGTGACTCCGACTGCAGATCAATCTGCGCAGACGCGTGGTTATAATTTTTGTGCGCCATTCCAAGGAAAAGCGTTGCAGCGCCTAAAATAACCGTTGAAATTGCAATCGCGATAATCAGTTCCACAAGCGTAATTCCCCTATGATCGTTCGGCACACTGCCACCCCCTTTAAAAAGTTACTGCTCCGTAAAATGCCTGCCGGTATCTTTCACCAGCCGGATTGTGTATGCCGGGACACCATCAATATAAATGGCATTCACATTTGTACAATCGTCATAAAATGCCGTTTTCTTATAGGCAATCTTAATAAATGTCCCACCGGCACCCGGTTCTGTCAGTTCCTCCCCGGTGCTGCTGTCCTTACGGATTTTAATTGTATTATTACACAGCTTCGTCCCGTCAGATGTCAGCTTTGTATCGTCAAAACTGCCCAGATTATCGGACAGGACACGCGTATAATATCCATTGTCCAGCTTGTAAATATACAGATAAGAACTGCCGGCTTTGCTCATCGTCCTGACCTGAAGCGCATCCAGCGAAGCATCCAGCGTCCTTACCACTTTCTGCGTATTGGCATAGTGCAGATGCCCGATCATCATGACAGACGTGCTTGCAAGAATGCCAATAATCGCAATAACGATAATGATTTCAACGAGCGTAATTCCATTCTGCCCCAAAAGTTTTCGTTTCTTCATTGGCACCCCCCTTACCCGTTCTTCTTCCAATTATCATAGTTCAAATAAGAATCCAGATCAAGGTTTCCGGAAATATTTGATGCCGCAAGGGAAGAACAGCCTTTGAAAAACTGGGAAAACAGCGGAGTATCCCGTTTCTGGTCCTCGGTAAACAGCTGGGAAACCAAAAGCTTGTTTCCCCGTACCGAAGCATTGGAATCAAAAGAGATCACCCCACCGGAAATAATCATTCCCTCAAACTGGCCGGACACCCTGACATCCCCGGTTGCAATGACAATTCCCTTTGTAACCGTAGCTGGAAGTGCATAAGTTCCGGCATTTTCAATCAGGTATACATCCGCAGCCGGGGAATACACCGTTTCCGAAGCCGTCGGGGATGCCTTGTGTTTTTCCACCTCTGTGGTAAATGCACTCCGGTCAATCAGATAGTCAAACAGCGGATTTACCGTTTTGTCAATCACTTCATGCCCACTGGCATCCGTAGACGTCAGACGGACATTGTCTTCGGTCACTCCCTGCCCCTGATCCGTCAGTCCCAGTTCCAGCGACTTATAGCGCACGGCAAGCTTTGAACAGTACTTCCAGTATAACCCACTGCTGTCTTTCCAGTTGTCCGGTGCAATCGTATACGTTCCAACCTCCAGCATATCTGCAGAAGCCGCCCGTTTTAAAATGTCCCCGGAAAACGTCATAATCGTATTGGAATCCACAATCAATGCATCCTCATCCAGATAGATATTGGCATACTGTGCCGTTTTCCCCTGATTGTTCACATAATAATCGGAAAAAAAGTCATTCGCAGACTTCTCTGAATTAAAATTCAGGTAATAATAGACCCCACCCGGAAAATAATAGGGAACCACCTGCCGGCTGCTGTTTAAATATCCTTTCAGCGTACTTTCACTGATTCCGGTATATGCCGCATACTTCTTTTGATCCAGACTTCTGCCATCTCCCAACACATATTCCAGTGGAACATAATATGCCAGCTGGTTCGTCCGCGCGGAGATGGACTCGCCCATCAGAATATCCTCGTTACTGGCGTCGAGCTTTCGCGAAATAAACGTCCGCCCTGCCAAAAGCAGGTAATTCAGCCCTTTGATATCCAGATGGCTGCTTTTTCCATTGACCATCATGGCACTGCTAAACTCCGCCTTTTTCGCAGAATCCGGATCCTGTGCACCATAATTTTTCTGGAAATTATAGCCGTAATAATTGCCCTGCAAAGTCACGGAGCTCCCCCTGCCAGCCAGTTCCAGATCATCCGCCACATACATATTTCCGTTCATATGGATAGAAGAAGCACCGTTTGTCCCGGCAGACGATGTCTTTATATTTTCTGCCCAGATCGAGGAACCGCCGTCCCCGACCGTCAGGTCTGATCCGCTCTCCGTCACGATATCCCCGCGTGTAAGAACCGTCTTCCCCTTGATCGTACCGTTTCCGCCCGTGGACGCATAAATTCCGTCTGCCCCAGCATACACATTGCCATCCACCGTCACATTCTGTGCCCCGATGTTGATCTGTCTGTCGGCTATCAGCGCATAACGCATAAACTCCTGCACCTGCCCCCTGCCGGAGAAATTCATCTTCGGGGTGGAAAACACAAGGTCGGTTTTGATCGTTGTCTCATAATCCTGTGCATCTTTATACCGGATCTGCACACCCTTTAACGTAAACGTCCCTGCGCCGTAATCCACCTCATATTTTGGATCTGCGGCAGGGATATAACATCCCTGGTCTGCGGCTTCTTTGATGCAGCTTTTTACCGTATCCGTATCATAGCCGGAAACCCGGTACGCCACATTGCCGGAAGCGTCCATGGTATCCGACGCACCAACTGCCGGATCTGTGTGGTTTTCTGCAAACTGCTTCTGCAGCCCGTCCATATATCTGGTGGCAAATACTTTCTGCACATCCCCGCCGGAAGCAGAATACGTCAGGTAATTTTCAAGGACATCCGCATACGCTTTCTCCAGTGACTGCTCTGCAAGTTCCCTTGCACCGGCACGCAGATTATCCATCAGTTCATCCGCACTGTAGAAATTTTTCTTCGTGCCGCGTTCCACTTCCTTCATCTCAATATTGACAATCGTAATCTTCGTGATCACCACGGCAATCAGGCTTACCACAACCATCAGAACCAGTACGGCAAGCAGGGAGGCACCACGGTTATCCTGTTTGAACCGGTTTCCTTTCATCGCTACTCTCCTTTCGACGTGCTGACCGTAATATAACGGTACTTTTCCTTATCCGGATTGTTTCCGCCCCTGCCTTTCTTATATACACTGACCGTCAGATCGACCTTTCGCACTCCCCCGCTGCTTGCCACCAGAGGGGCAACCGATCCAGCCGGCAGCTTAAAGCTGTCCTGATAAACGGCTCCCTTATTGGTCACCGCAGCCGGGTCATCCGGATACGACTTGTTGCCAAGGTTTGATGCCACAGACGGCATCGGGCATCCCTGCGGCAACACCGTCATCTTATAATCCGGTCTAATGCTGTTGACATCCGCAATATTCTGGCATACAAACACCAGCTTGGGATTCACACCGGCAGCGTATGTAACCTCCATCGTATCGCTGTCCTGCGCCACATGGTACATAAGGTAGATATGTTCCACGTCACGGATGTCTTCCTCTGCAAACTCATTACATTCGTATACTTCCGAAGGATCTATGCCCAATACCTCATCGCCTGTTTCCCCACATGTATAGCTGCATGCCACCCGGACATGCGTGCTGTCTGCCGTGACCGAAAATTTCCGCTTCATCTTCGCCTGCAGTTCGCTATCCCCAAGCGGAAGCGTCCCCGGATGTGCAGCGGCATATGTCATATTTTTTTCCGAAAAATACGTCATTGCTTCCTGCAGCTGGTTATGTTCCAGTGCCACAACATCTTTTGTGTCATCGATCCCTTCGATCTGTGGGATATCGGTGTCATTTTCGGCTGCAGCCGTACTGACGGAAACCTCGACATCATACGCCCTGCCGGAAATGCCTGCCGATGCGTAGTACACATTCTCCGCCTGAAATGCCGGTGCCGGGGCAGCCGCCGGAGTCTCAAGGAGCAGTGTATAGCCCTTTCCTTCCA
>ERZ839767.5957-NODE-5957-length-10334-cov-2.932484_pt1 | contig 10334 bp, 10 predicted proteins | sample MGYA00519879_ERZ839767 | MGnify/ENA primary metagenome ERZ839767 (study PRJEB31850, sample SAMEA3708852) | human gut metagenome | biome: human gut; feature: human-associated habitat; material: faeces | place: China | collected 2014 ...
TGAGAATATTGACCAGATGCTTATGGAACGGCATCTGAATAAGAAGGCACGAAGAGCATTCGGAAAGAATCATTTAAAAGGACCAAGAAAACGAATATCGGAGGATGATGAGCATTTCAGAGAATCCTTCGAGAAAATGATACATATGGCAATGGATAAGGAGAAATAATCACAAACGGAACACAGGAGAATTGGGAGGTGCAGAATGACGGAAAAGGAAAGAACCTATATTGCAATTGATCTTAAGTCCTTTTATGCATCTGTGGAATGTGTCGAGAGAGGACTAAATCCATTGACTACCAATCTTGTTGTGGCTGACAAGAGCCGTACAGAGAAGACAATCTGTCTTGCGGTGTCACCGCCATTAAAAGCACATGGCATTTCCGGCAGAGCCAGATTATTTGAAGTGGTGCAGCGCGTCAAAGAGGTGAATGCCTTGCGCAGAAGGCAGGCACCGGGTCATAAGTTTACCGGGAAATCTGCACAGGCAGAGGAACTTCGTGAGTCACCGGAATTAGAACTGGATTACATTGTGGCGCCTCCGCGAATGGCATATTATTTAGAATACAGTACCAAAATTTATCAGATATATTTAAAATATGTAGCCCCGGAAGATATACATGTATATTCCATTGATGAAGTTTTTATGGATGTAACACATTATTTGAAAACGTATCAAAAGACACCGAGACAGCTTGCACAGCAAATGATCCAAGATGTATTGGAGAACACCGGGATTACAGCAACGGCAGGGATTGGAACGAATATGTATCTGTGCAAAATCGCAATGGATATTTTAGCAAAACATATCATTCCGGATGAGAATGGGGTGCGGATCGCCAGTCTGGATGAGATCTCGTATCGTAAGTTGTTGTGGTCGCATCAGCCGATCACGGATTTTTGGCGCGTCGGCGCCGGTTATGCGAAGAAACTGGCTGCGGAAGGCCTGTATACGATGGGAGATATTGCGAGGTGTTCATTAGGCAAGGGGACAGACTATTATAACGAAGATTTATTATACAAAATGTTTGGAGTCAATGCAGAGCTGTTGATCGATCATGCGTGGGGATATGAACCGTGTACGATCGCACAGGTAAAGGCGTATAAGCCATCGACGAACAGTATCAGTTCGGGACAGGTTTTGCAGGAACCGTATGATTTTGACAAGGCAAAGCTAGTGGTGCGGGAGATGACGGATCTGCTCGTGCTGGAGCTTGTAGATAAGCGTCTGGTGACCGATCAGATGGTATTAACGATAGGATATGATATTGATAATCTGCGTGATCAGAAGATAAAGTACGGCGGTAGTGTGACAACAGATCGATATGGACGCAAAGTGCCCAAACATGCTCATGGCACTGTTAATCTGCCGCAGAAGACTTCTTCAACCCGGGAGATCATGGAGGCTGTGAGCGGTCTGTATGACCGGATCGTAGATCCGAAGCTGCTGGTTCGTCGTATTACGGTCGTTGCAGCAAAGGTAATTGATGAGGCAGATATCCCCAAACAGGAATGCATACAGATGAGTTTGTTTGAGGATTATGAGGCGCAGGAAGTCAAACAGCAGCAGGACTCAGAAGCCAAACAAAAAGAACGTAATATGCAGGAAGCATTGCTTAAGATCAAGAAGAAATATGGCAAGAATGCAGTATTGCGTGGAATGAATTTTGAGGAGGGGGCAACGGCAAAGGACCGAAACCGCCAGATTGGAGGACATCGTGCTTGACCTTTTAGCACAAAATGAATTTTCGCAGGAATTTGCAGCGACGATCGAAGAGCAGGTTATGAAAAAATATGGCGATATTTTGTATCAGGAGCATCCGGTATCTGCCAATCATCTGCCAATGTCGGTCGACAACCGTGCTGCACAGTTTTCGCCGTTTGCCGCATTGACCGGACATGAAGAGGCAATACAGGAAACAGCGCGGCTGACAGACAGACGGCACGAAATGGATGAGGAGAGCACCAGACTGCTCAATGAGCGGTATCACGAGCTGTTAGAACGCTTTGCAGAGCAGCCGTGGATCTCGCTAACGTATTTTGTCCCGGATGACAGGAAAGAAGGCGGCAAATATGTAACCGTACAAAGCACCGTAAAAAAGATAAAAGAATATGAACGACAGCTTGTGCTGGCGGATGAACGCATTATATCGATGTCTGATATTGTTTCAATGCAGTTTTTAGATCGTCCCTAGTTTGCCAACGCACATAAGGTAAGGTAAAAGGAGGAATGGGTTATGCAGACTGTTATCGTACGTTATGAAGGGGCATTGGCGCAAAGCGTAGAACGGGAGATCCCGGGGGCTACAACTGTAGAACTATTTAATGAATATGGCGTGGTTACGATTCCGGATGGACAGCTTGAGACATTACGTGCCCTTCCTGAGGTAGAATATATCGAGCTGCCAAAACGTCTTTATTTTGATCTGGAGCAGGGACGGAGTGTTTCCTGTCTGTCATCGGCGACATTGCCGGGTCAAAATGTGGAGGGATTGCAGGGAAAAGGTGTGCTGGTCGGTATTATTGATTCAGGAATTGATTATAGCCATCCGGATTTTATTCGTGACGATGGAACGAGCCGGATTGCATTTTGCTGGGATCAATCCGGGGAGCAGGAAGGGCGCGCCCCGGAAGGATTTTCGATCGGAGTAGAATATACAGCCGAGGACTTTGATAAAGCATTGCGGATGCCGGAAGAAAGCCGACGGGAGATCGTGGCTGTTGATGATCGTACACTGGGACATGGAACGGCAGGGGCAGGTGTGGCGGCGGGCAATGGAAGAGGATCTGTCAGTCGGCGGAATCGCGGCATAGCTACAGAAAGTGATTTGATCATCGTAAAACTGGCCGGAAGGGATGATGGATTTCCGAGAACGACAGAAGTGATGGAGGGCTTAGATTATGTTTTGCGTAAGGCGATCAGACTGCAGCAGCCGATCGCAGTCAACTTAAGTTTTGGCAATAATTATGGCCCTCATGACGGTCAGTCTTTGTTTGAAAATTATATTTCTGAATTGAATGGTGTTTGGAAAAATATGATCGTTGTGGCAGCAGGTAATGAGGGAAATGCAAGGCACCACACACAGGTGACGCTGCCCAAGGGGGATTTCCGGATATACGGAAATGGCGGGTTCGATGGCTCAAGAATGAATCCAGATAATTCTACAGAAGTAGAATTTGCTTTAGCAGAAGGAGAGAGAGCACTTACGATTCAATTGTGGAAATCCTATGTCGATCGTTTGGAATTATATGTGGTTTCACCATCCGGGGAGCGGTTCCGGATGCCGGAGGAAGGTACCGGTGTGCGGTATATGTTAGGTGGTGGCAGTACATTATCTATTGTACATGGCACGCCGACACCGTATACGATTTCACAGGAAATATATATGGAATGGACTGCCGGGGAGGGAGTTACCCTGCCTGCCGGTATATGGAGCATTGTTCTGTATCCGCGAGAAATTCGAGAGGGAGTATGTAATTTGTGGATGTCCGGGATAGAGGCAAGCGGCAGTCAGACCGGATTTTTAATGCCAGTCACGAATACCACGTTGACAATTCCTGCAACAGCAGATCGTATTGTTTCTGTGGGGGCGTATCAGACAGATACGATGGCAGTTGCCCCATTTTCGGGGAGAGGATTTACAGCTTCCGGGCAGGCTGCACCGACACTTGTAGCCCCGGGTGTAGATATCCTGACGGCTGCTCCCGGTGGGGGATATGCGAGACGCACGGGTACGTCGATTGCCGCCCCATTCGTGACAGGCGCAGCGGCATTATTAATGGAGTGGGGAATTGTTCGTGGCAATGATGTGGAATTGTATGGCGAAAAGGGAAAGGCTTATCTGATGCGCGGTGCCAAACCGCTGCCGGGGATCACAGATTATCCGGATGTGGCAGCAGGATATGGGGCACTTTGCGTAGAGCAGAGTATCCCTAAGTGATGTATTCAGTATCAATCTTTGCTTTTGTAATATAACATGCAATGGCAATAGCCTTCGAAATCAGGGTCCGCAATCTGTTCCCGAAATTCTTTGCACATGCATTTGTTATCTTCTGTCATTTCCAGACGACATGGGCAGTAACCATTCTTTTTCTTTAAGCCTTCCTTGATACGTGCAACAACCTCGGTATCTTCATTATATCGAACCATAATTCTACCTTCCCTTCTACTTTCCCTTTTCGGAAAAGTCCAAATCCGCATTACTAAATGCAAACCTTGCACACAACCTAACTGTAGCCATACCGCATATTGTTTATTATGTACGTAACTCAAACTTCCCATACCTCAAATCCTCCACAACCACATATTGCTTATTATGTCAATAACTCAAACTTCCCACACCCGAATGTACGCCAAAGTCCCATAATACTTATTACGGGGCACGTTTACTAACATTTTGTAAAGACGAAAATCACTGCAAATATTTTGCCTCCATTCTCGACAAAACGCTCTTCTCTTGACACTCCTCGTCTTGCCGCAGCAATGCTTCCATCGATTTACGCTGTTCTACAGTAAGTGCATTTGAAAGATTTGCCACAATGAAATCCTTTTGTTCTGCCGTCAATAGCATCATTCTGCTTTTCGCACCAAATCCTATGCAAAAACGATGTTGCACGCTATTCGCATAATAAACAACATAGCCTTTTTCCATTAAAAAGTTCTCAGCTCTGATACCTGTCAAATATTCGCCATAGGTCTCCTGTACCAGTTTTTGGGCAGATGCCACATGCTGCCAACATTCACAAAATGTAAAAGTTCCATCCCCTGCTAAAAATCCGCATAATTCCATAACATTTCTCCTCCCTGGCAAATCCAGCATCCCCATCTCATTTATCACTTAAGAATTTGTTCGATCTCCTGCAATTCTTCCTCACTAAACTCTAAATGTTCTATACAAGCCACATTATCAATGATCTGCTGCTTTTTGCTTGCGCCGGCTAGAACTGTGACAACCGCCGGATTATGCAGGCACCAAGACAATGCCATCTGAGAAAGCGTCTGTCCCCGTCGCTCAGCGAGGGTATTTAACTGTTGCAATTTGCTGACCAATTCTTCATTCAATTGTTCTCCAAGCCATGTATTTCCTCTTCCCACACGCGAATCTGTTGGAATCCCATTTAAATATCGGTCTGTTAAAAATCCCTGTGATAATGGAGAAAAGACTGCAAGTCCAATCCCATGCGCCACCGCGTATTGATCCAAACCATCCTTTTCCACTTGACGGTTAAGCATCGAATATGACGGCTGATTTGCAATAAACGGCGTCCCCAATTCCGTAAGCAGTTGCTGCATTCTCTCGGTCTGCTCTGCATTATAATTCGAGATTCCCACATACAATGCTTTGCCCTGACGAACAATCTGATCCAACGCATGTGCCGTCTCCTCAAGCGGAGTATCCGGGTCAAAAACATGATGATAAAAAATGTCGACGTAATCCAATTTCATCCGTCGTAGACTTTGATCCAAGGAAGCGATCAAGTATTTGCGAGAACCATTTCGATCGCCATATGGTCCGTCCCACATCTCATAACCCGCCTTCGTTGAAATGCAAAGTTCATCACGAAATTCACGCATTCCCCGGTCTAATATCCGCCCAAAATTTTCCTCTGCACTTCCATTATAAGGATTCCCATAATTATTCGCCAGATCGAAGTGTGTAATCCCCAGATCAAACGCTGTATGTACCATTTCTTCCATATCGCTGAAACGACCCTGATGCCCAAAATTCTGCCATAATCCCATAGACACTTTAGGCAGTTTTAACCCGCTGCGGCCACAGCGCAAATAGATCATTTTGTCATATCTTTTATCACTCGGCAAATACATTTACAATTTCCTCCTATTCCAAAATAACACCATAACATCACAATTCTCTTTCAGTGTATCATATATTTTACATAGAATCTATCCCAATCATTTTTCCTATAACAAACACGACGTACTCATCTTAGGAGTTCCCCGGAAATTCCATTAGGCATAGAAATCCTGTGCCGTTATTTATGACCGTATACATACAAACTGCAAGCAAATAGAAAATATATTTTCCTGCAGATCTGCTGTGATCTGTCCATTCATCTGTTCTACAAGCTGACGTGCAATTGCCATTCCAAGTCCGCTCGACGTGGTACTCCTCGCCAGATCCGCCTTATAAAACCGTTCAAATATCCGCTCCACATCAATATATTCCGGGTGCATCACTTCATTTTGTACAAGCAGGCATGCCTCTCCCTCCTGCTCTGACAAAACGATCTTTACATGTCTGCCACCATGTTCCCATACATTTTTAATCACATTTTGCAGCACTCTGCGCATTGCCTGATCATTGCCAAGCACCCATAATGCGCCCTCCTCAAGCTGTAATTGCGGTTCCATCTGTTGTTTTTGCCACTCATTATAATACGAAAACAAGGCTTCTTTGACCAATGCTCCAAAATCGCATTTTGTCAAAGGAACCTCATAACTTCTGCTTTCCAATTTTGTGTAAGTAAACAACTCTTCTAACATATTCCGCAACGCATGAATGCGTTCTTGAATAATTTGCAAATAACGTGTTCGCTCCTTTGCATCCTCTGTATCCTCCAACAACTGAAAATACCCATCCAAGGAGGTTAGCGGTGTGCGAATGTCATGTGACAGATTGGTATACGTCTGCACAAGTCTTTTCTCCTTTTGCACCCACTCCTGCCTGTTGCTGCGCTGCTTTTGCAAGATCTCATTCAATGAATCCGTTAATTTGCCAATCCCCAATATACGAATATCACTGACCAATATCCCATCACTTTGCTTGTCCTGCACAAACCGGAGTTGTTCCTCCAGCTTGCGCATCTGCCACCGCACCTTGACCAACAAATAGGACATTACCACCAGCGCGGACAACGATACTGCCACATACCACGTCATACCAAATCCCTCTTTTCTATCTGTATTATATTTATCAAAGACATCACTACGAAATAGCCGACCACTAACAAGCACACATTCCGAATTTCTGTTGCAGTCATGTCAATCTGCAATGTTTTCATTTTGGTCGTCAGCAAATACGGCTGCAGGTCTACACTTCTGTTAAACAATTTCTTTATCACCGCAGAAATCCCCATGCAGGCAACCGGTGCCGCCCCCATGATCAAACACATTCCCAATGTCATGCTAAATGCCATACTTCGAATAAGCATTGCGATCGTCATACAAAGGATCAAAAACACATACTGCAATGCCATTCCCAGTAAAATCTCCGGCAAATATTTTGTCACATCACCCCATTTTATATAATGAAATGTTTTGTATACCGCAATGCTCTGCACAGCCAAGCTGATTAGATCAAATACGACTGTATATATCGCCATGGCGATCCACTTTGCATACACAAGGTGACGCCTATGTTCCATCTGCCCGCCAATATTTTTGATATATCCATTTTTGATATCTAACATCACAAACATTATCGCAAAAATAAGCGCCATCATTGTCAAAATACCCGATTTCAAATGCAATAAAAACATATCTAAGACTTCTACTGACTCTGCATCCATCTCGCTGGTGTCCTCGGAAATACCAAAAAATATTGTAGCGTTATTATCGTTCGCTGACTCTATTTCCAGATTTGCCTGATCCTTTTTCTTCGCTTTACTTACCTGCAGACCAACTTTGTTCTGCTGTCCCGAAACATTCCCCTCTGATATACTTTGTTCCTGTCCCGAAATATTCCCCTCTGATGCACTTTGTTCCTGTCTCGCAGCCTTCATATCATCACAGTTAAACTCTGTTGTCATAAAAACCAAGCCGATCATAATAATACTGATCATCCAAAAAGATCTCATCCGAAATATTTTATATAATTCCATGCGAATACTATTCCACATATTATTGCTCCTTTCACCGACAACCTATTTTTCTGCTGTCATATTCAAAAAATAACGTTCCAATTCTTCCTGGTAAATCCGTAATTCCCTCGGAAACACCCCCGCTTCAACCAACTGTGCATTGATCTGCGCGCTATCCTCCAGCCGTTCATACAAATACAAATGGTTGACATCGATCATCTCATAACGAGTTATTCCCAGTCGATCCAAAATCGGCATCGCCTGCTCCGGCTGATCTAATGTAAGTTCCAATCGTTTGCTGCATTGCTGTATCAACTGTTCCTGCGAAATCTCCTGTAGTAACACACCATTGTGAATAATCCCAAAATCCGTACACAACTTTGATAATTCTTCCAAGATATGGCTGGAAATCAATATTGTAATATTTCGTTCCTCAGACAAACGCTGCAACATATCACGGATCTCCACAATGCCTTGCGGATCCAACCCATTGATCGGCTCATCTAACACCAAAAAATCCGGGTTGCCTACCAAAGCCAAAGCAATACCAAGCCGCTGTTTCATACCAAGCGAAAAATGCTTTGTCTTTTTGCGCCCGGCATGTACCAGACCGACTAATCCCAACAATTCTTCTGCATATTTTTTATCACGGATTCCAAACAATTCTGCCTTAATCATAAGATTGTCCTGCGCTGACATATTCGGATACAATCCCGGCTGCTCAATAAGGCATCCCACTCTCGACCGTACTTTCGCTAATGATTTTCCGGAACAGCCAAATATCTCATACTCGCCAGCAGTTGGATCCGCTAATCCCGCGATCATCTTTAAAACCGTCGTTTTGCCTGCACCATTCCTGCCGATAAATCCATATATCGCGCCCCGCCGTATGTGCATATCCACGCGGTCAACTGCAACATGTTTGCCAAACTGCTTCGTCAAACCTCTCGTTTTCAATAACATTTCTCTATTGCCTTCGCTCATATTCATCCTTTCTGTGCTCTCTCTTGTTTTACATAGACTATCATAACTGCCATTTCCGAATATATCGCTAAGAAATAGTAAAGAAATAGTAAAGATTTATAAATGCGTAACCATACAATAACCGATTCCCCATACTGTTTGTATATATTCCTGCTCTGTAATTTTCTTAATCTTTTTGCGAATATTGCTGATATGAACATCCAATGTTTTGGTTTCCCCCATATACTCCTCCTGCCAAGCATAAGTAAACACAGCCTCTTTACTAAATACCTGTCCCGGATGTTCCAGTAACAATTCCAAAATTGCAAATTCCTGCCGCGTCAAGTGTCCCAATTCTTGACCATCAATCATCACCCGATGCGTTTCCTTATCCAAATCCATCCCTCGACATTTTAAATGTGTGGACTCTTCACCCGCGCCATGCTGCAAATGTCTCAATTGAATCTGCACTCTGGCAATAACTTCCTTCACGTCAAAAGGCTTTGTCATATAATCATCTGCACCACTCGTCAACAGATCCAATTTTTCTTCCATCTCACCCTTTGCCGTCAATACAATGACCGGCACATTACTGGTTTGCCGGATCTGCTGCAGTACTTCTTCACCGGATAATCCCGGCAACATAAGATCCAGCAAGATCAACTGACATTCATTGTGTTCTAACCACAACAAAGCCTCTGTCCCAGAAAACGCCTGACTACAGGCATACCCTGCCTTGCCAAGCGCTTCCTTCAATAAATTATTAATATGTAAATCGTCTTCCACGATCAAAATAGTATACATTTTTCTCTCCAATATTACCCAATCAGCAAGCTGCCTTCCTCTTTTAACCAGCGTTCGCATTTTTTATAATCCGGCATCACCTTTGCCACTTCTGCCCAAAACTGCTTCGAATGATTCATGTATTTGCGGTGACATAATTCATGCACCACAACATAATCCAGCACTTCCGGCGGCGCTAACATCAACAAACAATTAAAGTTCAAATTGCCATTGCTGCTGCAACTGCCCCAACGGGTTCTCTGATGACGGATCGTAATGCGTCCATAAGTCACACCCATCCGGGCCGCATAATGCGCCACGCGCTTTGGCACCACCTCAACCGCCTGCTCTGCAAGCTCATGAATTTTACTGTCCGATAAATGGTACTTTGCCTTGGCCGCCATTCGCACTTTATTTCGCTGCACCATCTTTGCATAATTTTCTTCCAGCCAGCTTTGTTTCTCGTTCAAAAATCGAACAATGTCCCGCTTCGGCATCCGATTTGGCACACGTAACACCACCCGGCAGTCTTTTTTGATCTCCAATGAAATCGTTTTACGCCGGGAGCGGACAATTTGCACCGGAATATTTCCTATTTGATACATCATAAGCCGATATTCCTTTCTTCCTTTAACCTCTCATTTCACCTACTCAAACTTCCCATACCTCAAATCCGCCGCGACCACATATTGCTTATTATGTCAGCATAATAAAACTATTTTGCAGCCAATATATTAAATTGTTCTGTCATCAGAGAACTAAGATAA
>ERZ839767.5960-NODE-5960-length-10331-cov-4.468373_pt1 | contig 10331 bp, 9 predicted proteins | sample MGYA00519879_ERZ839767 | MGnify/ENA primary metagenome ERZ839767 (study PRJEB31850, sample SAMEA3708852) | human gut metagenome | biome: human gut; feature: human-associated habitat; material: faeces | place: China | collected 2014 ...
ATATGAACTGCGTGATCAACAACGGTCTGAGTGAGGCAAGTAAAGAGCAGTTGAAGCATAAAACCGGCGAGGAAATCGTGGATGCTGATATCGCAGCACAGCAGATGGAGACGAAGTAATGGTAAAGGCAGCAGTAAAATCTTTCATTGGAAAAGTCCAGGCGAAGCGGTTTCAGGTGCAGGTAGGAAAAAATGTTTACATTGGAAAGCATTGCGCCTTAAAAGGGAAAAGCAATATTGTCTTGGAAGATGGTGTGACAGTACGCCCCTATACCCAAATCTGGTCGGGGGGTACGGTAAGAATCGGCAATGGATCTGAAATCGGCGAGAGGTGCAGGATTTCTATTGCCAACTATCTGGAAATTTGGAAAAAAGTTCTCCTTTCGCCCAATGTGTACATAACCGATTGTGATCATGAGTATCGCAATATAGATGTTCCTGTGATTGATCAAGGAATTGTACAAAGAGGTCAGAAAGTATCCATTGGAGAAGGTTCTTACATTGGAATCAATACAGTGATAGTAGGCAATGTGAAGATAGGAAAGCATTGCGTGATTGGGGCTAATTCGATTGTTAATAAAGATATTCCGGATTTCTGCGTGGCCGTTGGATGTCCTGCAAAAATAATAAAAAGCTATAATGAAAATGGATGGTGCAGGTTTAAGGAATCCTGATATATAAAAGCTAGTAGGTATCTGCCTGTCTATTGGAAACAGGAGAATTAAATGAACAAAGAATATATTAAAGAATTTGGAGTTAGAATCTTTGCAATAGCAGGTTTTACCAGAGTTTTACGAAAATTAAAACTGAATCATGCAGTAAAATCCTATGAGAGATTTAAATATGATTCTATAATTCGTTGGTTGGATAAACGATATGGAGAAGAAGCAGATAAAGCAATCGCGGGATACACAAGCCACTGCAAAATTCAAGAGGATTCCCCAATATGGATTTTTTGGTGGCAAGGAAAAAAAACTATGCCGCCAGTTGTCAGAAGCTGCTATAAGAGTGTTCTAAAAAATGCTGAAAAGCACCCTGTGATATTGATTACAGAGAATAATATCACGGAATATGTGGATATTCCGCAGTATATCTATGAAAAAATAAGAGAAAAGAAAATGACGCTGACTCATTTTTCTGATATCTTGCGGGAAAACCTTTTATATAAGCACGGTGGCATTTGGATGGATGCTACTATCTATATGACAGCACCATTTTCAAAAGAAATGTACGAATATGAATATTATTCTATAAAAGGTGCATTTGAAGAATGGGAGTGGACGGGTTTCTTTCAGGCAGCAGGAAAAGGAAGCGTATTTGCAAAGGCGGTAAGTCATTTATTCAACTGTTATTGGAAAGAACATGATTGTTTGATTAGCTATCTGTTGATTGACTGTTTCCTGGCGGTAGCGCGGAAACACAGTCCTGCTATTGATCAGATGATTAAGGATTTACCACAAAAGGATGCTAGTATTTTTTTGTTGAATGATCAATATTTAGATAAAACATATGATGTAGATGAGATGGAAGCACTAAGTAACAAGACTAATCTACATAAACTATCATATAAATATAAACATGATTCTGCTGTTGGTGAAAAACTAACATTTTGGGGAGCACTATTGAATGAAAGTTAAATTATACAAAAAGACAAAAAAAGAGTTTTTTGTAGAAATTATATACATATTACTAATTTTTCAAATCGCATTGCAGAGTAGTTCAAACTACATTGTGTCAAAGGTGTTTAATTATGTGGATGATGTGATTGCACTATGTTGCCTTGTATATATTGCTCTGTGTTTTCTTTCTAAAAGAAGAGTAAGTGTAGATGATAGAAAGATTTTAATAATGTATATATTGTTTGCAATAGTTGGTATCGCTGGATCGGTAGTAACAAAGATACAATCTCCGCTAACATGTGTATCAGATTTATTTACATGCTCAAAATTTATACTAGGATATCTTGCAACTAGGCTGTATTTTAAAGGGTGTAACCCTAATCTATTAAAAAGATCAGTGTCAACAATTACAAAGTTGTTAGTGGTGATTTTTTTTGTGTTGGCTATTCATGATGAATTTATGACTCCCTTTTTTGGAATATTTGATAATCGCCTGTTTGGAAAATCGATAGAATTATTTTATCCACATCCGACCTACTTGGCGGCGGCGTGCATCGTTTTCTTACTTGTTTTGGCAACAACTAATGGTCCGGAAAACAATATTATTTACATGGTAATGGCTTCGACAATAGTTGTCTTTACATTTAGAGCAAAGGCTATTTCGTTCGTTGCAGTTTTTTGGGGCCTATACTTGATGGTTGATGTATGGAAAATTAAAAATAAAATTATTTATGTTACAGTATCAGCAATATTGGCTGGATACCTTGCTTATGACCAATTCATCATATATTTCATGAGTAAAACTTGGTCAGCAAGGGCGGTGCTTTTTACAGATGCGATTACAGTAGCAAAGAGATATTTCCCAATTGGAGCGGGCTTTGCATCGTTTGGAACAAATATGTCAGTAGTGTCATATTCGCCGCTTTATTATGCGTTTGGATACAATAATATTGAGGGTATGTCTAAATCAACGGCAGCATATTTGAATGATGGGTTTTGGCAAGCATGCATTGCTCAATTTGGAGCATTAGGAGTAGTTCTATTTGTTTTTTTGATATATCTTTTTATGAAAAAAACATGGAGCTATAAAATTCAGAATGTTGGAGCAACAAGATATTTTTCATTAATAGCATTAAATATCTATTTAGTAATTGCATCAATTGGTGAGCTGGCATATTTTGCACCGTATGCGTTATTGTATTTTGCTGTTTTGGGTATTGTGTTTGATGAAAATGATGAGATGATATCTAGAGTTGGGGAGGATATATAAAGATGATATATGTGATAACACACAAGGAATTTGACGATAAGAGCTTTTGCAAGGATGGATATCAAGTACTTCATGTTGGAACTAACACAAACATGAAAAACTATTACCTTCGGGATGATGTGTCTGATAACATTGCAGAGAAAAACCCTCATTTCTGCGAATTAACAGGAATGTATTGGATTTGGAAAAATGGGAAGGAAACGGCTGATGAAATAGTAGGGCTGGTTCATTATAGACGTGGCTTTACAAGTAAGCGGGAAAACCGTGCTTACAGTTTTGGCGGAAAGATTCCTCAGAATATAGAGGCTTCCCAAGCAAAAGAACTATTAAAAGATTGCGATATGATTGTTCCCATACCGGAAAAGGGATTCAAGACTGTGTATCAGACCTATGCTAAAATGCATCATGGCGAAGATTTGGAACTGACACGAGAAGCTATCTCGGAAGTATGCCCGGAATATCTGCCGGATTTTGATAAGGCAATGAATGAACATTTCTATTTTAATGGAAATATGTTTATTACACGAAAAAAAGAATTTGATGCTTACGCCAGTTGGCTGTTTTCGGTGTACGCCAGACTGGAAGAAAAAATAGATTTGAATAAGTATGAGGATACTTATCAAGCTAGAGTGTACGGGTTCATTTCGGAGCGGTTGCTGAATGTCTGGCTATTGCATAATCATGTGAATTATAAAGAACTGCCGATTTTTAATACAGAAATTAGAAGTCTGAACGGATTGACGAAGAACTTTGGAAGAATCAAGAAAATTTTCAATCATTGATATGTGAGAATGGAGGAGTCAAGGTGAAGTACGATTATCTGATAGTGGGATCTGGCTTGTATGGTGCTATATTTGCTCATGAAGCTAAGGCACATGGTAAAAAGGTGCTTGTTGTTGACAAGCGACCTAATATTGCGGGAAATATTTATACTGAGAATATTGAAGGGATCAATGTTCATAAGTATGGTGCTCATATCTTCCATACCAATAATAAAAAGGTTTGGAATTATATTACACAGTTTGCCGAGTTTAATCGCTTCACGAACTCCCCCGTGGCCAACTACAAGGGCGAACTGTACTCCTTGCCTTTCAACATGTACACGTTCAACAAGATGTGGGGCGTTGTAACGCCAGAGGAGGCGGCAGCCAAAATCGAGGAGCAACGCAAGGAAATTACCCACGAGCCGCAGAATCTTGAGGAACAGGCTATCTCTCTGGTAGGTCGTGATATCTATGAGAAGCTCATCAAAGGTTACACGGAAAAGCAGTGGGGGCGCGATTGCAAGGATCTGCCCGCTTTCATCATTAAGCGTCTGCCAGTGCGTCTGACCTTCGATAATAACTACTTCAACGCACTGTACCAGGGCATCCCCATCGGCGGATATACCAAATTGATTGCCAATCTGCTGGATGGCATCGAAGTCCGCCTGAATACAGACTATCTGAAACACAAATCCGAGCTGGACGCATTGGCAGACAAGGTGGTTTATACTGGCCCCATTGATGCCTACTTTGACTATAAGCTGGGCACACTGGAATACCGTTCTGTCCGGTTTGAGAATGAACTGCTGGACAAGCCAAGCTTCCAGGGTAACGCTGCCGTCAACTACACCGACCGCGAGACGCCGTGGACCCGTATCATCGAACACAAGTGGTTTGAGTTCGGCAAGGATGAAAATGGCAATGACCTGCCCAAGACTATCATCAGCCGTGAGTACAGTAGTGAATGGAAGCCCGGCGATGAGCCGTATTACCCGGTCAACGACGCAAAGAACAGCGCACTATACGCCGAATACAAAAAACTGGCTGATGCTGAACCGAAAGTCATCTTCGGCGGTCGTTTGGGAGAGTACAAGTATTACGACATGGATCAGGTGATTACCGCGGTACTGGAACGCTGCGAAAAAGAACTGTCTTAATGAGGAGAAAAGGATATGGCTTCTGGAGTAAAAGATTTATTAAAGAATTCTCCGGTATATACAGTACATAGATATTTAAAAACGTATAAAGATTACTCAAATAAATATGGAGTTGGTCTGAAAACGGCTTTTTCAGAAGCTAAGCCTGTTAAATATGATGTGCCATTGATACTGGAAAAAGCAAAGATCAACAACGTTGGAGTTGGAGATTTCTTCTATTCTATTGACCATTCGGTTGTTGTTAAAACAAAAGACATTATTGTTGATAACATGCCGGTTGATTATTCTTATGTTATTAACAAAAATTTAAATTTAGGAAACAGTGATATTGAAAATGCAATTAAGGCCTATGTAAAGAGAATTAATGATCCAAGAGTATCTTTGGAAAAACCGACCAATCTGAAATCGGCATTACAGGCTATACTTTTTTGGAACTCCCTTTTGTGGCAAACAGGACACACACTTGTAGGACTTGGTAGGTTAGATAAAGTCTTGGGAACATATGAAGTGCCAGATGATGCAGAAAGCCTTATTTGTGATTTTTTGAAGACATTACATAGTGAATATACTTTTAAGAGTGCTTCCTTAAAAGGTGATACAGGCCAGATTATCATTCTTGGTGGGTTAGATACTGAGAAAAATTATTTTTGTAATGACTATACAAAACTTTTCATTAAATGTTTGGAAAAGGTGCATCTTCCAGATCCCAAAATTTTGTTAAGGTGTAGTGCTGCAATGCCGACTGATTTGTTGGAATTGGCGATGGAATGTAATGCGACAGGGATTGGCAGCCCTCTCTTCTCTAATGACGATATTGTGATTCCTTATCTGATAGATTTTGGATACGATAAAAAAGATGCGTACAATTATGGAGTTTCCGCTTGCTGGGAACCGCTCTCTATTGGTAATTCTTTAGAGCAAAATAATCTGGCCAATATAGAATATGGAAAATATGTCCATGAGATGATCATGGATGAACATTTTGTACAGTGTGCTGATATAAAAGAAGTAGTTGCGCTGTATGTGGAAAAGCTAAAAGTAAACTGTCAGAATATTATTTCAGGACTTGATTCCATTCGATGGCAGAAGGATCCATTGCTGTCATATATGATGGGGCTGAGCAAGGATATATCTGAAGGTGGAGCAAAATACAATGACTATGGCATTCTGTCAATTGGAATGTCCGCAGCAGTGAATTCGCTTTTGAATATAAACAAATTTGTTTTTGAAGAAAAGAGATACTCACTTGAAAAAATCCAGAATATTATAAAAGAAAATTATAAAGAAGGAATAGAACTGTTTGCCAAAAACGAAAATGGATATGGAACAGATAGTTCAGAAGCGATTGAACTAACGAATTACTTGATAAAGCAAACAGAAAATAATTTTAAATCTTATAGAAATATGTTGGGAGGAAAAGTGAAATTCGGATTGAGTTCTCCCGGCTATTTGGATTTTGGAAAAAACTGTGGTGCGACTTTGGATGGAAGAAAAGCAGATGAACCGTTTCAGACACATATTTCGAGGGATAAGGGCGAACCACTTACAGAAATCATGAATTTTGAATCCAAACTACAGTTTTCTGGCGTAAGTTCCAATGCAAATGTACTGGATGTAATGGTCCCTGCCTCTTTAATAAAAGATAATATTTCTAAATTTGCAATTTACATGAAGGGTGGAATTAAGGAAGGAATCTTTCAGCTTCAAATGAATGTCCTTTCATATGCACAGCTTGTGGATGCAAAAGCACATCCAGAGAAATATCCGAATCTTATTGTTAGAGTTTGGGGCTTTAGTGCGTATTTCAATGACTTGCCGGAAGAATATAAAGATAACCTAATTAGAAGAGCAAAGGAAATGGAGAAGGTAGGTTAAATGGCACAGAAAAGTATAAAGAAAAATTATATTTGCAATCTAACCTATCAAATCCTTACTTTGATCACGCCGTTAATTACGACACCATATCTTTCCAGAGTCTTTGGCGCAGATGGAATTGGAACTTGTAGTTATATTGAATCGGTATCATCGTATTTTGTTTTGTTTGCCACGTTGGGTTTGACAACTTTTGGCCAGAGAGAAACTTCCTATGTACAAGATGATCGAAAAAAGAGATCAATCATCTTTTGGGAAACAAATATTATCGAACTTATTGCATCACTGCTTTGTATTGTTGCGTATGTGGCTTTTTCTTTCACACAGGCAAACAGAACTTTGTATTTGGTACTTGTCCTGAATCTGTTTTCCGTCATTGCAAATATCTCATGGTTTTTCCAGGGAATGGAAGAGTTCGGGAAGATAGTTCTGAGAAATATCATTTTTAAGGTTGTAAATATCATTTATATTTTTGCCTTTGTTAAAACAAAAGATGATATCATTATTTATCTGTTCGGAGTAGCTTTCTTTGGATTGATTAATAATCTCAGTTATTGGATCTCTGTGCCAAAGTATATCAATCGACCTATTTTAAATGAACTGCATCCGTCAAAACATATTAAGACGGTTATAGCCCTTTTTGTTCCAACGATTGCAATGCAGGTATACACTGTTCTAGACAAAACGATGATTGGCGTGATAACCCAAAATGCTTATGAAAATGGTTATTATGAGCAGGCGCTAAAGATTGCAAAATTGGTGCTGACTATTGTAACTTCGCTTGGAACTGTAATGATTCCGAGAATTGGATATCATTATAGTAAAGGAGATACGGAAACTGTAAAGGCATATATGTATCGCGCATATAAGTTTGTTTGGCTCTGTGGCATACCACTAACGTTTGGGCTGATTGCAGTCTCCAGTAATTTTGTTCCATGGTTTTTTGGAGATGGATATGATAAAGTTGTGCCATTGCTAGGAGTTCTGTCTTTCTTGATTTTAGCTATTGGTATCAATAATGTTACTGGTATGCAATACTTGATACCGACAAAAAGAGAAAACACATTTTCAGCGACTGTGATTATTGGTGCTGTAACAAATTTTGTGTTGAATTTTTTCCTGATTCAAGTTTTTCAATCGATGGGAGCTGCTGTTGCATCGGTTGTGGCAGAAACAACGATTGCCATTATTCAGATTTATATTGTGCGCAAAGAACTCTCGCCGTTTGAAATAGTGAAGTGTGGAACGCATTATTATATCGCAGGTGGAATAATGTTTGCCGTGCTTTTGCTTATTAGGGAGTCTTTCAGCGCGTCCATTATTCATACATTTGAGTTAGTGATTATTGGAGCTGTTATTTATGGTGCAGCACTGCTTGTGATGAAAGATGAATTTCTACTGTCAAATGTAAACAATATTTTGAAAAAGGTTATCAAGAGGACTTGACGTATGATAAGGGAAAAGCTAAACTCTAGCAGACAGACAGACAGACAGACAGACAGACAGACAGACAGACAGACAGACAGACAGGTTTATTATGATGTGATGAGAAATCTTCTTGTCTTACTGGTAGTGATTGGACATGCTACATATTATGATATTATAACGCCATTTGGTGGAATTCAGTATGGAATGTTAATGGAAGAAGCTGGAATACAAGACACGCTTTTTCACAGCTTAACAAGTGAACTGACCAATTTTATTTATACATTCCATATGCCCGTATTTATTGCACTATCGGGAAGTCTGTTTGCACTCGGGAAAAAACTAGAAGCGGGTACTTTTATTATAAAAAAAGCGAAGAGACTTTTAATTCCGTTCTTTGTGGTTTGGTTATGCTGGAATATGCCAATAAAATATCTAACAGGCTATTATAATGGTATAAGTATGGGAAGAGCATTTGCACAAATGATATTTCCATCTTGCGTTTATCTTTGGTATCTGGAATGTTTGTTTTGTGTGTTTGTATTAGCTTATTTCATTTGTAGACAGAATGAAAAGGTACAAATAGCTATTGTAACAGTGTGCTGGCTGGTTGGTTTACTTATATATAGAAAATATGACCAATATCACTTTTTGGGAGATCCTTTGTATTACATTCTTTGGTTCTATGTAGGGTATAGGATTGAGGATATAATAAAATGGTGCAAAACAAATAAGGTTTGGAATTGTATTTTTGCATCGGGGCTGGTACTATTTGTTGTTCTAATTTATTCTGGCGGCATAATATGGCATAACAAAATAATAGGCGCATTTTGTAGATATATAGTAAGTCCACTATTTATGTTGTTGGCTATCAACTACTTTGCAAGAGCAGTTAAAGGAGGATGGATGCAGCGGATTTGCAGTAGCTATAGTTTTGGAATATATCTATATGCAGAGCCATTAAATTATTGGCTGCTATACGAATTTAGTAGCCGAGCTGGTGTCGCTTTTTTCGGTACGGAAATAGGAGCGGCAACGATTTATTTATCAAGAGCGGTAGTGACGCCTATCATTGCAGTCTGCATAACTTGGATATTGAAAAAGCTGAAAATAAAATATTTGTATTAAGTTGCATCCACATTAAAAGAGTATATGTTGATTACTAACATTCAGAGATTTTCACTCCATGATGGACCGGGAATAAGAACAACCATTTTTTTGAAAGGCTGTTCGCTTAGATGCCCTTGGTGCTCTAATCCGGAAAATATTAAGCCATATCCTGAAAAATATTATAAAGATGGAATAGAAGGCATCTACGGAAAAAATTATACATGCGACGGAGTGTATAATGAAATTATTAAGGACCGCGCTTTCTACGATGAAAACGGAGGAGTGACTTTTTCGGGAGGAGAAGCATTACTATATGTAAATGAGCTTTTGCCTCTTTTGGAAAAATTAAAGAAAGAACGCATAACAACTGCTGTAGAAACATGTCTTTTTATTCCGACAGATAATTTGGAACGTGTTATTCCGTATATCGATTATTTCTATGTGGATATGAAAATACTTGATAAGAGTCGCTGTAGGAGTCTGCTAGAAGGGAATTTGGACTTGTATAAAACAAATTTGAAGTTGCTGGCTTCTCAAAGAGCGATAACAATTCGCATACCCGTTATAGGACATTATACGGATGACAACGAAAACAAGGTTGCAATTATTGACGAAATCAAGAAGATTGCGAAGAACGTTTTGAAAGTCGAACTAATAAAAGGGCATAATCTGAGTGAATCAAAATATAAATCGTTAGGAATATCGATTCCAAAATATAATGAGGTTAGTGATGCGTCCCTAAAACAGTATAAAGAAATGATTGAAGAAGCTGTAAAGGTGCCAGTCCAAATATGCAAAATATAAGATAAAAGGAAATAATTATTATGAACACAACATTACTTATCATGGCTGCTGGTATCGGTAGCCGCTTCGGAACGGGTATTAAGCAGCTGGAACCAGTGGATGCTTCTAATCATATCATCATGGATTATTCCATCCACGATGCCATTGAGGCAGGCTTCAACCATGTAGTATTTATCATCCGTGAGGATATCGAGAAAGAGTTCAAAGAGGTCATTGGTAATCGCATTGCATCTATTTGCTCCGCTCATAATGTAACTGTTGACTATGCTTTCCAAGATATCAATGATATCCCGGGAACTCTGCCGGAAGGT
>ERZ839767.5962-NODE-5962-length-10327-cov-3.122664_pt1 | contig 10327 bp, 9 predicted proteins | sample MGYA00519879_ERZ839767 | MGnify/ENA primary metagenome ERZ839767 (study PRJEB31850, sample SAMEA3708852) | human gut metagenome | biome: human gut; feature: human-associated habitat; material: faeces | place: China | collected 2014 ...
CAGATCGTCAAGGCGTTCCGCAACGAGATCGTCGCTCGGCAGTTCATTTTTCGTATGCGCGAGTTCGAGCAGATGGAGATGCAGTTTTTCGTGCGTCCCGGCGAGGAACTCGAGTGGTTCAAAAAGTGGAAGGCGACGCGCATGAGTTGGCACCGCGCGCTCGGTTTCGGCGACGAGCACTACCGTTTCCACGACCACGACAAGCTGGCCCACTATGCCAATGCCGCGACCGACGTCGAATACGAATTTCCGTTCGGATTCAAAGAGGTGGAGGGAATCCATTCGCGCACCGATTTCGACCTTGGCAACCATCAGAAGTTCTCCGGCAAGAAGATTCAGTATTTCGATACCGAGACCGGCGAAAGTTATGTGCCCTACGTGGTCGAAACGTCGATCGGCGTCGACCGGATGGTGTTGCAGGTGCTGTCCGCTTCGTACGAGGAGCAGCAGCTCGAAGGCGGCGAGAGCCGTATCGTGATGCATATTCCGGCGGCGCTGGCTCCGGTCAAGGCCGCCGTGCTGCCGCTGGTCAAAAAGGACGGTTTGCCCGAAGTGGCCCGCGATATACAACATGCGCTCAAATGCGATTTCAACGTACAGTACGACGAGAAAGACAGTATCGGCAAGCGTTACCGTCGTCAGGATGCGATCGGAACCCCGTTCTGCATTACGGTCGACCACCGGACGCTCGAAGACAAGACGGTGACCGTGCGGCACCGCGATTCGATGGAACAGCAACGCGTCGCGATTGCCGATCTGTCCGGCATGATCGCCGAGGAGACCGGTTTCCGGAAACTTTTCGCCAAGCTGTGTTAATCGGGTAAATACCCGCAGGAACGAGAGGCTGCCCCGCGAGAGGCAGCCTTCGCTGTTTGCGGGTTTCGAAAAGATACGTATCTTGCATCGGAAAAGGATGCGCAAAAAAACGGTTTATGAAAGGAACTGCACTTTTCCCGGGGTCGTTCGATCCCTTTACGTTGGGACATAAATTCGTCGTAGATCAGGGGCTCGAACTTTTCGACCGCATCGTGATCGCCATCGGCGTCAACAGCGAGAAGGCGGGGTTGCTGACCCCCGACAACAGGGCGCGACTGATCCGCGACCTGTACCGCGGCGAACCGCGGATCGAGGTGCGGATCTACACCGAGCTGACCGGGCAGTTGTGCCGACAGTTGGGTGTCAAGACGATTCTCCGAGGGTTGCGCAATACGGTCGATTTCGAGTACGAGCGGAACATCATGCAGGTCAACCGGGCGCTGTTTCCGGAGATCAACACCGTGCTGCTGTTCACCCCGGCCGATTACGTGGCCATCTCGTCGAGCGTGATTCGCGAGCTGCTCGCTTTCGGCGGCGACCCGACCCCGCTGATGCCGGAAAACATCGATATTAAGAATTATATGTAATTGTTTGAACCGATAAAATACTGGAAAATATGGAATTTACTGCGGAACTCATCGCCGGTTTCCTCGGCGGGGAAATCGTTGGCGATCCGAAAGCCGTCGTCACCTCGCTGGCCAAGATCGAGGAGGGCAAACCCGGAACTCTCGCTTTTTTGTCGAACCCGAAGTACGAACACTATATCTACGATACCCAGGCGAGCATCGTGATTGTCAACAGATCGTTCGAGCCGACGGCTCCGGTAGCGGCGACGATGGTGAAGGTAGAGGATGCCTATTCGTGCTTTGCGAAGTTGCTCGAACTTTATGTCGCCAACAAACCTCAGAAGACGGGCGTCAGTCCGCTGGCGTCGGTCGATCCGTCCGCCGCGGTCGGAGAGGGGGCTTACATCGGCGCCTATGCGGTGATCGAACAGGGCGTAAAGACCGGTAAGAATTGCAAAATATATCCGCAGGTATATCTCGGCGACGGGGTGCGGCTCGGCGACAACGTGACGCTGTATCCGGGCGTCAGGATTTACGAAGCCTGCGTTATCGGCAACAATGTGACGATCCACGCCGGATCGGTGATCGGCGCCGACGGTTTCGGTTTCGCCCCGGACGAAAAGGGCGAATTCCACAAAATTCCGCAAATCGGCAACGTGCGGATCGAGGACGATGTCGAGATCGGAGCCAATACTTGTATCGATCGCGCTACGATGGGTTCGACCGTGATTCATAAGGGCGTCAAACTCGACAACCTGATCCAGATCGGCCACAATGTGACGGTCGGGGCCAATACGGTGGCCGCGTCGCAGGTCGGCGTAGCGGGTTCGTCGAAAGTGGGCGCCGGGTGTATGCTGGGCGGACAGGTCGGCATCGCCGGACATCTGACCGTCGGCGACGGCGTGAAATTGGCTTCCAAGTCGGGGATTTCGAACAGCATTCCCGACGGGGAGACTTACATGGGGAACCCGGCGATGCCCGGTATCAAATACCACCGTTCGCACGCCGTGTTCCGCAACCTGCCCGATCTGAGTTATAAGGTGAGACAGCTCGAAAAAGAACTTGAAAAACTGAAAGCGCAGCTTTCGGCAGAATAATTGCGGAGGATCGTTCGGTGGACGGCAGGGTGATTATGGGCATCGACCCCGGAACCAACACGACCGGTTACGGCGTGATCCGTACCGAGGGCAATGCGCTCTCGTGCATCGTGCTGGGCGATATCGACCTGCACCGGATCGGCGATCCGTACCAAAAGCTGAAGTATATTTTCGAGCGGGTCGGGGCGCTGATCGACCAGTACCGTCCGGACGAAGTGGCGCTCGAATCGCCGTTTTTCGGCGAAAACGTACAGAGTATGCTGAAGCTGGGACGGGCGCAGGGAGTGGCGATGGCCGCCGCGCTGAGCCGTGGCGTGACGGTGTCGGAATACGCCCCGCGCCGGATCAAGCAGGCGATTACCGGTCAGGGCGCCGCGTCGAAGGAACAGGTCGCGATAATTCTCAAAAAACTGCTGCGATTGGAGGAGCTGCCGCGGCGTCTCGACGCGACCGACGGACTCGCCGTCGCCGTTTGCCACTTTTTCCAGTCCGCTCCGGTGCCGACGCTCGAAAGTCGCTGTCGGAAAAAGGCGCTCGGCGGCGGTCCCGCTTCCGTAAGTTGGGAGCGTTTTATTTCCGATCATCCGGAATTCGGTGCATTCCTCAAAAAAGAACTGAAACAGCTTGATATCCGAAGAGAGGCATTCCGTTCCACCTGTCACATGAAGCAAAACTATCTTGAGGACATAAAAAAGGGCTCCATAATTATGAGGTAGACAGCTACGAGATCATTCTGAGCGCATTTAAAGAGTTCACAACGCCTGAAAACGCACAACGTATCTATCGGGAAGGGGTAAAAACCTTATTTCCCAAGCTGAAAGAGTAAAGTTTTATTGCAGTTTTACGAAGAGGCATGTCATTAAATTTTCTTCATAAAACTTGGCATATTGCAACTTAATTTGTAAATTTGCCGCACATTTATCAATTACTATTGCTTTCGCCTTTTCCGGATTTTGGGAGGGGCGAAAGCGTAGCGTACTTTTCATAAAGCGAAATCTATATTTCACATAGAATTTACAATAATTCGATTCTAATATTAATAATCTTAATTACTATTTATCTAAGTAAAATGAGTTGAGATATATACATATCTGTACAGCTCTTTTGTTTTTATTACGATATAAAATAATCAACATTAATTATGGAACATGATATTAAAATTGCAGTAGCAGGAACTGGCTATGTTGGACTTAGTATAGCAACTCTACTAAGCCAACATCATCCAGTAACCGCTGTAGATGTTATAGCAGAAAAAGTTGAACTTATAAACAATCGAAAATCTCCAATACAAGACGAATATATTGAAAAGTATTTAGCGGAAAAAAACTTGAATTTGCATGCTACACTTGATGGGACCTCTGCCTATAAAAATGCAAACTTTGTAATTATAGCTGCTCCAACCAATTATGATCCAGAAAAAAACTACTTTGATACATCACATGTAGAAGAAGTTATAGAACTTGTATTGGAAGTAAATCCTGATGCTATAATGGTAATTAAGTCTACCATCCCTGTTGGTTATACGCGGAATCTTTATGTAAAATATGCAAAAAAAGGCGTAAAAAAATTCAACTTACTTTTTTCTCCTGAATTTCTTCGCGAAAGTAAAGCTTTATACGATAACCTTTACCCAAGTCGCATCATCGTGGGATATCCCAAAATTATAGAACGCCCAGAATTTAAAGAAGAAAATGAGGCTATAAAAGCTGTGACAAATGTTGAAATGTTAAAAGAAGCAGCCAAAACTTTTGCAGCCTTATTACAAGAAGGCGCTATTAAAAAGGATATTGCTACACTTTTCATGGGTATGAAAGAAGCAGAAGCTGTAAAACTATTTGCTAATACTTATCTCGCACTTCGTGTTAGTTATTTTAATGAACTAGACACCTATGCTGAAATAAAAGGTCTTGATACGCAATCCATAATCAATGGTGTAGGACTTGATCCACGAATCGGTTCTCACTACAATAATCCTTCATTTGGATATGGAGGATATTGTTTACCTAAAGACACCAAGCAACTTTTAGCAAATTATCAAGATGTACCAGAAAACTTGATTGAAGCTATTGTAGAGAGTAATCGTACTCGCAAAGATTATATAGCAGATGCCATTCTCCGTAAAGCAGGTTGGTATGATTATTCAACTCATAATCAATTCAGCACAGAAACTAATGCTTGCGTAATCGGAGTATACCGACTAACAATGAAAAGTAATTCGGATAACTTTCGTCAAAGTGCTATCCAAGGAATTATGAAACGCATTAAAGCTAAAGGTGCAAAAGTAATTATTTATGAACCGACTCTTGAAAATGGTAGCACTTTCTTTGGTAGTGAAATTGTAAATGACCTTATTAAATTCAAACAGCAAAGCCATGCTATCATTGCTAACCGTTATGATAGTTGCTTAGATAATGTACAACAAAAAGTTTATACACGTGATATTTTCAGAAGAGACTAATTATAATTTATTCTCGCAAAGACAAAATATAAGCAATAAGAAATGATGAAGATTTGTGAAGATGAACTGTGCACAGGTTGTTGTGCATGTTTAAATATTTGTCCGAAAGCTGCAATATCTATGGTACTGGCTGCCAATAGGTCTTGAGTACCGTTGATTGTTACATTCTTCACTTTCTTCTCATCTGCCGTAATGGTTGCATCATCGTGGGTTGCATCGTCAACATGATAACCGTAGAATGTATAGGTGCCGTTGGTCGGGTAGTATTTGTATTGAATCACGCCGTTGTCGGTATCTTCTACATAATTGTTATAGATTCTGATTGCACCGTTATTGCCTTCGGTTGCTTTGGGGGCTCTGAACTGGAGAGTTGCGTTATCGAGAATCGGAGTTTTTGCTCCTTCAGCGCCTTCTTCTGCTTCTAAGCCGGTGGCTCTGTCTACCATGTGGATATACAGTCGTTGGCTGTTCCACTTGTTGTTCTCGCCTTCTACATCGCCCACAGAGCCGGTTCCTCTGCTGAGAGCCGTAACCGTGGGTACGTCCACGCCTAATGTAATCACTGCCTTGTCATTGTTGTCGTCCGGATTACCGATACCCGGATCATTGTCCTTTGAACAGCTACTCATTACTGCGAGCGCCATTGCTGCATAGAAAAATTGCTTTTTCATACTTCATTGAATTTTTAATTAATAAAAGAAAATATATAAATCTCTGTCTGTTTCAATTTTATTCTTCTCCTATCTCTATATCTCCACCGTTTACCCACGAGGCAGCCTGTACATTCAGCTTTATATCCTGCGGACCGTATATATAGGCGCTGATGTTATATTCGCGTCCGCCCATAAACCCACTGGAGAGATAAGCGCCGTTTTCGTCTTTGTTGTACACGGCATCCTTTAAGTCGTAGCTGAAAGTCGTGATATAGGGTTCACTCCCGGTTGCGTCGGGATAATATACCGTATTTATAAGGAGCGTGGCATTGTTACCCGGCGGCAGCAGGAAAACCCCGCCGTCTGTTGCCGGACGCTGGTTTACTTCCTTGTCCGCATCTTCTTCCCTTACTTGCATCGGATAGAGTGATTTTCCTTCTTCATCGGTCCATGCTATTTCTTTTCCCTCTGCATCACGCGCCGGTAATTTCCCCCGTTCTCCGTCTGTGGGGAAATGGACGCCTACGTTTGCAGGGTCGGACGAGGCTACTGTGAAAACGCCTTTGTTGACGCATTCTATCCAGACACCCGTGATGTAAACGATGTCTTTCGTGCTTTTGCTGGCAGGATAGAATTTTAACTTGACGTATGAAAGCTGATGCTTCATGCGGATTATGGGCCAGATGTTGCGGCGTGCCGTGTACGTGCCGTAATAGCAGCTGCGCATGAGCTGGCGTTCATCGGCGCCGAGCTGTTTCAGGCGGGCAGCCTGTTCGCTGTAGTCGGCAGCTATCTTTCGTCCGTTTTCCACGTCTTCTATCAGCGCTTTGAGGTCGGCGGCAGCGGCGCACATCAGGTCTTGCGAGCCGTCTACGGTGACATCGAAACAGATACGGTCTGCTTCGCGCTTCACTTCGCCCACTTGCGCATTGTCGTAGTAATAAGCAAAGAAGTTGAAGGCATCGAATTCTTCCTGCAAATTATAATAGGGGATGTAACCGGAACTTTTCCAGTTAATGAACGAGCCGTTTCCTGCATAAGCCGCCCGTTTGCCGTGCAGTTTGCATTGCTCGGCGGTGAGTCCCAGTGCCGTGCATTCTTCGGCGGAGATTTCGTCCAGACTGCCGTCGATGAGGCAATAGCGCCGGTCGGCATCTTCGGCCCGGCGATGGGCATAGGTCATTCCGTTGGGATTATCGCGCCGGAATGCGTATACGAAGAAAGTGCCGTCGGCTATGCGTTTGCTGAAGTTTGTTTCGTCTGTGGGATCCAGCACTCCCGCACCGCGTGTCAATACATTATATATAGGGTCGCTGAATGCTACCATGACAGGCAGTTGCGTCTGGTCGCCCTGGTTGTCCTGATGATTGGGGTCATAGAGCGACTCGTCGCCGGTGTACAGATTACCGCAACCGGTAACAAGCAGCAGTATGCACCATAACGGCAGAATAAGTTCGTGCCGGTGTCTCCGCTTTTGCATGCTATTGCTATATGTCAGGCGTTTCATCTTTATATCTCTATTATTATGTCATCGTCCGGATTGGTGGGATCGTGCGGTTGCCATCCCATGCCGGTATCGTTGGGTACTATCTGGTCGGCCTTTATTACTAAAGGCGTTGTGATTTCGATGTTTACATCTTCTTTGCTGTAACGCAGGTATATTTTGCCGTCGCGCACTTCAATGAGTTGTGCTGCGGTCAGTTCGTCATAGGGATTGATGGCGCCGTAGATATAGCGGCTGTTTTTCACGGGATTGCCTTCCTCATCCACTACCGGTGCACCGGAAGAATCCAGTTGGGGAGTAGATACCTGCAAGGCAACTTGCAGGATGCCCGGTCCGTTGAGATGTCCTTTTGCCGCGCTGGGGATGACGCCGAGGGTGTGGAAATGGACCACGCATCGGTAAGTACCCTCTCCGGTTTGCGTAAACTCGTCCGGTTGTACCTGATGTGCCATCCGGTAGAGGCGGGTGGTGTCCAGACAGGCGTCGGCGATGTTGAAGCGTCCGCAAGCACCGGACAATTCGATGATGGGCGCCGCGAGGTCTTCTCTTTTTATGTTTCCTTCGGTGCGGATATTGAAGACGATATTGATACGCTGGCTGATGCGTTGCATATCAAAATCCAGGATGGTCGGTTGTCCGGTTTGGATGTTTATGTTCTTTTGCACCGCATAGAATATGGGCGACTTTATTTCCTGCAGGTATTCATCGTCAGGATTGAAATCGGGCAGGTCATTGCCCTCTACGATGTCGGGCTTTTCATTGCCCATACTGCTGATTTGCAGATAAAGGTCTTTCACGCTTACCTTATTGTCGTGGATGTAATTGTCCAGATTTTCTATGCTGATGATGGGAGTAGGGGACTGCTCCGTATCGCCTGTCTGTGCCGGAACATCCGCATACTGCTCGTTGATGATAAAAATGTTGTACTCACCTCCGCGCAAGTAAAAAGAAGAAGCGGTTTCTTCCGGACTCTCTATTGAGTTATCTTCCGAATTTTCTTTTGTATTTGAAGCTGTCCGGGTGTCGAAAGACGTTTCCTGTTGCGTTATATTATTGTTTGTGGCAGGGTCTATGGATGTGTTGATGATGCCGCGGGTGCGCCAGGTGTTTATGATACGGCTTGCTACGATGTGCATTTCTGCCGGAATTTCATCTTTGCTGATGTCGCCCCAGTTGAGCCGTACACGCATGTCGGTGATGTGCGGATGTTCCGCTTCCGGACAGAGGTCTACCGAGGTGCAGGCACAGATGCAGCACAGCAGGCTGAGGGCAAGGTATGTCAGTGTCTTGTTCTTCATCCTTTATCCTCCTTTTCATCTTCTTCTTCACCGGAAGCATCTCCCTTTTCTTTGTTGGCGGCTTCCGCTTCCGGCTTTCCGTCTTTTTTCCGGTTTTTCCCGGAGTCTTTATCTTTCCTCTCTTTCTTTTCCTTGGTATGCAGTTTGGCTTTCTTGGCATTGGCAGCACGTTTGCCACGTTTGGCAGAATCTTGTGTTTCGGCTTTCTGCTTCAATTGGTCTTCACGTACTTTCAGTGCCTTGCGTATGGCTTTTTCCTGCTCGGAAGTGAGTGTATCGCTAAGTTGTATGCCCAGAGAATCGGCTACCTGTTTGCGCAGTTTGTCGGCAGCTTCTTTCAAAGCGAGTTCCTTGCGCTCTTGCTGCATCAGCTTCCATTGTTTCAGCTCTTCTTTGGTAAGCAGGCTGTCCGGACGGCTGAAGCCTTGTTTCCGTACCGCATTGTTGATGGAGTCGATGCGTTCGCGCATCTTATTTATCTTCTCATTAAGTGCCTGGCGGGTGAAGTCGCGTATCTGTACACGGCGGTACACCGATTCCTTATACTTGCTGCCTGCCGACATGAACCGGTAAACGAAAGCCACGCGTAAATCCGTTATCAGAGGGAACGGCACGATGTGCCCGCTTTTGCATTTCTCCGCTATGCGCGGGTAACAGTCGCTTTCCGCATCGTGCGTATAAACATCGTATGAGGTGTAAAGCAGTCCGGCGGAACCTCCCAGCTCCAGGTCTATGTAATTGTTGCGGTAGCCGTAAAGCGGAGCGGTATATCCCACGCTGATGCCGGCTCCGTAGGCGTTACCCTGCTTGCCTTCCTTACCGATTTTAAAGTTGTAGCTGGCGGCGTTGACATATACGCCCCAGTAATAAGCGCGTTCCTGGCGCGGATTCTTGCGCTGGGTGGTGAATACGGTTTCCTTGAGACGTGTCATCAGATTGGCATCTTTGGTGACGCCGCCTCTTTTACGGGTGCGAAAATACTGACGCCACTCTACCCGTGCATCGAATACATTGAAAATAAGGGATGGGGTGTACTTTTGCGAGGTGTTCCAGTTCCACTTTATATTGGCACCGATTGTACGTTTGTTCCGGATGGTATTGCCCAAGTCAAATTCTACGCCAATATTAGGAACGGTCAATAACCAGTCAACAGCATTTGTCTTGATACCCCAACGGTCTTTGAAAGATATTAATTCGGCTTTCGCATCGTCTTTCTTGCCGCGTTGCACCTGGGCATATGTGTTATTCAAAGTTATTGATATAAGAAAACACACTACAAGTTTTCTGGATAAAAAAAAGTAGTGCTTTTTTTTATACTCTTGTGATAAAATCACTTTCTTTTTAATATTATTTGTTTGTTTGCGACGTCAAAGATATATATTGTTTGTATAAAAACAAAACTTGTCATTAACTTTCTTTTATTTATCAGACCTTTTTTAATGTAATATATCTAAATAGCGTTTTGATTGGATAATTTTTCAATGCTTCTCTGTAATTCGGGTAGGTGTGGTATAAAAAAGAAGGTGTAAGTTTTTCCCAACGGGACTTACACCTTCTTATCTGAAAAAATAATTGTTATTTTCCTTTATGCCTGTTCGCGCGTTTCTTGCGGATTTCGGCTTTCATTTTCGCCGCACCGGAACCATGCAGGCCGGTGATATAGGTCTTTTTCTTGGCTTTGGTCTTGATTTTGTTTTCTTCTTTAGGCTTCTCTTTCTTGCCTTTGAAAACAATACCGCCCATCATTGCTTCTTCTATACTCACGTTGTTGATGTATTAAGTAATTAATAGTAATCCTCTTGTTGCAAAGTATGCCGTACAATTTACTTGGCGGGCAGTATCTCAATCCAATAATCATCGGGGTCGTTGATGAAATAGAGTCCCATGGCGGTATTTTCGAAACATACCCAGCCGTTTTCCTTGTGATATTGGCGG
>ERZ839767.5964-NODE-5964-length-10321-cov-2.600331_pt1 | contig 10321 bp, 12 predicted proteins | sample MGYA00519879_ERZ839767 | MGnify/ENA primary metagenome ERZ839767 (study PRJEB31850, sample SAMEA3708852) | human gut metagenome | biome: human gut; feature: human-associated habitat; material: faeces | place: China | collected 2014 ...
GATGCCCCCGGCGCTGCTCTGCACCTCGTCCGAAAGGCCGAGCGCCAGCGCCAGCACCGGAAGCCTTTCATAGAGCCTGCCGCGCAGGATCTGGTACCGCTTCTCCCCGTCCGTCACACGCCCGCCTCCTTTCCGCATTTCCTACAGTATAGCATGAATGGTTTCCGTACAAAAGAAAAAACTTCCGAATTTGCGCGAAAAACGGACGATGCAGCGCGCACCGTCCGTTTTGGATCAAATTTACGACAAAATGCCCGTCGACTGGAGAAACAGAACGAACATCATGACGGAGTTGCTGATGTAGTCCATGCGGTCCAGCAGTTGGCCGACCGAGCCGTTGGGAAGCGGCAGTTCAAAATAGAACACGCCATAGCCCAGCGCAATGACGGCGCTCGCCGCGAGATAGATGACGCAGAGCACGAGAACGGTCTTTTGCGCTCGGTGTGGAAAATTTCCACGCAGTTGGCCGCGATGGACTCAAGAATCGAGATGCACGACGTGAGCGTCGCGAAAATCGCCGTGATGAAAAAGCGTGCGTCGACAAACGTTCCGGCCTTGCCCAGATTCACGTCTTTTTTGACATAAGAGCCATAGGTAATCTTAATGCCCATGGAGACGCTCAAAGCGTTGACAACGGCTCGGAATTCGCGGACGCGGACGGAATCGCACGCAGTGCGATCAACGCCGAAGAAAAACGCACGGCGGTGTATTATTGTCATGCATAGCTCTTGCGAACGCGGGACAAATGAAAGCATAAACCGCATGATTCGGCGGCAGTTCCCGAAAGGCACAGACTTTGAAGCTGTCACAGACGCGGACGTTGCCAGCGTGGAAGATTGGATAAACAACTACCCACGCGAAATCCTCGGTTTCCAGTCATCCGCGCAGATGTTCAGCGCCGCGTTCGCCGCCGCTGCATAGCCCCTGAAATGCATCTTGACAACGCCTTTTTGCCGAGGTAAAAGGGTATCATAAAAATAGTTCTATTTTCATCGCATTAAATACTTGACATTTGCGGCCGCCGCTTCTTTACGGGCGGAGCATCGTGTGGTATAGTGGAGGAAGCGCTCAGCGGTTCGTCAGATGGCGGATGATCTGCCGGATGACCGCCACGACGCAGATGCCGGCAGCAATGCCGACCGCCCACTGCCCCGCGAGCAGCGCGTTCTGCCGCATCGTGTCAAACTGGTTCTGCACAAGGCCCAGCATCGCATAATACACGAAGCCGCCCGGAATGAGCGGGATGAGTCCCGGGAGCAGAAACACCGTCGCAGGCGTTTTCGCGATCTTCGCGGCAACCTCGCTGTAGGCCGCCGTAAAGCTTGCCACCACGACGAGCAGATAGAACACACTCTCAATATGATCTTTCAGCAAAAGGTAAAGTCCCCAGCTGAGCATGCCGTTGATAGAGGCCGGAACGATCTTGTTGCGCGGCACGTTCATCAGAAGGCAGTAGCCGACGGTGGAAAACAGCGCCGTGAGTAAATTCATAGCCATCTCTTACACCCCAAACAGATAAATTGCGCTGCCAAAGCCGATGGCCAGCATTAGGGCCAGCAGCAGAGATTCCACGATGCGCAGAAGGCCCGAGATCGTGTGCCCGACCAGCATATCGCGCACCGCGTTCGTCAGCGCGGCGCCCGGAATGACGAGCATGATCACGCCGATGGAAATTTCGTTGACGTGGAACACTGGGGCCACACGTCCCAGCGCCCAGATCACGCTCCCGGCGAGAAATCCCACCAGCACCTGAAAAAACGCCGCATTGCGGAACACCGGCTGCACCTTCTGCTGCAAAAAGCAGATCATCGCGCCGACCAGCGCGGCAAGCAGGCTGTCGTACCAGGCGCCTCCAAAAAAGAGCGTAAAGCTCAGCGCCGTCACGACGCTTCCGAGATACAATGTCGCGGCTTTCGGCTTTTCCTGGTCGATTTTCTTGAGCTCCGCGCGAAACTCCGCTGCGCTCACGGGCTCGGCGCAGATTTTCCTGCTGAGTGCGTTGAGCTGCTCGAGCTTTACAAAGTCAAACGACGAGGACTTCCGGATGCGGCGCGTCTGCGTCAGCTCCACGCCGTCTTCAAACAGGATCGTCAGTACAATATCGGACGTGATCGCGAAGATGTCGACCTTCTTCGCGCCATAGGCTCTTCCAAGCCGCGTCATGGTGTCCTCCACGCGGTTGATCTCCGCGCCGCAAAGAAGCAGCATCTGCCCCATGTCCAATAAACCGTGCAAAATCTGATCGTGCGCTTCCATGCCGCACCTCCTTGCAGATAGTATTTCCAAAGCAGACATTTTAACAGAACCCCGACAAAAGTCAAGCCACAATTGCGCCGTGCGCGCGGGAGGTTTTTTATGAATTATGCCAGTATCAAGTCCTGCGACATCGCAAACGGACCCGGTGTGCGCGTAAGCCTGTTCGTTTCGGGCTGCACGCACCACTGCAAAGACTGCTTTAACGCCGAGGCTTGGGATTTTAATTACGGTGAGCCGTTTACAGACGAGGTCATGGACAAGCTTCTTCGGCTGCTCGCGCCGGATTATGTCCGGGGCATTACCTATCTCGGCGGAGAGCCGTTTGACCCGAGAAATCAGGAAGGGCTTTTGCTTCTGTCCCGCAAGATCCGCGAGCGCCTTCCTAAAAAGTCCATCTGGGCGTTCACAGGCTATGTCTACGGCGGAAACCTTCCCATCGTGCCAGATGTGACGGACGAGCTTTTATCGGCTCTCGACGTTCTGGTGGACGGACCGTTCATCGCCGCGCAGAAAAATTTGAGTCTCCGCTTCCGGGGCTCGAGCAACCAGCGGCTCATCGATATGAAAAAAACGCGCGCGGCCGGAGAGGTCATTCTCTGGGACGAGGCGCAGTGATATTAGGAGAAACGCCATGCCGAAAATCAAAATCCACTATTTTTCAGACGATCTTCCAAGACTCCAGACAACGAAAATCGGCGACTGGATCGACCTTTACTGCGCGCAGGATATGACGCTGAAAGCGGGCGAATTTGCGCTCGTGCCGCTCGGCGTTTCGATGCAGCTGCCGGAAGGGTACGAGGCCAGAACCGCGCCCCGATCGTCGACCTTCAAGCGTTGGGGCCTGCTTCAGGCCAACTCCGTCGGCATCATCGACAACAGCTACTGCGGAACGAACGACGAGTGGAAGCTCCCGGTCTACGCTACGCGCGACACGCAGCTCGAAAAGGGCGACCGCATCTGCCAGTTCCGGATCTTCGAGATTCAGCCCCCCATTGAGTTTGAGGAGTGCGAAACGCTTTCCGATGTGGACCGCGGCGGCTTCGGCTCGACCGGACGAAAATAAGATATCCCGGCGCAGGCAAAGCCTGTGCCGGGATATTCTCATGCCGCATCCCGCAGCTTCACGGTCATGATAATCGGGTTATGATCGGAATACGCAAAGCCGGTGTCGAGCACTTCGCTTCCTGTCACCTCGACATTTGGCGAAACAAGAAAGCCGTCGACCGTCAGAACGAGCTGTCCCTCGTGATACGCCCCATCGGCGTTTCGGACAGAGGGCACGGGCGCGTTTTTCCCTTCCGGCGCAATGAGCCGGATATCGGTTTCGTCGATCAGATCAAAGCGTACGGGCTGCGCCCAATTATAATCCGCCGTCGATACGCCGAAATAGGCCTCGCTGCCGCCGGAAAGCAAATCCTTGTTGAAGTCTCCGCCGCCAATGACGTAGTTTCCGGCTTCGAATTCTGCCTGCATGTCGGAAAGCAGCAGCTCCAGCTGCTCGTCGGCAATTTTTCCGTCCGAGGTGTAGGCGGATAAATGCAGGTTATACAGGCACAGCTCTTTTCCGTTCGCGACCGGGATTTTCGATACGCTGTAGCACCGGTCCAGATCCAAAATTTTCGTCACTCCCGTCTCGACCGGTAAGCTCCGGCGCACCGCGCTGCGAATGCCAAGCTTTGACGTTGTGAGCAGACCGGATTTCGACGCGCCGTGCGGCTGCGTGATGGGGTAAAAGAGGTAGGCCGAGTGATAGTTCACTGCAAAAACGCTGTCCGTCCACGCATCCAAATCCTCAAACGTGCGAAGCGCCAGGGCCTCGTCGACGTGATAGCTCCGGTCGGAGTCAAAGTCGACCTCCTGCAGGATGCTGATGTCCGGGTTTTCATCCGCAATCGTCCGGCCAATCGCCTCGATGTTTGCGATCAGGCGCTCCTTGGACCACGCGCGCGACTCGGCGCCGCCGTCCATGAAGAAGCCGAAATCATCTTCATATGCGCCGAAGCCGATGTTCCAGCAGAGCACCTTATATTCCGTATCCGCCTCGGCCGTCTGCACGCCGCCGCTTCCCTGTGTCACGCTGAGCGCCTGATTGTCCTCGATGCGCGAATACGTCCCGAACACATAGCCCACATACAAAAGCACGACGGCCAGCACCGCCAGCAGCGCGATTGCCGCAATTTTCAAGACCTTTTTCAAGCAAGTTCCCTCCTGATGGTTCTTCTGAAGCGTATCATACCCCAGTTCCCACAAAAATGCAATCCGCGGGAGAAGAACAAATTTTTGATTTTAAGAATTATTCTTAAAATAGTTCTGGCTTTTTTCCGCGCCTTGTGGTATGCTAAGGGCAGAAGAAACCGGCCTTCTGCGGGAGGCAGCTTATTTATAAGGAGGATTTTCTATGTACTGCGTCAAAAAAATGACCGATGATCTGTACTGGGTCGGCGCGAGCGACCGGAGGCTCGCTCTATTTGAAAACGTCTACCCCATCTCGCGCGGCGTGAGCTATAACTCGTATCTGCTGCTCGATGAAAAGACAGTGCTGCTGGATACCGCCGACAGCTCGGTGAGCGGTATTTTCTTTGAAAACGTCGAGCACGTGCTCGCCGGCCGCCCGCTCGACTATCTGATCGTCAACCACATGGAGCCCGACCACTGCGCGCTGATGCAGGATCTCGTTCTGCGTTACCCCGATGTGAAGATCGTCTGCAATAAGAAAACGCTCGCGATGATCGAAAACTTCTTCACGTTCGACATCCAGTCCCGCGCCGTGATCGTCGGCGAGATGGACACGCTGTGTACCGGCCGGCACACGTTCGCGTTCGTCATGGCGCCCATGGTCCACTGGCCGGAGGCGATGGTGTCCTACGATGTGACGACGAAGACGCTCTACTCCGCCGACGCATTCGGCACCTTCGGCGCGCTGAACGGCAACCTGTACGCGGACGAAGTAAACTTCCAGACCGAATGGCTCGACGACGCAAGACGCTACTACACCAACATCGTCGGCAAATACGGCACGCAGGTACAGGCACTTCTGAAAAAGGCCGCGACGATTGAAATCGAAACTATCTGCCCGCTGCACGGCCCGGTCTGGCGCAAGGACATCGGCTGGTTCATCGACAAATACGTCCATTGGGCAACCTACAAGCCCGAGGAGCAGGCCGTCGTCATCGCCTACGCCTCTGTCTACGGAAACACCGAAAACGCCGCGAACATTCTGGCCTCGAAATTGGCCGATCTCGGCGTGCGGGATGTAAAAATGTACGACGTGTCCGCGACGCACCCGAGCTTCATCGTCTCCGAGTGCTTCCGCGCCAGCCACCTGGTCTTCTTCTCCACAACCTATAATGCCGGCATGTTCGTGAACATGGAAAATCTGGTCCATGACATTGTGAACCACAACCTCCAGAACCGGACGATTGCTCTGGTTGAAAACGGCTCGTGGGCGCCCACGGCGGGCGGGCTCATGCGCGCTGAGTTCCAGAAGCTCAAAGGCTGCACGATTCTGGACGAAACGCTCACCATCAAGTCCTCCTTCAAAGAGAGCCAGATGGACACGATGAACGCCCTGGCGCAGGCGATCTATGACAGCATGGATCACCCCGCGCCCGCCGTCCATGAGGAGGCCAAGCCTGTCGAGCAGAACGCGATGTTCTCGCTTTCGTACGGCCTTTACGTCCTCACCGCGCGCGACGGCGAGAAGGACAACGGCTGCATCATCAACACCGTCATGCAGCAGACCGATACCCCCAAGCGCATCAGCATCACGGTCAACAAGGCGAACTACACCTGCGATATGATCAAGAAAACCGGCGTCTTCAACGTCTCCGTTCTCTCGCAGGACGCGCCGTTTGCCATGTTCCAGCACTACGGCTTCCAGTCCGGCCGGGATATCGATAAATTCGCCGACGCGAAGACCACCCCGCGCGCCATCAACGGCGTTTATTACGTTCCGTATTGCACGAAGGCGTTTTTGTCCGGCAAGGTTGTGCAGACGGTCGAGTTTGAGACGCATGTGCTCTTCATCGCCGATGTGACCGAGGCGCGCGAGCTCTCGAACGTCCCCGCCATGACCTACAGCTACTACTTTGAAAACGTCAAGCCGAAGCCTGCCGTCCTCGCCGAGCAGAAGGGCTGGGTCTGCAAGATCTGCGGCTATGTCTATGAGGGCGAGGACCTCCCCGCCGACTTCATCTGCCCGCTCTGCAAGCACGGCGCAGAGGACTTTGAGAAATTAGGCTAACGCCTCCCATATTTCCGCACGTTTACGAAATTTCTGAAATCTCTCAGAACACTCGTAGGGGTCGATGCCCACATCGACCCGTCGGAATGTACTGATTTTACGGAAATACGCAGCAAATTCGTAACTTCCCAATGGGGCGATGTGGGCATCGCCCCCTACGCACCTTTTTGGGCGTTCCCCACAATCGCATAAATCTTGATAATTCTCGGCAATCACATAAATTTGAAAGGATTGTATTGTCATGCGTGTATTAGACCAGCTTGAACCGAAACGCGTTTTCTCCTTCTTTGAAGATCTCTGCGCCATCCCGCACGGCTCCGGCAACACGAAGGCCATCAGCGACTACTGCGTGAAGTTCGCGCATGATCGCGGACTAGAAGTCCATCAGGACAGCCTGAATAACGTCGTTATCGTGAAGCCGGCGACCCCCGGCTATGAAGCCGCGCCCACAGTCATCGTGCAGGGCCACCTCGACATGGTCACAGAAAAAACGCCCGAGAGCACGATCAACTTCCTGACCGACGGTCTGGAGCTCGAGATAGACGGCGATTTTGTCCGCGCCAAGGGCACAACGCTCGGAGGAGACGACGGCATTGCGGTCGCGATGGCGCTGGCCGTGCTCGATTCCAACGACCTTGCCCACCCGCGGCTCGAGTGCCTCTTTACCGTCGACGAGGAGACCGGCATGGACGGCGCGGTCGGTTTTGACGCGTCGATCCTCAAAGGCAAACGGCTTCTCAACATCGACTCCGAGGAAGAGGGTATCCTCACCGTCAGCTGCGCGGGCGGCGCACATGCAGCGGCTCATATTGAGATGCACGCCAACGAATGCGCGCTCGATTCCGCCGAACTTAAAATTTCCGGCCTCAAGGGCGGCCACTCCGGCGCGGAGATCGACAAGGGCCGCGCGAACGCAACGATCACGCTCGGAAGAGTCCTGCAGGCGCTCGTCGACGAGCTCGAGGTCCGCATCGTTTTGGCCGAGGGCGGCCTCAAGGATAACGCCATCCCGAACGCGGCCCGCGCCGTCATCGCGCTCGAGGACGGCAAGCTTTCGCGCGCGCAGGAAATCTGCGAAGAGCTGCAAGCGACGCTCCGCGCAGAGTACGCAGCCGCAGACCCCGACGTTACCGTCACGTTTACCCCCGGCACGGTCGCAGGCAAGGCGCTCAGCCTGATGGACACCAAGAAGGTCTGCTGCTTCCTGAACCTCTACCCCAACGGCATCGAGTCGATGAGCATGGACATTCCGGGGCTCGTGCAGACCTCCTGCAACCTTGGCATTTTCAAGGTCGGCGAGACGGGTCTTGCGGGCTCGGGCTCGGTCAGAAGCTCGGTCGCCAGCCGCAAGCAGCTGCTCATCCGGAGAATCCGGCTGCTCACTGAAAGCCTCGGCGGCACGCTCTGTGTCTCGGGTGAATACCCCGCGTGGGAATACCGCCGGGAGTCTCATCTGCGCGATGTGATGTGTGAAGTTTATAAGAGCCAGGATGGAGATCACTGGCAACTATCCCGCGTGGGAGTATAAGCGCGATTCTGCGCTGCGCGACACGATGGTGCGCGTGTTCACCGAGCAGTATGGCCACGCGCCGAAGATCGAGGCCATCCATGCAGGACTCGAGTGCGGCCTGTTCTGCGGCAAGATCCCGGGGCTCGACGCCGTGTCCTTCGGCCCCAACCTCTACGACATCCACACGACTGCCGAGCGCATGTCCATTTCGTCCGTTCAGCGTGTCTACGCCTACCTCTGCGAGGTCCTGAAGGCGCTGAAAGATTGACCAATTCTCAAAACCCCGCCCGAATGCGCATTCGGGCGGGGTTCAGCGTGTCAAAAAGGCTTTTGACACGCTGAGCACTTTTTCAAACTTTAAAAGTTTGAAAAAGTGGTTGATTGAACGCGAAAGACACCCCTGATGGGTTTCTTTCACACTATCTTCCTTTCCGTAACCATTCGTCTGGAATCTTTTTCGATAAACTGCCCCGCCCAAACGTGCGTTTGGGCGGGATTTTCATCTTATTTTCTCGGATTGTTTTTAAATGATTCACAATTTTCATAAAATAAACGATATAATAAATGCTATGTAATAAGGTCAGGGGGGACGAGAGATGACAGGTGATCCGTATGAGGTGCTCGGCGTATCGCATGGCGCGAGCGAGGACGAGATCAAGCAGGCCTATCGCCGCCTTGCCAAGCAGTACCACCCCGACCTCCATCCCGGCGACGCTGCGTGCGCAAAGAAAATGAACGAGATCAACGAGGCCTACGACCTGCTCAAAAACCCGCAGGCGTATCAGGCCTATCGCCAACAGCAGCAGCAAAATGCCTATCAGCAGGCCTACCGCCAGCAGCAGTCTGCCTATCAGCAGCAGAACCAGCAGTATTACGATCCGTTTTCCGCCTTCTGGGGCGGGCAGAGCCAAGGTCAGGATCAGCCGCATTATACCTACACGTATTATACGAATTACCGCCCGCAGCAGGACGGCGACGACGCGCAGAACCAGAACCAGTATCAGTGGACGTACCGCCACACGCGGCGGCGCGGCAGCATCCTCGGCAAGATCTTCCTGATCTATCTGCTGTTCCAGCTGTTCTATGGCCTGTTCGGCGGATGCAGCTATGTGTATCTGAATCCCTACGGCTATTCCACTTATGACAACAGCAGCAGCTACTCCGACACCTATCAGAGCGGCAGCCAGCAGACTGACCCCTACTATGGCTACGGCTTCGGCAGCCAGAAGAGCACGAACACACAGGAGGGCTGAGCCGTGCGTCTGTTTTCAAAAAAGGCCGCCGCGCCGGACGAAACGCTCGAGGCGCTGCGCGGCGAATATCAGAATTACCGCCGCCGCACGGCCGCGCAGCTCGAGCGCGCGGAGGCCGACGGTATGAAAAAGGCGGTGCTCGCGCTGCTGCCGGTCTATGACGATCTGGCCCGTGCGCTGGATGCGCCGTGTACGGACGAGGCATACTATCACGGCGTTGAGCTTCTGATGCAGAAGCTGCTTGCGCGGCTGGATGGGCTTGGCGTTGTGCCGATGGACAGCCTCGGCAAATGCTTCAACCCCGACTATCACGAGGCGGTGTCTCATGTGACGGACGAGACGGCTGCCGAGGAGCGCATTGTGCAGGTCGTGCAGACCGGTTTTACGATGGACGAAGAGGTCCTGCGGCACGCAAAGGTCGTCGTCGCGAACTGACCGGTTCTCTGCCCCGCAGGACAGAATTTTTCAAGTATTTTGAAGGAGCGTTTCACATATGTCCAGAATCATCGGTATTGACCTCGGCACCACAAATTCCTGCGTTGCCGTGATGGAAGGCGGCGAGCCTGTCATCATCCCCAACGCGGAAGGCGGCAGAACCACGCCGTCGGTGGTCGCTTTTTCCAAGACCGGTGAGCGGATGGTCGGAAGCCTTGCCAAGCGGCAGGCTGTTACCAACCACGACCGCACCATTTCCTCCATCAAGCGCCAGATGGGCACCAACTACCGGGTGAACATCGACGGGCACAAATATACCCCGCAGGAAATCTCCGCCATGATTCTGCAGAAGCTGAAGGCAGACGCGGAAAGCTATCTTGGAGAGCCTGTCACAGAGGCGGTCATCACCGTTCCGGCGTATTTTACCGACGCGCAGCGGCAGGCAACCAAGGACGCAGGCAAGATTGCGGGGCTGAACGTACAGCGCATCATCAACGAGCCGACGGCAGCGGCGCTTGCCTATGGCGTTGACAAGGAAGCCGAGCAGAAGATCATGGTCTACGACCTCGGCGGCGGCACGTTCGATGTGTCCATCCTGGACATCGGCGACGGCGTCATCGAAGT